>Ga0302314_10007577_pt1 | contig 19500 bp, 14 predicted proteins | sample III_Palsa_N2_3_FD_200533 | JGI IMG/M metagenome (GOLD analysis project Ga0302314, IMG submission 200533) | Peat permafrost microbial communities from Stordalen Mire near Abisko, Sweden - III_Palsa_N2_3 | ecosystem: Environmental > Terrestrial > Soil > Palsa > Peat permafrost | place: Sweden...
ATCAAGCGGCCGGGCCACCGGTCATCAGGGGCTGGAACCCGGGCGGGCGCCTCAGAAGCTGTCGACGTCGAGGTGGCCGGTCGGGTCGAAGAAGGCGTAATAGGTCGTGGCACCGTCGACGGCCATGCCGATGGATGAAGAGGTCTGGTTTCCGGTGCTGGTCGGCGAGAAGCAGCTCGGGATGCATCCCTCGGAGTAACCGAGGTAGACGTAGCCGTCGGTGCCGGGGTACATGAGGTAGAGGTCTGAGGTAGTGACGGTGAGACCGGGGTCGGCGCTCGAGCCGACCGGGGCGGAGACCTGGGAGAGATTCGTCAGCGTGGTGGCCCCGGTGTAGCTGCCGATCTCGACCGGGCTGCCGCTGCCGGAGGAGGTCCAGGCCACGACCAGCCCGAGGTTCGCGTCGGTGGTGTCGTAGACCAGGGCCGGTCCGGCCGTGGTGGTTTCGGTGAGCGTGGTACGGCCGGTCAGGGTCATCGTCCCTGTCGTCGCGCAGGCACTGCTGTCGAGCCCGGCGATCTCGATGTTGCCGGTGGAGTCGGTCCAGGCGATATAGCGGTTGCCGGAACCGTCGTCGGTTAGGGCGGGAGAGTACGTGGTCGTCACGCCGGTGAAGGAGGTGCGGCAGGTGAAGGCGGTGCCGTTGAAGTAGGCCACGGTGAGGGTGTCGGAGTCGTTGCCCGAGGGCCACGCCAGGTACACGCCGGTGCCGTCGCCGTCCAAGGCAGGGCCGACGCCCTGGGGTGCCGTCTCACCGTTGGCGATCTTCGTGATGGTCTTGCCGGCGTTGGTGGAATAGCCCAGGTTCAGGCCCTTCGCACCGGCGGTGCCAGTGGAACCGGTCCAGCCGACGTAGAGCCTGCCGCCGGACTCGGCGAGGGCCGGACCGCCGCTGCCGGTGTGACCTGTGACCAGGGCGGATGCCTGCAGCGGTATCCAGGCTACGGCCGCGATGACGCCGCAGGCGACGGCCAGGCGGAGAATGCGACGTAGTTGCCTCATCGTTCACTCCTGTGGTTCGAGCAGAGGGTGGGTTGCCGGGGTCGGGGCTTTGGTCGAGCCACCGCATCACGCCCGCCGACGCAGCGTCGTGCCTGCCGCGCTTAAGGCAGGTATGGGAACCGCCGTTCAGTTGTAAGGCTCAGGCGGCCGGCACGACCGCGATGGCGTTGATCAGCGGCACGCTGGCCGAGCCCGGGAGGAACGCGATGGTGATGTCCCCGTTGGCGTCGGCGGTCTCGGTGAAGTCCTTTTCCACGCCGATCCAGGTGCCGTCACCGCCGACGTTGCTGTAGTCCGCGACGATGTCGAAGTTCGACAGGACCGGGGCGCCGTTGATGTCGACGTTGAAGACGCGCTGCCCTTGCTGTGTGTACTGCCAGTCCAGGAAGTACAGGCGCACCTGGTAGCCGGCTCCCGGGGTCAGGTCGGGAATCACGTACGTCGAGGCCCCGGACCGGAAGGTGTTCCAGTCGTTCTGCGGGATGGGGTTGGTGACGGTCGAGAAGCCGGTATCGCCGTTCGAGTGGGTGGAGTTCACGCCTTCGGACCCGCCGCTGTAGTACTCGTCAGGGACGAATCCGGTGCCGGCCGCACCGCTGCCGTAGACCAGGACGTTGACGAGTGACCACCAGTTCGTCCTGCTGCCCAGCTCGAGCACGACCCGGATGTACTGCGCCGTCTGCGAGTCGAAGCTCGCGAGCTCCGGCGAGGCGCTGCCGGCACTGTTGTAGACGGTGGTGAAGTTCGTGCCGTCGTTGGAGACCTGGACCTCATAGGCGCGGGCGTAGTCCGCGTTGAAGCCGCCCGAGTCCAGCTCGATCTCGTCGAAGCTCTGCGGCGAGCCCAGGTTCACCTGCCAGTACATGCCGAAGGCCTGGTCGGCGTCGGAGCTGAAGCGGGCACCGGTGTCACCGCTGATCGCGTTCTGCGGGGCATCTTGGGGGGCCGGGTTCGTGTTCGAGCTCGCCACCCAGCCGGTCTCTGACAGCGGCGCGCCGGCCGTGTTGCCCGCGACGTCGCCCTGACCGCCTGAGTCGATCGACGCACCGCCCGCGTTGACGGCCACCGGCACCACCGCGATGGCGTTGACCAGCGGCACGCCTGCCGGGCCCTGGAGGAACGCGATGGTGATGTTCCCGTTGGCGTCGGCGGTCTCGTTGAGGTCCTGTTCCACGCCGATCCAGGTGCCGTCACCGCCGGCGTTGCCCGCGGCCGCGACGATGTCGAAGTCGGACAGCACCGGGGTGCCGTTGATGTCGACGTTGAAGACGCGCTGCCCTTGCTCTGTGTTCTGCCAGTCCAGGAAGTACAGGCGCACCTGGTACTCGCCCCCGACCGAGAGGCCGGGGATCTGGTATGTGGAGACCCCGGACCGGTACGTGTTCCAGTCGGTCTGCGGGATGTCGTTGGCGATGGTCTTGAACTCGGTATCGCCGTTCGAGCCGGACGTATTCGTGCCCTCCGACCCGCCGCTGTAGTACTCGTCCGCGGCGAACGCACCGCCGTCACCCGGGCCGCCCGCGTCGATCGACACGCCGCCCGCGTTCGACAGGTCCGCGAAGGCCCGGGAGGAGGTGCCCAGCGAGAGGGAAAAAGCGCCGAGGAGAACGACGACGAAAGCGATCGCCCAAACGGGCCGCGCTCTACGCGCTCGTCCCACGACACTCGAGCCTTGATTACCCATTTATCCTCCATGTCGGAATGCTGCATCGCGTCCTGGAATTCAGCGTGGACCCGCCGCCAGCCGGGGACCATGACCACTCCACGCGGTTACCCACCCTGTTGCGCACATACTCGAACCATGTGCCTTCCGGCGCCCTCCGGCCGAGCTAGCGCCACCATGTGCGAGATCTGACCTGGAGGGTCCTGACTGGCTGGGATCATCCCTGAGTGACCTTCTCGGCCGTTTACCTGCCCAGGCTGACCCCCGCCGCTGGTGGGGAGGTATTCGCGGTGACCCCGGCGACACTGCTGTCGCGTCATGACCTCTTATTTCCCAGCTCAGCAAAAGATCTCGGAAACTTTTTTCTTGATGGCGGTAAAGCCTGACAATTGATGTATGCCCAGTTCAGAGGGCATATCGGGTAGTCTGGAGTCAGGCGTAAATCAGGAGTACGAACATGCGTGAAATGTCGGCAAGGGGCGCAAACGGCAGGCTACAGGCCACAATTCTAAAGAAGTGCTCGCGGGAATTCCACCGCCCGGAGTCTAACAAGGGATGCGTTACCGGGACCTGTCAGCACACGTGCGAGGCGTCCGCGATCGAGAAGTGCCCGCACAAGTGGACCGTCCGGTATGTGAACGGCACGCAGCGGGAGAAGTCGTTCGCCGACGAGATCGACGCGGGCAAGCGGGTACGGTACGGCACCGGCCTGAAGAAGGCCCAGGACTTCCAGTTGGAGCTAACGCGCGGGAAGCGCCCAGGGCAAGGCCAGCGGGACCTGTGGGTGCCGAAAACCTGCGCCACCTGGGCAGATGCGTCGTCCCGACGTTGGCAACTCGGCCCCGCGCCTGGCACTTGGCTGGCAGGCCTGGCCTGGCCTCGCCGAGCGTGCGATGATCGTCGGCTTGTGGGCTTGAGGCTGATCTTCCTGATGGTTACCCGGGCCGTGTCGCTGCTGGGCTTGTCGCGCCGTGAGCCGTGGTGGAAGGACGCCGAGATTTTGATGCTGCGCCATCAGCTCGCGGTGGCCGAGCGCGAGCACCCGGGTGCACGTTCGCGTCTGACGTGGCCGGACCGGGCGTGGCTGGCGCTGCTCGCCGGAACGCTGCCCGTCAGGCGCCTCGCCGCGATGCGGCTGATCGTGACCCCGGGCACGGTCTTGCGCTGGCACCGCGACATTATCCGCCGCCGGTGGGCGCGCCGGTCGCGCCAGGGAAGGTCTGGCCGGCCGCCGACGAGCCGCAACGTCCGGTCGGTGGTGCTGAGGCTGGCACGGGAGAACGAATCATGGGGCTACCGGCGGATCCACGGCGAGTTGGCCGGGCTCGGCGTTACCGTGGCCCCGTCCACCGTGTGGCAGATCCTCAAGCGCGCGGGGATCGGCCCGGCACCGCGCCGGGACGGGCCTGGCTGGCCGGAGTTCCTGCGATCCCAGGCGCAGGGGATCCTGGCGCTGGACTTTTTCACCGCCGACCTGCTCAACGGCGCCAAGGTCTACGTTCTTGCCGTGATCGAGCACGGCACCCGCCGCGTGCGGATTCTGGGCGCCACCGAGCATCCGGTCCAGGCCTGGGTGGTGCAGCAGGCCAGGAACCTGCTGATGGACCTGGAGGACGCCGGGACGCGGGTGAAGTTCGTGCTGCATGACCGGGACGCCAGCTTCACCGCCGCGTTCGACGAAGTGTTCCGGGCCGCCGGCGCGCCAGGGTCATCCGCTCCGCGGTCCAGGCACCTCGGATGAATTCGATCATGGAGCGCTGGATCGGCAGCTGCCGGCGAGAGCTGCTGGACCGGACGCTGGTCTGGAACCAGCGGCACCTAATGACCCTGCTGCGCGAGTACGAGGACTTCTACAACACCCACCGGCCGCACCGCACCCTTAAGCAAGCCGCTCCGCTGCGCCTGCTGCCCGACGGTGTCACCGACCCGGGCCATTTCCGGGTCAAGCGGCGTGACAGGGCCGGAGGCGTGATCCATGAATATCGCCTGGTGGCATAGGTTTTCGGCACCCACAGCATGTCGGGTGAGAGTCAGGGGTCTGGTATTTCAGGGCTTTTGAGCTTCCCTCCGTCTTCCGGACACCACGCTCTTTGCCCTGCGCACCGCGAGTGCCCGCAGCCAACCGCTAACCGAGCCGGAAGACCCACCGGACGCGGCCCGACATGTGCCCATGAGCGAACTCCGCAACCCTTGAGGCGCGGTCTCCCGCACAGGGCCGTGTAATGTCGGGCGAATCCGTCTAAACCACCACTCACGGTGACGTTAATGAGCAAGTGGCCTTAATCAGCTGATTCCTTTGATTGCCGATGATCGGGGAGTTCCTTGGGGTTCTCGCGGGCCGTACGGCCGGGCCTCGCCGTAATTCTCCCGGTGACGAAGACAGCGACAATAGAGACCGCTCCGGTGCAGATGATCGACGCCCCCTGAGTAGCCGCCCCCCGGTCAATAGCATGCCAGGCTATTGCCCCCAGAATGAGCAGCGCGATGATTCCAGAAATGTGACCGATAGCCTGGCCCATAAGGCCGACCCATTCCAGTCGTCTCCAGTTGCGTTTCTCCGCCATCAGCTCGCGATAGGCCTCAGGTACCTTCTCCGCAAGTATCGCCAAGTCGTGCACCGTGTAGGCGGACGGTCCGCCAGTCGGCGAGGGGTCTTTGGGCGTCCGCGTCACTGCTCGGCCCCTCCGTCTTCGCCTTCATTCTCGTCCTCGGCCTGCAGGCCCAAGGCGACGACCATGGCGTGCGCGTCCCTGGCGAGTTCGAATTCAAAGTCTGCCGCGGTGGGCATGATCCTCCCGCTCACCCCGAAAACATCAAAGGTAGCTCCCAGTCCCTCGGCGAATCCGTGCAGGAACGGTGCCGACGTGGGCGATCGCGGCCTCGACAGCGGCCGGGACCGTCTCGGCCTGCCCGGATCAGGCGACGGCTCGTCGGCCCTTTCCTGGCCACCGCGGTCGCCGCCGATGCCCAGCATCGGGAAATTTTCCCGCATGTAATCCGTCGAGAACCGGACCGTCCAATGGAAGCTAACGAAGGCCAGGATGGCTACAGGTACGGCGCTGGCAATCTGGTACCCCGGGTACGCCGGCCAAGCGTACTTGTCCAACAGCGACGCTAGCGTCGTGACGGCGAAGAAGCCGAACAGCACCACCGCTGACCCCGCTGAGGGGCTGCTCTTCAGCTTTAGGAACTGATTCGCGTAGACATTAGCGTCGTACCAGCGCGCCCCGGCAGCCACCACCGGCAGCCCGAATAGCACGAGGCAGCCAACGGTCAGCGCAGTCATTGCAGGCCACAACTGGTCCCAGCCGCCCAGGTAGAAGATCACCGAAATCGCGACGAAGACGGTAGCCGGCAGGGCACGTTGCCACCATGACACCGAAATCCGGCCCTGGTACAGGCCGCTGCGGCGCAAGGCTGCCAGGGCCACGGTTGGCACCGCGTACACGATCAAGCCCGTGACGGCGGCGATTCCGCTCAGCACGTCCAGGTTGCCCCCGAAAATCAGCAGCAGGAGGACGCTCAGGACGCAGTCGATAAGCAGGATCAGCCAGTACACGTCGAGTTGCCCGCCGCGTAGCAGTCTGCCGGCGGGAACCCGGACGACCGAGCGACTCAGCTGCTGCAGGCCGCGGTGCGTCAGATGGGCGCGGCTCATGACTGCGACCTCGCTCCCCAGCAGTGAGCTGAAGATTATCGCGGTGCCAGCAGGCGAAAGCACCATGTCCAGGCCGATCAGCCAGTTGAGCGGGCCAACGGACCAGCCTGGCGCGACCAGGCGGACGAACTGGGGATACGGCGACGCGGTCCCGCTTGCCGGCCCGCCGGTGCGGTGTCGCAGGTAAACAACGACGACTTGCAGCGCGGCGTACAAGAGGATGGAGCTGAAGACGGTGCCGTAGACGACCCAGCGGACCCGGGCTGTCTCGTCCCGCCCATCTCGCCTGACCTTCCCCGCGAAGTCAAGCGGCCCCTGGAAGCCCAGATAGGCGAAAATTACCCCGCTGCCAACGATGGTCGGCAGCACGGAGCCGAGGTCGTAGTGAGGTGCGGAACCCGACTGCCCCCGCAGGGCCACGCTAACCGGGCCCGGCGGGTGAATCAACGCGTAGCTCAGCAGTACGACGATGAGCACCGGGACCGCGATCTTAAAGAGGGTGAGCCATTTGTTAATGCGCCGGAACGTCCCCCGTCCGAGGAGATTTACCGCCGTGATCAGCACCAGAAAGCCCACGGCCAGGCCGACGCCGCGCAGCGTCAGCCCGGTTCCGTGCGAGTTCACTAGGCCCTGCGATCCCGTCGCCTCGACGATCCCGTAGACCATGGCGACCACCTCGCTCACCGTGGTGACCGCGTAGCAGACCCAGACCCCGGCGGCGGCCGCTGTCGCTAGCACGGGGCCGCTACTTTGCAGCGGCAGGAGCATAAAGCGGCCGACTCTGGGCACCACGGCACGCAACTCGACCATCACGACCGTGATCAGCAGCATCAGCGCGCCGCCGATGAGCCAGGAGAGCACCGCCCACGAGCCTGTGTTCTGCGCGACCTGCCCGCCAGCAAACAGCCAGCCCGAGCCGATGACCCCGCCGAGCGCGAGGAAGACCAAGTCATGCAGTGACATGCGGCGCGCCCCGCCGCGATTCTCGGCCCCGGTGCGGTTCTCGGCTTCGGCCGTAGCAGCTGGAGCGGTCAGCTCATAGTAATCCAGGCTCACCCGCCGTCCCCTCTCCGCGCGGTGCCGCAGACCGTGGCTACCCGGTAGACGACCGCGACCTGACAGGTCGAATGGTAGCGGGTTTAACCAATTGGGAGAGCGGATCTCCTTATCTCTAATACCGCCCGGCGTGGACGGGACGCGCAACTAGCTATTCTCGTCTATCTAGCGCAGAGCGGCTCCGCTGGGTCGTCGAGCAGGCCATCGCAACCTGAAGAACTGGCGATACTGCACACCGACTACCGCCGCCCGATCGAGACGTTCCCCGAAACCATTTCAGCCGTAAGCCTGGCTTCCGCAGCTCGGCCTGAGTCTGGTCTACGGGTTAGGTCCCTGAAGTGCGGAAAGACTGCGGTTCCAGGTACGGCACGCGTGTATCTGGGGGCAGGCATTTCCGCAGGTCAGTGCACTGCACTCTGGGGCTGCGACGGCCTCTTTGCGGTAGCCCAAAAGGGTGCATAACCATGCATAACGTTCGCCGATTCGAGAATCATCTTCACTATGCGTATTGGTGGCCTGGGGAGCGGAAGCTGTCCTCTGATCAGGTAGTCCTTGGGGCGAGTCGAGCAGCTCCGCCCGCGCAGGCTCGTGACCAGCGAGGATGACGGTACCTAGATACACGGGGTCTCACCATGCGCGACCCCGTTTCCCCAGCTCAGGCTGGCATTTTGTGCACTAAGCGTTAGGTTCATCTGCGGAACCCGGGGTAAGCGCTCTCCACCTCTGGGTAAACGCCTGAATAGCCCTCTAAGCCTCGATAGGCATAGGGCAAGCCCGCATGACCTGACGGTAAACCACAACGCCGCTCACCAGAATGCGTCATGCAGCGCGGTTTCTCACCAATCCCAAAAACGCCGCGCCCAAACCGGATTTCCCAATAGCCGTTGACAAACCCAAACGCTCAGGCTGGCGCACGCCGATCACGGGTTTATGTGCTGCTACGTGACTGCGCTAGCCGCAAGGCCCGATGAGTACCGAATCCGCGATCGGCGCGCTCCCTCAGGCGGTAGTGCCCGTTCCGTAGTCACCCGTCGTGGCTGTGGCGGGTCCGCACGGGACTCAGAAGTCGAGCAGGTCCGCTGGGTCGAATGAGACGGTGAACGGCTTGTCCGCGTCGATCACGGCCTCAAGCCGGGCGCCTTCCATGACCGCTGGAGCAGCCGAGTAGGTTCCGTCGGCCAGGGTGAGGACCTGGACGGAGAGCCGGGGGGTGTGCTCGACGATCCAGTACTGCGGGATGCCGAGCCTGGCATACTCGCTGACCTTGCGCAGCCGGTCGGTGCGCTCGCTGCCGCTGCCCGGGGAGATGACCTCCGCAACCAGGTAGAGCTCGGTGCCGGGGATCAGCCTGGGTGACTCTTCGATGATCGCCGCCCGGGCAATCTCCCGGGGGATGACGAGTACATCCGGCTTGCGTACGCCTGCCGGGGTGCTGATCTCCCATTCGCCGCCATCGCAGACGACGGCCTGCGAGCCCGCGCCTGCTGCGGCGTGCTCGATGATCCGGGCGAGTGTCCGCAGCGCCCAGTTGTGCCGTGAGCTTGCCGCCACTTCGATCAGCCACCCGTCCTCGAGTTCGAGCCCCTTGCCGTCCTCGGTCAGCTCGTGCAGGTCCAGGACGGTGTACGGGCCGAATTGGCTGCCATGGGGTGATGTCCGTGCTCGCATGGCCTCACCTCCAGCGGTTCGCGGTACGCACCCTAACTGTATCGCGGCGTGTCACGCTCGGTCAGTATCTCGCGAGCTCCGCCGGGCCGGCTCCAACCGCCTGGCGGAGCAGGGCGCGCAGGCCAACAGATCGGTTACAGCGTGCGACCGAATCCCGTGCGCGGGAACCGCCGTTATGTGTGCATCCGGGAAACTCGGCGTTCATTCATCGAGGCGCGCGTAATGGGTTGTTCTGCGCTTCCGTCACGGCTGCGGGGAATAGTGGGGACCCATGCAAGGTCTTCTGCCGTCTGTCCCAGGGAGGCCACGGCCGCGAGCGGTTCGGGCTCCGCCACCATGCGAGCATCCGGCCGGCCAAAGGGTTCAACAGGGAACGATCGCCAGGAAAGCCCCATTACGCTGTTGAAGTTGTCAGCCCAGTCAAGAAAAGAACGGCCTGCGCTGTACTCTCGCGGAGACGCCAATTATCTGCTGCTATCTTCAGTCAGTCGCCGAGTGGCGGTACCGCGCGTCAATCTGCGCATCTCGCCGCAGCGGTATCGGTCTTACGAACAAAGTCGGTTACGTGTGGTGAAAGTTCACCCGGGTCGATGATCAGTTCGCGCGATTGAGGCGTTCTCCTGCATACTTAGCAGATGGATCTGCGCATTTTCTCCTGCTCGTATAGATGCGGCAACAACCTGCTGCCAGAGATCGGCATTGGACTTCCGCTCTGTATCCTTGGAGAGCATCAAAGTAATCCATTCTGCATGGAGAAGATAGCAGTGCACCAGAGGCTGTCCGTAGTAGTAACTCATCTGCCGTGCTGACATCCAGTACGTCTTAAGGAACGTCGCAGATAGAAATCCCGAGAGGGCCACGCCAACGGCGGTAATGCTGCCTGCTACGACTTTAGGGCTTGTCCCCACAAGGCCAATCGTCATCATTCCGCCAGTTGCAAGAACCAGCAGGGAGATCGATGCTGCAATAAGGCTTGCGTAGTAGGACATGCGTGCCTGACGCAACGCGATAACGGTGAACATCCTCATCTGCCGGAAATTAGCCCGAGCCAATCCACTCAAGGTATGATCGGGTATCTCCTTGAGGGCGCTATCGAGTACATTGCAGTCCGCCTTGCATTTCCTATCTTCATCTTCTGCGATGCAACCTTCGCGGAACATCACGATGGGACCGGCTGCAGCCGATACAAGGAAAAAAGCTCCCGCGATGAACGCTGCAGGTCCAAGATAAGAATATGCATGCGCTTTCAAGGCAAATACGCCACCCGCGATCACGGCGGCGGCTACGATCAAGAGAATAGGGGAGAGCAATAGCCCAGCCGTAAGGGCATTTTTCTTATGCTTAATCAATTCATCGCTGCCCGCAGCCTGCGCCGCCGATGCTGGTACGCTGCATTCATCAGCCAGTTGCGACATTACCATCAGCCCCCTACATCACCCGCGCCCCGAGGGTAGTGCACCCGACCATCTTTGGCGAAGTGTGCGCTAACGCTACCGCATTGCTTCGGACAATGGTAGCCCTTTGGTCTGCTTTGCCCGATATGCACCAGATCTCGGAAGGAGCGCAAACCGTCACGTATGCCTCTTCTCATCGTCTGGAAAACCAGGACGGGGCGACTCGTCCTTGCAACCCGTGAGGGTGTTGTCCCCGGTGCCACTGTGACTCGTGCCTGAGAACGTGGACGTGACAGCGGGGACAGAATGAACGATCTGTACCCGGCCGTGCCGCGAGATCCTCTCGACTGCCGCCGTCGGCCGCCGACAGGGCGAATGGCAGGATAGGCCCGTGAGTGAAGACGAGCGCGTGGCAGCTCGTCCGCGGCGATGAGCTCCTGGCCGAACTCGTGGTGAACGGCGGGGATTTCCCGTGGCTCAACGCCGAGGTCCGGCCGACGGCCGGGTTCGCGGAAGTCCGGCCGCTGTTCGACGACGAGATCCGGCGGGCGGATCTCATGGATGAGGAACCTGAGCAGTGGGAGGCCGCCTACCGCCGCATCCGCGAGGCGGTGCGCCTACTGGCGCCGGACGGGCAGCCGGTACCTGAGTTCCTGCTCCACATCGAGGGTGCGGAGGCTTGGTGGCGATGGAGTGACGAACCATTCCCGGAAGAGGAAGACAACCCCTGACAGCCTTGCCTGTCCCCTCTCTGCCGCAATGGGCGCCTGCTCACTAACGAGTGCGTGCAGAACCGGAATATCTGCACGCAAGGACCGTGCCGTGACATCAAAGTGTTAGTCACCGATATTCGGCGATCTGCGCGGTTGCCGGTGTTGTAGGTCGAACAGATACGAGTGATCGGTGCAAAGTCTGGATCCCTGTCTCAGTTGCCCTCAGAAGAAGCCCTAACTGTGCGCAGGATGTCAGCGAGGGCATCCTCGGCGGCTTGGCTATCTGGCTCAAGTGCAGTGAGCAGGTCACGTAGGCATACGCCCTCGGTGTGCTCGGCGGTCTCAACCACCTCAGCTACAGTCAACGGCAGGTTATCACCGGGGCTGCCCTTGTGATACTTCGTAGTGAGCTTCTCCAGGGTAATAGCCAAGTCGTAGGCCATCCCGGTCAGCTTGTAGATAAGGGCGGCGGTGACCTGATGTGTCGTCCACTCTGCGTCGCGATCATCGCCTGTATGCTCCATATAGTCGGCAAAGTGGCGGTGGGCGGTCGCGGTGACCGAGGGATCAGGGTGGACGTAGGAAAACCGTAGCGCCGCCCGTTCCATCTCCTCCGCAGCCTTCGAGTGCCCGGGTGCGCTCTCCAGGGTGGCCCGGCTGTCTAGGACCTGGGCGAGCTTGGTGGTATCGGCATGGTCCTCGAACACTTGCTGACACTCCGCTAGCAAGAGCCTGGCGTCCTCCAACCGCCCTATCTGGATCAGCGGGTCGGCGTCGTTGAGCCGGGCGCTGAAAATATCGTACGGGGCCGCGCCGCGCTGCCGTCGGCTGGCCAGAATCCCGGCGTTCAGCTCCAGGCACTGTTGCGAGTCCCCCAGCGCCAGCGCCGAAGAGCGGCCGATGTCAAGGATGGCCTCGCGGACATTCCACCCCTCGTATGCCTCACCACCAGCGGAGTCGGAAGTCGGCTGTGGAGCAATCTTGCCCATCTCCTCGCGCAACGCGGAGATTTCGGCTAGAACGCGCTCATGCTCCCCCATGAGTGAGAGGATCTGCAGCCTCTGACCTTGACCAACGAGCTGGGTCAACGGCCCCAGCCCGGCCCGGCGGGCATGCTCGCCGCTCTGCCCGGCCATGTCGAGCGCTTCGCCCAGTTGCCCGGAATTGCCCAGGAGAGTGATCAGTTCCCCTGCGGCAAGCGAGGCGAGCCGGTCGTTGCCGTCGCCTACTGCGCGCCGCAGCACCTCGCGCGCCAGCTGCTCGGCCTCGCTTGCGTTCACCGTCCGCAGCCCCCTGGCCAGGATGAGGCTGTCTTCTGGCGCGCGAGTAGCGTCGGCAATTCGCCGGAGCCCCGGCAACGCCGCCTGCGTGATTCCGGGCGACCCGTCCCGTCTGACGGCGTGCTCAAGCAACCTGCTGGCAGCTTCCCACTCCTTCAGGCGCAGCAGGTATGACGCGCCGGCCAAGCCTGAGCGCACCACCAGGGGGGTGTCCTCGCCGCCTTCCCGGGTACTCGCCTGGGAGGCGGTCGTCTGCCAGTACGCGCCGAGCACTGAATCGGTCGCGGTACGGACATCAGGCCCTGTGACCGCTCTGAGCGCAGCGGCCACTCCGGGGTGCATCAAGTAGGTCACCAGGGCGGGGTCAGCGTCATCCCCGGCCGACGCTACCTCGGGCCTGGCCAGCGCGGCGGCAGCGACCAAGTTCAGTAGTTGCCCGGGACTCGACGGGTCGGCGAGGTGATCTAGCCGCCGGGAGACCTCCGCCCAGCTCGCGTTGATAATGTCCGACCTGCGGTCGGTGTCCTCCAGACAGGCCATAAACTGTGCCATTCGCCGGGTCGGCTCCGGCAGTGCGCCGAGTACGGTAGTGGTCCATGCGGACAGCGCATTCAGGAACTGGTCCGGGTCGAGGGTGCTGGCACCTTCGCGGAAGAACGCCTCCAGCTGTTGACCGGTAGCCTCTTTCTCGGCCGCTGCAAGCAGGGCATCTAGCTTGTCCCGGTCGGCCGCGGCGTCCGCTAGTTCCAGCAGCTTGGGGTGGCCCTGCACGACGAGCAGGAGACGGCGGACCCGGTTCCGGTCCGCATCCGTCTCGGCCGCAGGTGCGCGGAGCGGTCCGGGGTCGGCATGCAGCAACTCGCGTAGGTTAGGCAGTTCACGGGCCAGGGCGGCGGACTCCTCCAGCGAGAGCGCATGCACCGGCAGCGTGAGCACCCGGGTGCCTCGTCCGCTGGGGGCGATCCTGCTGGTAAGGATTACCCGCGACTCCCCGTCGTGATCAGTCAGCGCGGAGACGAGATTCTCCCAGCGAGGGTCGCGCCAGGTCCCTTCCGGCGTCAGGAGGGTCTCCAGGTTGTCCAGCACGAGCAGCAAGCCGTTTGATTCCATCACCCGGCGGAGCCGAGGAAGGAACTTCTCCAGCGCCGCCGCCGTCCCGATGTGAGCGGCCATCGTGAATCCGTAGTCGCCGAACTGGATTTCCAGCAGCTTCGCGAGGCCCGGCAGCGCACTGGCCCATTCCGCATCGCGGCTCGGCGCCTGCCAGAACGCGGCTGCACCGAACCTGTCTGCGTTGTGGTAAGCCAGCTCCAGCGCACACCAGGTCTTGCCCGCGCCAGCCATGCCGTACAGCAGGACCGCGGTGTGGTCGCTGCCGGGCGCGAGCGCCTCGGTCGCCTTCGCCATCGCCTCGGCCCGGCCGACGAAGCAGGGCGGCTCACCCGGGAAGTTCGCCATGCGTTGCCCGGAAGGATCCAGGTCAGGCTGGGCACGCGGCACGGTCAGCACCAAGTCGGCTGCCTGAGCACCGAACACCCCGGGCGTCGCCATCGACAGCGCAGGCCGCGCTGCGGACGGCTTTGGCCGGCCAGTCTCGGCTAGTGCACGGGCGACGGCGGCGTCCACGGCTTGCCGACGGCCAAGCAGGTGCTCGTAAAATGCGTTGCCGAAAGCGATCGCGAACTCGTCCACGACCGGGTACCGCATCCCTACTACGGCGCAGTCCAGCTCACGAACCAGGGCCCGGGTAAGCCCAGGAACCTGCGTCGGCGGACGTTCGCCGATCTCTGCCTCCATCACCTGGGCCTGATCGGTGAGCCCTATCAGCCGCAGGGTCTCGGCGGTTGTGTCCGCCGCCGACTCGCAAGCCGACACGACCGCCAGCCTGACCCGGCGCCGCATCGGGCGCAGCAGTTCCAGCAGGTCCGTCGTGCCGAGCGGGTCCGGCGAGCCGTCAGCCTTCTCCAGCACGAATACCCCGCCTGTGCCGTGCCCCGCGAGGTGCAAGACATCCCACCCGTCCGCCGAGTCCGCGATCTCGTGCAGCCGCTCCCTAGTCACCCCATACTGGACTATCCGCAGGTTCACCGCAGCGCGCTCCCGTGCCGCGATCCGGCGGATGAGCCGGCTGAGCGCGTACCGTTCCCTCCGCAGCGCCAGGACACTGGTATTCGTCGGCTGTGAGAACCAGGCTCTAGCGCCGCTGTGACACTGCAGTCCGCAAGTCCGGCTCTGGAGACGGCGCGACAAGAAGCGCTGGCCCAAGGAGAGGCCGCTCGCCGCACCAGCCCGCAGCTTTCGCCGATACCAGATTCCCTGCAGCAGACTCACCGAGATCTTGCCAGAAGTCCGGACCACTTGGCTCCCGGAATGGCTCCCAAGAATTTTCGAGACGTTCTAGTTAGGCCTCTGACCTGGAGCCCCGTTACGGAATCGAACCGTAGACCTTCTCCTTACCATGTGGGGTCGGTCGGGTTACCGGCCTGGGGGTTTTTGCGAAAGGCCAGGTCAGACGCTCTGCTTCAGCTCAGTTGGGAGCAGTTGGGGACGGTTCGCGAAGGATGCCGCCTCCCAAATTCCTCCCAACCGGCCGTGGAGGAGAAGCGTGTCCGGCCCATATTTCGAACAGCCCGAACTTAGTATCGATTTTGTTATACGCATGTCTACGGCGGTGGCCGTGCTGGCCGTGGCTGGCGTGGCGGCGTATGTGTCTTACTGGCACGCGTACGCGGTCGTGCGGGCACACGGTGAGAGCGGGATCACGGCCCGGCTTGAGCCTGCCACGATCGATGGGCTCGTCTACGCCAGTTCGATGGTGGTGTTGTATGCGGCGCGGCACGGGCTGCCGGTGCCGTCGCTGGCCCGGTGGCTGCTCGGGCTGGGGATCGCGGCCACGCTGACGGCGAACATGGCTCAGGGGTGGTCGCACGGGCCGGTCGGGGCGGTGGTGGCGGCGTGGCCGGCGGTCAGCTTGGTGGGGTCGTATGAGCTGCTGGTCTGGCTGATTCGCACCGCTGGGACGCTAGAGCAAGGACCACCGGCAGAGCCCGGGCCGGCGAGTCAGCCAGTCACGCACCCGGATCCCGCTGCGAACGTGCTGGATGATGAGGAGGTGACCGAGGCAGATTCCGTCAACGACCGGGCGGTGGCTGCTTACCGACTGAGCGTTCAGGCTGGCAGTCCTCTTTCGGAGCGCAAGCTTGCCAACATGTTCGGACAGACCTCCCGCCGCTGGGCGCGCACCCGGATAACGGAGGCGCGGCGGCGGGCTGTCCCTGGTCCGGAATGCGAGATGCCGACTCCGGCGAGCTGCGTTCGCACCTATTCCGTGATTCATGATGACGCGTGAGGAGAAGGCCGCTCTCCTCGCCTGGGTACGACGGCCGAAGGTCGTCTCGCCCGCGGTTGCCGACCAGCTGCAAGAGCACGCGCGGGCTTGTCGCGCAAAGTGGCCTTAGGGCTCGCGAATGAGTTCTCCAAGCATCTTTCTCATGGGAGCTGGATCGCCTTGCATGATAGCGGCGGATGCCGCGATGTTGCGGTCCGCGTCGAGGTGCTGCCAGTCGAGAATGAAACCGGCGTCGTCGGCCAGTTGCTCGAAGAAGGCACGCTGAGCCCTGCCGTTCCCTTCGCGAAACGGATGGATGGCGTTGACCTCGCCAAGATAGTAGGTCAGCCGCTCAGTGAACTCATCCCGCGGAAGTCCGCGAAGGGACCTCTCGCCGCGCAGCGCCTGGAAGACCTCAGCGGCCGCGGACTCGATGTACTGCGGCAGGCAGAACCAGGTCCCCTTCGCGATGGCGACGGTCCGGACCTGACCGGCCCAGTCGTAGATCTCGCCGAAGATACGGCCGTGAATCGCGCACAGGTGCCCAAGGTCATAGCTGGCGGCGACCGGTGATTCCCTGAGGAAAATCAGCGCGGCGTGAGTGATCTCCCGCTCCGCAGCCTCCAGCCCTCCAGTCGTGCTCAGGCCGAGCCTGTTGCGCAGCACACCTGACACCGGATCGGTGTACGGGTCCTCAGGCATCTAGGTCCGCTGGTAGCGGGAAACGGTCCTGCGGTACAACTCGGCCGCACTTATCTCGCCGTCTACGTACGCCGACACCTCTCGGTCATGCTCCGGACTGAAGGCACCCGGCACCTCCACCTGTACCGACTGCGCGGCAGAGAGAACCTCATCAAGGCGAGCACGCTGACGAGCCAGCGCCTCGTAACGCTCGTACGCCTCATAAGGGATGAGAATCGCCTCGGGCTTGCGATGCGACCCGAAGGCAACAGGCTCGGCCCCAGCGCCCTCACGCCGGAACCTGGCAAGGATGCCCGACAACCGTGCCCTGACTTCTGAGAGCGGGTGCACCTGAACCACCACAGGATTTGCCATCCTTATAGTGTACCAAAACTTGTACAAATTTCCGGGCTGCGCTTGACTTCAACTTTGCCGTCCAGGCCCGGTGGGCCGGGCGCAGTGCTGATCGTGGAGGATGACCGCGCGGCGGATCGACTCGGGGATGTTGTCTGAATATCCGGCGCAGAACGCCGCGCTCCAGCAGGAGGTCATCGGGTTGACAGGCGAGCCCAGTGGGCTTCGGCGTTGTCCAGTGCCTGCCGAATTCGCTGGTATTCCTGGCTGCCGGTAGTCGGCAGCCGCAGCAGTGGCATCTGGTGAGCAGCCAGGATCTCGTCCTTAAACGCGTCTCGTGCCCGCTGGTCCGGGTTGTTCTCGTGGAAGGCGAAGCCGTCGACTTCGATGGCCAGCAGCGGCTGGTTGGTCACCCGGTTGTACACGACGAAGTCGACCGACGCTCGGTGTTGTACATAGGCTCGCTGAGCCAGGGTCAGCCCGCTGAGGTCGGGGAGGAGGTTCCGCAGCAGCACCTGTTGACTCACCGTCATGTGCGCATAAAGCTGCTCAGCGATGATGTCGTGCAACACGGTCCAGATGATGTCTTCGGACGGGTACTTGAGTTCCTTCCTCAGCCGGGCGGCGAGCGGTTGCAGTCGCTGCGAGTACGCGCGGTAGAGCAGGTCGAATACGGAGACCACCATGCTGTCCGCGACATCTTCGCCGGGGTTGTGGTAGCGGATGTAACCAACCAGGTCCCGGATGTGGCGGCTAGTGGGCAGCATGTCGTAGTTCGTCACCAGGATGAACCGCTGGATCGCCCGCGAGACCGCGACGTTGATCATCTGCGGATCGTCCACGAAGGGCAGCCCCGTCCGGCCGCGCCAGGTCTCGTCCAGGACGGTGGTCAGGATGACCACCTGTTTTTGCCGGCCCTGGAATTTGTGGATGGTATCGGCCTCGGTCTGATCGAGCACGTCAGCGGCTCTAGTGGCCTGGAGCCTGTACGGCGTGGTAACGCCAATATCGGTCTCCTTGAAGCCCCGGCAGTACTGCGGGATCACTTCTTGGGCGATTACATCCACCTCGCGCTGGTTCGAGCGGCCTCCTTCGCGGTGCTGGCGCATGTGGTTGCCCTCGACCGTGGGGACGACGATCATTGGCCGCTCGGCGCCGCTGCTGGTGTAAGGAATGAGGTCGCCCCCGTAGAACTTCTTGTTGCAGAACCCGATGATGACCGGGTTGCACCGGTAGTGCTCGCAGAGCAGCGTTCGCGGGAGGCCGGCGCCGTACAACTCCGACAGCGAGGCCAGGAGATTGTGCTGGCAGTCGTAGGCGGGCACCGGCGGCATGAGCCCGTTCGCAGCATCGACCGGGATCGGCGGCAGCTGCCGCTGGTCGCCGACCACTACTACCCTGCGGGCACACGACATCGCCAGTCCTGCCAGCAGGAGATTGACCTGCGAAGCCTCATCGATGATGAGGTAGTCCAGCAGGTACCCGTCAGCGATGCTGTCCCGCAGCGAATGACAGGTACTCAGCAACGCCGGGTAGTCCTTGATGAATTCGTTGAACGTCATGCCTCGCCGGTAGGAGTCCGCGCGGTAGAGGGTACGCCGCGATTCCCGGTACCGAGCGGCGAGCTCGGAATGCAGAAACTGAACCGACAGCTGCTGGTGCTGCCGGGAAAGCTGCTCGAAATCCGCTCGCCGCAGCTCATCCTCCACCCGTCCGATTTCCCGCTCCAGCTCGGCGATCCGCTTGTGGTAGTACGCCAGCTGCAGCCGGAGCACGACACCGGTGTCAGCAGGATCAAGCGCCCGCACGGACCCGTACCTGAAGTAGTTCCGTATTCGCCGCAGCGGCCCCGGGCGGATACCGGCCAGCCCCATCTCGCTCTCGGCCAGGTAGTCGAGAACGCGGCCGGCCGAGCGCCGCAGGAGCGGAAGACCCGCCAAGTCGGGCAGCTCTTCCCGGTCCAGGTGACCTTCAAAGTGCCGCAGCTCCAACCGGTGAGCGTCGAGCTCCTGCCGCCGGTCGGCGCGGATTCGCTCGGCCCTCTGCAACCCGCGGAGGCGTCTGTCCAGATCGGCCAGGTGCTTGAGGTCTGGCCGATCCGGCGCGCGGTCCAGGAACTGCGCGACCCGAGTATTGCGGACCGCCTGCCCGGCAAAGAATTCCTCGCGCTTTTCTCTGCGGCCGAGGTTGCCGATCACATGCCCGAATCCCAGCTCATCCAGTTTGTCGCGGACATTGTCGACGGCGGCGTTGCCGAACGAGACGATGCCAACGGTCATGTGCTGAACCGCGACAATGTTGGCGATCAAGTTCAGGATGGTCTCGGTCTTCCCGGTGCCCGGCGGCCCCTCTATGACCGAAACCGAACTGGTCAGGGCCTTCTCCACTGCCGCGCGCTGACTGAGATTGCAGCGGAACGGAAAAATGGGGGTAACCTCCTGAGGCCGCAACTCGATCGGCGATCCGCTCAGGAAGGAATTGAGCACGCTCTCGGGGTGAACGAAAGAGAGTTTTTCGTATCCGGGCCGCAAGGGATCGTTGCGGGGAAGGCGGGTCACGACCGTGCGCCAGTAGTGCAACACACTGGCCACCGCAGGAGTCTCAGTCGCTGAGGTAACGATCCGCACTTGGGAAGCGGGGTAGGTACGATAATCTTCCCCAGCCTGTGTTCCGTAGAAGATTCGAGACCATGCACCGTCGACA
>Ga0302314_10007578_pt1 | contig 19499 bp, 22 predicted proteins | sample III_Palsa_N2_3_FD_200533 | JGI IMG/M metagenome (GOLD analysis project Ga0302314, IMG submission 200533) | Peat permafrost microbial communities from Stordalen Mire near Abisko, Sweden - III_Palsa_N2_3 | ecosystem: Environmental > Terrestrial > Soil > Palsa > Peat permafrost | place: Sweden...
TGGGGCGCTGGCCTCGGTGCTGCGCACCGGCCTGCTGCAAGCCCCCTACAACGGCAAGAGCGTCCCGATCGACGTCGGCTACTCCGACAACATCCCCGAGCCGATCAGGCGGGCCGTCATCGCCCGCGACAAGAAATGCGCGTGGGCCGGCGGCTGCGACAAGCGCCCCGCCGCCTGCGACGTCCACCACATCAAGCACAAAAAGAACGGCGGACCCACCAGCGTCAAGGACTGCATCCTTCTCTGCCAATATCACCATGACATCTGCATCCACCGGTGGGGCTGGGAAATCGAACTCCTCCCCGACGGATCGGTCCGCGCCACCAGTCCTCAGGGGCAGGTCCTGCGCAGCCACGGACCGCCCGCCACCCAGGCCGCGTAACTCGGCCTGCATAACCCGGGCCCTCCGCCCCTCGGTACGCACCCGCCCGCCCGCCCACCCACCCAGACGTCCAGGCCCTGGCGCCCGCGACCGGACATCACCATCCCGGCCGCGGGCGCCAGCGTGCCCGGATTTCAGCGTGCCCGAGTTGAGGCCACTCGGCTCTGCCGGGGGTGCCGTGGATGCGGGCGCGCTCGTACCTGGGGACCTCGGTGATGGCCAATCCGGCGGCGGGCAGGTGGGACGCGAGCGCGATCTCCCGGTCCAGTCGTGAGTGACGGGCCGCGTCGATGATCTTTACGACGACGTCCGGGCTGACGTAGACGTCATGGGAGCTGCTGTCAACGGCGGCCATGGGGCCCGGGTCGCGTCCCAGGACCGCCACCGCGATCGCGCGAGCGGCGCAGCGGCCTTGCCGCACGTCGTTCATCGGCGGTTACAAAGCCGGTTACAAGGCACGGCGGCCGACGTTCCTGCGAGGCTGATCCAAGTGGTCCCCTCCTGAGCCCATGCCGCTCCCTTTTTCTGGTCAGATGGCGATTATCCTGGGGGTTTGAGCCGGGGCTGACGTCGCCGGTCGACCGGGTCGCCTTCGGTACCACGGTCGGGTTCCGCCCCGGGCTCGCCGCGACGGTCGGCCAGGGGTCAGGTCGCCGAGGGACCGGCGAAAAGCTTGGTGAGCTGGGCGGCGTACCGGGCCCTGAACTGGGCCGAGTGCAGATCGGCCCCGCAGGCCTCCTGGATCACCTGAGGCATGGTGACCGGTGCCATCACCGCGGACCACAGCACGACCAGGATTGTCTCCGGATCGAAGTCGCTGGCCAGTTCGCCTCTTTGCTGACGTTGGCGGATGTCTGCCACCGCATCGGCCATGCTCGCCGTGTGCGGTGATCCGGCGTCGCGTTCCGATCCGTCCCCGAGCGCCTGCCAGACCAGCAGCCGTGCCCACGACGGCTGATCGAAGACCGCCTTGAGGTACGCGCCAATCACCGCGGGGAACGGCTGATCCGAGCCGCCGAAGATGTCCCGTGCCGACTCCCAGCGGCCACGCAAGGTGTCGTAGAGACCGCGCTTGCCGCCGAAGTAGTAAGCGATCAACTGGGCGTTGACCCCGGCCCGGGCCGCGATCTCCGCCACCCTGGCTCCGGCGAAGCCCTTGGCCGAGAACTCCTCGACCGCGGCCTCGAGGATGCTCTCGAATGGTGATCACCGGCCTCCTGGTCTTCGCCGCAGGGGCCCTGGTCGCATCCCTCGCACACACCGCAACGATCTTGCTTGTCGGTGACGCCCTTATCGAGGGTGCCGGGGCAGCCATGATGAGCTCGTCGTCACTGGCCCTGATCAGCAACGAGTTCACCGGCAAGGAACGCGCCGGGGCCTTCGGCCTGTTCGGCGGAGTCGCAGGCATCGCGGGCGCCCTCGGCCCGGTGGTGGGCGGCTGGCTCACCACCGATGCCTCGTGGCGGTGGGCGTTCCGGATCAACGTGGTCCTGGCTCCGGTCCTCGTCGTCTTGATCCTGGCCGGGGTGCGCGAGGTGCGGCGAACCGGACGGCGTCCGCGCATCGACCTGACCGGCGTGGTCAGCGTCACCGCAGGACTGTTCTTCCTGGTGTTCGCCATCATTGAGGCACCCAGTCACGGCTGGTGGAAGCCACTTCAGCCGTTTACGGTAGGCGGAGACCGCCTTAACCCGCAGACTGGGCGGCTTCCACGAACCCCTGGATGCCGGCGGGCTTGGCGTAAAGGAAGACGTTTTCCGCGCCGGCCAGCGCGGCGGGCCGTTCCCGCCCGCGCTGCGCCGCATGAGGGAAATTACCAGGCATCGCTAGGCATCAGACAGGACGGGCCCACCAGCAGGGTCCGCTCCGCGATCTGAGTGCTGCGAGCCGCCGCCCTGACCGCGACGAACGTGGCACCGGCCAGGACGAGCGTTCCAGCGGCGGTGCCGATGTCGGCCAGCGTCACCCAAGCGGTCATGTGACGAGTATGGCCCGAGATGACGCCGCCTACCGACCATCCCACATCGACGCCTAACCTAACCAAGCTCGCTACGCCAGAATAAATGCCCACGGCGCCGGGAAGTCGACCACGATGCGCATGATCATGGGTCTTGACCGGCCGGACGCCGGGCGGGTCAGGATCGGCGGTAAGAGCTACGGCGACCTGCGCTGGCCTCTCCGCGAGGTGGGCGCGCTGCTCGAGGCCAAAGCGTTCCACCGGGTCAACCACGACCACGTTCTTCGCCCCGGCCAGGCTCGCTAATCAGCGATCGCCTGGGTCGTTGACGAGAACGGCCGCTCCATCGAAAACCCCGGCCTTGAGGTCCTGTAGCGCCTGTTGTGCCTGGGACATGGGGTAGACATGGGTGGTGGCCCGGACGCGGTAGCGGGCGGCGAGCGCGAGGAACTCCCGACCGTCTTGCCGAGTGTTGGAAGTGACGCTGCGCAGTTCCTTCTCGTAGAACAGCTCGCGCTCGTAGTTCAGCGGTGGCGTGTCGGTCAGGTGTATCCCGGCAATGGCGAGGACTCCGCCACGGTCAAGTGCGCGCATCGCGACCGGCACGAGATCCCCCACCGGCGCGAACAGAATCGCGCTGTCCAGCGGTTCCGGCGGGGAGTCGTACGCGTCTCCGGCCGACGCGGCGCCCAGCTGGAGTGCGAGCCGCCTGGATGCCTCGCCGCGGGTGAGCGCGTGGACGGTCGCGCCCTGCGCAAGCGCTACCTGGGCGGTCAGGTGAGCGCTGTCGCCAAATCCGTACAATCCGAGCCTGCCGCGCTCGGGCAGCGATGCGCGCAGCAGCGCACGGTAACCGATGATCCCGGCGCACAGCAGCGGCGCGAGCTCGACGTTCGCGACGTCGGCGGGCAGCCGGTAGGCGAACGCCGCAGGCACGGTCGTGTACTCGGCATAGCCGCCGTCGGCGTCCCAGCCGGTGTAGCGCGAGTTGGGGCAGAGGTTCTCGTTGCCGCGGCGGCAGTAGGCGCAGGTCCCGTCGGTGTGCCGCAGCCACGCGACGCCGACCTTGTCTCTTGCGGCGTAGTCGGTAACGCCCGCGCCAAGCGCCGCTACCGAGCCCGCGACCATGTGACCAGGCGTGACGTGCTCGCGGTGCACCGGCAGGTCACCCTCGCTGACGTGCAGGTCCGTGCGGCAGACGCCGCAGGCAAGTACCTGGACAAGCAGCTCACCTGGAGCCGGGACGGGCACGGGTTTCTCCACGTACCGCAGCGGGCTTGTCTCGATCGGTCCCGGCTGGCTCACCACCCACGCCCGCATCATGTTCGAGCTGCCAACAGTCATTCCTTACCTCTATCACGCGCCCGGTTGTCACGCGCGCCCGGTTATCACGCGCGCCGGTCACCCCCGCACGGCCGGGTTTTGCATCCACGCAATACGCGACATATCTTAAGTAGTAGCTGGACTGATGAAGACTGATGAAGGGTGTGTGACATGAGGGTCTGGTACACGGCCCGATCGATGGGCTGGTCGACCAAGGCGGTGATCGCCGTGGGTCTGCTCGCCGTGCTGCTTGTGGCGGCCGTCCCCGCGGCGCTGTTCGTTGGCCTGATCATGATGGTGCTCGGGCACCTCGTGGGCGGGCTGGCGCTGTTCGGCGCCTCGATCCTGGCGGCCGCCGGTGCCGTCGTGGTCGCGAGCATGAGCGGGGTACGGCACCTGCGCAAGATGATCCGCCAGCAGGGCTACCGGGCCCAGCAGGGCTACGGGGCCGTGCGACTCGGTCGGGGCGAGTACGAGTACAACTGACGGTGCCGAAAGGGACAGCTCAGTGGCGGCCGGAGGCCATGCCGTTAGGGTGGCGGCATGGCCTCCTCTCTCGTCCGTAGCGCGCACAACGCCACCAATTCCCTGCACTCGCTGATCTACTTCGTCCCCGAGACCGAGCAGCGGCTCACCGGCGTCGGCCTGCGGGCGGGGCAGATGTGCTATTTCGCCGGCCGCGCGGCCCCGATGGGGGCGGTCGGCGGCGGCGTGGTCACCGCGACCTTCTACAATTTCAGCCCGGGCCTGGTGGCCACGTCCATTCCGATGGCCTGGGAACTGGCAAGCCCCGTGGCCGTGATCGACGCCCGCTTCGCCGCCGTCGACGCCGCGCTTACCCGCCTGCTCGGGCCGGACGTCATCGCCTCCGCCGACATGCTCACGCTGGCCGCGCTGACCCGCGACGCGGCCGGCGCGTGCAGCGCGGAGGGCCGTCCGCTGTATGCCGGGCACGCGGACGTGGACTGGCCCGACGCCCCCCACCTGGTGATGTGGCACGCGATATCGCTGCTGCGCGAGCATCGCGGTGACGGTCACACCTGCGCGCTTGTCGCGGCGGGGCTGAGCGGCATCGAGGCACTTGTCACCCATACCGCTACCGGGAAGGGGCTCCTCCAAGACTTCGCCCGGGCCAGCCGCGGCTGGAGCCAGCAGGAGTGGGACGGCGCCGTCGGCGGCCTGGTGGCCCGCGGCCTGCTCGACGGCGACGGCGCGCTGACCACGGCGGGACAGGCGCTCCGCGCTCAGGTCGAGGACCGGACCGACCAGCTGGCCGCGGCGCCCTGGCAGCACCTGGGCGACCGGCGAACCGAGGACGTCGTCCGGATCGGCAAGGCCATGACACGAGCCGTCATGACCGCCGGCGCCTTCCCCCGGGAAGGCGTCTTCCCCACCCGATAAGGCGCCCGATAAGGACTTGATGAACGGCACGCCTTCCGCCCGCGGCCCGCGCACCCGCCCGATCAGCCCCGCCACCACGATGATCGTCACCACGTACGGCGTGAGCAGCAGCAGGTTCGACTCGATCGGCACGTTAAGGCTGGACAGGATCGACTGCAACTGGGTCGTGAAGCCGAAGAGCAGCGCCGCGCAGATGGCACCGAACGGCGTGTATCGCCCGAAGATCATGGCGGCGAGCGCGATGTAGCCCTCGCCCGAGGTCATGTCGATGCCGAACGAGCCGACGGAGCCGATCGTGAAGTAGGCACCGCCGATCCCGGCGATCAGGCCCGCGAGTATGACGTTCTGGTACCGCATCACGATGACCCGGATGCCCACGGTGTCGGCGGCGACCGGATGCTCGCCGACCGCCCGGGTGCGCAGGCCCCAGCGAGTACGGAAGAGCCCGACCTGCACAAGCGCGAACAGCGCGTAGGTGAGGTAAAGGAACACGTTCGAGTCGAAGAACACGGGACCGATGATCGGGATGTCGCCGAGCAGCGGAACCTTCCACGGGTTGAACGTCACCGGGTTGTTCAGCGTGTTGCCGTACGGCACCATGATCGCGTTGTACAGGTAGCCGGTGAGGCCGAGCACCAGCGTGTTGATCACGACGCCGAGCACCACCTGGTCGACCAGGTAGGCGATGGCGAACACCGCGAGCAGGGCGGCCACCAGCGATCCGGCCAGGGCGCCGCAGAGCAGCCCGAGCCAGAGCGACCCGGTCACCGACGTCGCGATCGCCGCGCAGAACGCGCCGAGCAGCAACTGCCCCTCGATCGCGATGTTGATGACACCGGACGTGGAGCAGATCACGCCGGTCAGCGCGCCGAGCATGATCGGGATCGAGTCGTCGAGCGAGCCGGACATCAGGTTAACCACGTTGAACGAGATCGCCTGGCCCGCGTCGGCCCAGGCGATCAGCGCGACGACGAACAGGAAAAGCACGAGGCCGACCACGACGCGCAGCGCCGCCCGCCCGAGCGACAGCAGCCCCGCGACTGACAGGAACCGCAGCACGGCGAGCACCAGGGTAACGGCGCCGCAGAAGTACGCGGTCCCCGCCCCTGGCAGCACCAGGTTCGGCACCGCGACCTTGGCGAACTCCGGTGTGAAGCCGAAGGTGGCCGAGCCGCGCGCGTGCAGCCCGAAGACACCGATGTCCACAAGACCGAAGACCGCGAACGCGATAGGAGCGGCGAACCGCCCGCCCCACGATGCCGCGGAGCCCGCACCGGGACCCGGTGGCAGCAGCACCGGCAGCCGGGTAGTCGAAGACGCCGGGGACGAGGTCACGCGTTCCACCCCTTGGACATCGTCGTCCCGACCCCGCCGGCCCGCGCCGCTCGGAGCCTGTACAGGGAACGGATCAGCGGCGGCGCCGCGACGAACATGACGATAAGCGCCTGAAGCACCTGGACGATCTGCACCGGGGTGGAGGTCGCGGTCTGCATGCCAGGCGATCCCGCGTGCAGCGCACCGAACAGCAGTCCGGCCGCCACCACGCCCCCCGGCTTACCCCGGCCAAGCAGGGCCACGGTGATCGCGTCGATCCCGTAGGTGCCGTAGCTGTTCGGGTTAAGCGTGAAGTCCGTGCCCTGGATGACCGCGGAGCCCGCAAGCCCGGCGAGGCCGCCGGCGATCAGCATCACAAGCACCCACGTCCGTTCCACCTTCATGCCGGCCACCCGCGCGGCGGACGCGTTCGCGCCGACCGACCGGAACTCGAACCCGGTGGTGCTGCGGTTAAGCACCCACCAGACGCCGAACGCGCAGGCGATGGCGATCAGGAACCCGGCGTTGATCCGCAGGTTGGTGCCGGCGAGCAGCGGCAGGTGAGCGTTGAACGCGATCGGCGGCGTGATCGGGTTCGGCGAGCCAGACGCCTGCAGCAGCGACTGGGAGGACAGCAGGTAGGCGAGCAGGTACTGCATGACATAGTTGAGCATGATCGTGACGATCACCTCGTGCGCGCCGGTGCGGGCCTTGATCTCGCCGGTCAGCCAGCCGATGACCGCGCCGCCGACGAACCCGCCGATGACGCAGACGACCACGTGCACGAAGAACGGCATGCTCACGTCGTAGCCGAGCCAGGTGGCGAGAATCGCGCCCCCGATGAACTGGCTGGAACCGCCGATGTTGAACAGCCCCGCCTGATAGGGCAGCGCCACCGCGAGCCCGGCCAGGATCAGCGGCGTCGCCTGCACGGCGGTCTCCGACAGCGGGTTGAACACCGCGGACAGGTAACCGTCGTGGATCGCGGTGGACAGCGAGGCCTGCTGGAACAGCGCGGTGACCGTGTGCGGGTTGAACACCGAACCCTCGAACAGTGCCACATAGGTGCCCGAGGCGACATCCCACGCCTGCCCGAGCATGCTGCCCGCCGGGGCGTGCAGCACGGTCGGGTTGGTGAACGCGCAGAGCAGACCGCCAAGCACGGTGGCGGTGACCAGCGCGAGAACCGTGACCGTGAAGGTGTTTCCCTCGAGAAAAGACTCTTTAAATATCTCACCGAACGGACGGTGCCGACTCTTCTCGCTCGATTCCCCTGTCCCATTCGGCGGCTTCGCGGTCGGCGACGTCGCGGGTGGGTCCGTCGACGACGGCGGTGTGGTCACGTTTGCTCCTCGGAGGCAGCCGCGTCCGTTCGGGATGATGGTGGTGAATTTTCTTCCGGCTGCACGGCATCGACGCCGCCCGCCATCAGCCGCCCGAGTTCGGCCGTGGGCACGTCGGGGTCGCGGAAGCCGGTGATCTTGCCCTCGTACATGACCGCGATCCGGTCGGCGAGCGCGTAGATCTCGTCGAGTTCGGAGGAGACGATCACCACGGCGACGCCATGGTCGCGCTGCTCGACGATCCGGCGGTGCACGAACTCGATGGACCCGACGTCGAGGCCGCGGGTGGGCTGGCTGGCGATCAGCACCTTGTGCTCGCGCCCGAGTTCGCGGGCCAGGATGACCTTCTGCTGGTTGCCGCCGGACAGCGTGCCCGCCGGGGTAGCGGCGGAACCGGTGCGGACGTCGAACTCGGTGATGCGCGCCGCCGCGTTCTTGGCGATCTCCCCAAGCTTGAGGTTCACCCCGGAGGCGAACGGCTTCCGGTCGTACAGATCAAGAATAAGATTCTCAGCTACTGAGAAAGATCCCACCAGGCCGTCTTCCTTACGGTCCTCGGGAACGTAGGCGATGCCGGCCCGGAGCCGGTCGCGCGGCGAGGCGTGCGTGATATCGCGGTCGTTCAGCTTGACGGTCCCCGCGAGCGTCGGCCGCAGCCCGAGCAGCGCCTCGCACAGTTCGGTCTGCCCGTTGCCCTGGACCCCGGCGACGGCGAGGATTTCCCCGGCGCGTACCTGGAGGGACAGCCCGTCGACGCCCATCCGGTCCTGCTGCGCCGCGACGAAGATCGCCTCGACGTCGAGCACCACCTCGCCTGGGTTCGCCGCGTCCTTGCTGACCCGGAGCTGCACGTCCCTGCCGACCATCAGCGTCGCCAGGTCGTCCTCGGTGGCGGGCGGCGTCCGCCGGCCGACGACCTTGCCGCGGCGGAGCACGGTGATCGTGTCCGCGATCGCCTGGACTTCCTTGAGCTTGTGCGAGATGAAGATGATCGACGTCCCGCCGTCACGAAGCTGACCGACGATGCGGAACAGCTCCTCGGACTCCGCCGGGGTGAGCACCGCCGTCGGCTCGTCGAGGATCAGCACCTTCGCCTCACGCACCAGCGCCTTGACGATCTCGACCCGCTGCTGTATCCCGACAGGCAGGTCCTCGACCAGTGCGTCGGGATCCACGTCGAGGCCGTAGCGGTGAGAGAGTTCGCGCACGTCGCGGCGGGTCTTGCGCCGGTCGAGCAGGCCGGCCGGGCCGGCCTGCTCGATGCCGAGCGTGACATTCTCCGCGACCGTGAAGACCGGCACAAGCATGAAGTGCTGGTGCACCATGCCGATGCCGGCCGCGATCGCGTCCTTAGGCGAGTGGAAGCTCGCCGCCTTGCCATCTATATAAATCGCGCCCTCGTCGGGCTTGATCAGCCCGAACAGGACGTTCATCAACGTGCTCTTCCCCGCTCCGTTCTCACCGAGCAGGGCGTGCACCTGGCCAGGGGCCACCGAGAGGCTGATCCCGTCGTTCGCCACGAGCGGGCCGAACCTCTTGGTGATGCCCCTGAGCTCAAGTTCCACGTCTGTTCCCTCTAATCGCCCGTCAGATCGCAGTCGCCTAGCTGACCGGGCTCTTGGTGGGGGTCTTGATCGCTCCGCTCTCGATCCCGGCCTGGAGGGTCTTCAGCTCGGCCTGAAGGGCGGCGGGCACCTCGCTCGCGAAGTCGTGGAACGGTGAGAGCAGCACGCCGCCGTTGTTCAGGTCGCCGATGTAGTCCCCGCCCTTGAACGTGCCGCCGGCCGAGGTAAGCACCGCGTTCTTCACCGCGGCCTGGATGCCCTTGGTCACGCTGCTGATGAAGTACTTGCAGTACTGCGCGGCGCTGATGCAGCCGTCGGTGTCCACCCAGAGCATGTTGACCTTGCCGCCCTGGGCGTCCGCCTGCTGCACCGCCTTGGCGGCGCCGAGGCCGACGTTGCCCGCGACCGGGAAGATGATGTCCGCGCCCTCCTGGATGAAGGTCTGCGTCACCGTCTGGCCCTTGGTCTCGTTGGTGAAGTCGCCGGTGAACTCGCCCTTCTGGGTCGTCTCGTTCCAGCCGAGCACCTGCACGTGGGTGCCGTGCTTGGAGTTGTAGTACTGGACCCCGTCCCAGAACCCGTCCATGTAGATGGTCACCGTCGGGTACTCCGCGCCGCCGAACGTCGCGACCTTACCGGTCTTGGTCATGCCGGCCGCCAGGTACCCGCCGAGGAAGCCGTCCTGCACGGTGTTGAACACCAGCGCGTCGATGTTCTTGATGACCGGCGTGTAGGCGTTGTCAACGATCGAGAAGTCCTGGGTGGGGTGCTTGGTCGCCGCGGTCTGCGTGGCGGTGGCCATCGCGAAGCCCACCGTCACGATGATGCCGCACTTCTCGCTGATGAACTGGTTGATGTTCGGCACGTAGTCGCTCTCCGACGTGGACGGCAGGTACTTCACCGTGACGTTCGGATTGGCGGCCGCTGCCTCCTGCATGCCTTCCCAGGCAGACTGGTTGAACGACTTGTCGTTGATGCCGCCGGTGTCGGTGACCATGCAGCCAAGGAACTTGCTTCCCGTCGCCGCGCTCGCCGTGCTTGATGAGCTCGCCGCGCTCGCCGCGGGGCTGCTGCTTGTGCTTGTCGAGCTTGCGGTCGACGAACTGCTGCCACACGCGGCGAGCAGCAGGGCCGCCGCCCCCGCCGCGGCCGCGGTTATCAACGCGGTGTGTTTCACCGTTTCCTCCCCTGAACCAGGTTGCAGGTGCCCAGCCATGTTGGGGACATACCCTGTCCCAGGCTGTCCGAAGGTTAATTCGCTATCGCGCCCTGAGGGAAGAGGCTCGCTGTACTGCGGCCACCTCGTTGCCGAACCGCGACCGGAAACCGTCATGAAGCTAGACGGCAGGCCAAAACACGCGCTTTTTGCCCGGCCGGGTTGGTGTCTTCATACAGAGTTGCCTTTTCCGGCGGAGCCGGTCTAATCCCCGGCCTAGCTGGGGAGGATGAGGCTGCGTAGACATCGTTGGGAGGCTGGTATGCCGGAGATCGTCCGGGCGGCCCTCGTCCAGCAGGCGTGGACCGGGGACAAGGATTCGATGACCGCGGCCGCGGCCGCGCATATCCAGACGGCGGCCAGTGCCGGAGCGCAGGTCGTCTGCCTGCAGGAACTGTTCTACGGGCCGTACTTCTGCCAGGTGCAGGACGCGGACTACTACGGCTATACCGAGGCGATACCCGACGGGCCGACGACCAGGCTCATGCAGGACCTCGCCAGGCAGCACAACATCGTGATCGTCGTGCCCATGTACGAGGAGGAGCAGCCCGGGGTGTACTACAACACCGCGGCGGTCATCGACGCCGACGGTCGCTACCTCGGCAAGTACAGGAAGAACCACCTTCCGCAGGTCAAGGGGTTCTGGGAGAAGTTCTACTTCCGCCCTGGCAACCTGGGCTACCCGATCTTCGACACCGCGGTCGGGCGGATCGGCGTCTACATCTGCTACGACCGGCACTTCCCCGAAGGCTGGCGGGCGCTCGGCCTGGCAGGCGCGCGGATCGTGTTCAACCCGTCCGCGACGTCACGCGGGCTCTCCTCCTACCTGTGGCGGCTCGAGCAGCCCGCCGCCGCGGTGGCCAACGAGTACTACATCGGCGCGATCAACCGGGTCGGCGTCGAGCCCCTTGGTGACAACGACTTCTACGGCCAATCCTACTTCGTTGACCCGCGCGGCCAGCTCGTCGGCGAGACCGCCAGCGACAACGCGGACGAGGTCATCGTCCGCGACCTCGACATGGACAAGCTGACCGAGGTCAGGGACCTGTGGCAGTTCTATAGGGACCGCAGGCCCGATTCCTACGATGGCTTGGTAAAGCCGTGACCAGTCGATACGCGGAGCGATGGCAACTGAGCGCGCCTTGGTCTTCAGGCGCGCGGGAGGCACAGCCCTGATGTCCATGCTGATTACCGGCGGCACGGTGGTGACCGCCGAGGGAACGCTCGAGGCCGACGTGCTTGTCGAGGGCGAGAAGATCACGGCCTTGTTCGCCCGGGACGCCGCCGCCGACGTGAGCGCGGACGAAGAGCTCGACGCCACCGGCATGTACGTGATCCCCGGCGGCATCGACGCGCACACGCACATGGAGATGCCGTTCGGCGGCACGTTCTCCGCCGACACCTTCGAGACGGGCACCAAGGCCGCCGCCTGGGGCGGCACCACGACGATCATCGACTTCGCCGTGCAGGCCAAGGGCACAAGCCTGCTCGCCACTCTCGACAAGTGGCACGAGAAGGCCGGCGGCAACTGCGCGATCGACTACGGCTTCCACATGATCGTCTCCGACGTGAACGACGCCACGCTCAAGGAGATGGACGCCTGCATCGGCGCCGGGATCACCAGCTTCAAGATGTTCATGGCCTACCCGGGCGTGTTCTACTCGACCGACGGCGAGATCCTGCTCGCGATGCAGCAGGCGAGCAGGACCGGCGCGACGATCATGATGCACGCGGAGAACGGCATCGCGATCGACCAGCTCGTCGCACAGGCCGTGGCGGCCGGTCGCACCGATCCCATACAGCACGGCCTGACCCGGCCGCCCGAGCTCGAGGGCGAGGCCACCGGCCGCGCGATCACCCTGGCGAAGGTCGCCGACTGCCCGCTCTACATCGTCCACCTGTCCGCCGCGCACGCCCTGGCCGCGGTCGCCGCGGCGCGCGACGCCGGCCAGAACGTCTTCGCGGAGACCTGCCCGCAGTACCTCTACCTGACCCTCGACGACCTGGCCAGGCCGGACTTCGAAGGCGCCAAGTTCGTCGCCTCGCCGCCGCTGCGCACCCCCGACCACGCCGCCGCCCTCTGGCGCGGCCTGCGCACCAACGACCTCGCGGTCGTGTCAACCGACCACTGCCCGTTCTGCTTCAAGGAGCAGAAGGAACTTGGCCGTGGCGACTTCTCCAAGATCCCCAATGGCATCCCCGGAGTCGAGCACCGGATGGACCTGCTGCACCAGGGGGTCGTCGCGGGGGAGATCACGCTTGAGCGCTGGGTGGAGACCTGCTCGACCACGCCCGCCAGAATGTTCGGCCTGTACCCGCGCAAGGGCACGATCGCGCCGGGCGCCGACGCCGACATCGTGATCTACGACCCGGCCGCCAGGCAGACCCTGTCGGTCGCCACCCACCACATGAACGTGGACTACTCCGCCTACGAGGGCATGGAGCTCACCGGCAAGGTCGCGGTCACGATCTCCCGCGGCCAGGTAGTCGTGGCGGACGGCGAGTTCCAGGGCGCCCCGGGCCACGGCACCTACCTGTCACGCGACCTCAACCAATACCTAGTCTGACCGGGAGCGTCGTGGAATTCGGGGTGGTACTGCAGCCCAATCCGCCGACCAGCGGCGTGGTGGCGATGATGAAGCGGGCCGAGGAGGCCGGGTTCGGTTACGGCTGGACGTTCGACTCGCACGTGCTCTGGCAGGAGACGTTCGTCATTTACCCGCGGATCCTGGCCGAGACGCGGGCGATGGTCGTCGGGCCGATGGTGACCAACCCGGGGACACGGGACTGGTCGGTGATCGCGTCCATGTTCGCGACGCTCAACAACACCTATGGTAACCGGACGATCTGCGGCATCGGCCGCGGCGACTCGGCCCGCCGCTACATCGGCCAGGCCCCGGTGTCCCTCGGCACGCTGTCATCCGCGATGACGGTGATCAAGGGGCTCGCCGAGGGACGCGAGGTCGAGCACCACGGCCAGCCGCTGCGGATCCCGTGGGTGCGCGGCGGCGCGCTGCCGATCTGGATGGCGGCGTACGGACCGAAGGCGCTGCGCCTTGTGGGGGAGCAGGCCGACGGGTTCATCCTGCAGACCGCGGACCCGGACATCGCCCGCTGGACGTTCGGTTCGGTGCGCGCGGCGGCGGTGGCGGCGGGGAGGGACCCGTCGTCGATCACGATGTGCGTCGCCGCGCCCGCCTACGTGGGCACGGACCTGCCGCATCAGCGGGAGCAGCTGCGCTGGTTCGGCGGGATGGTGGGCAACCACGTCGCGGACCTGGTCGCGCGCTACGGCACCGACGGCCCGGTGCCGCGGGTGCTTACCGACTACATCGCCGGCCGCCAGGCCTACGACTACGAGCACCACGGCAAGGCGGGTAACCCGTCGACGGACTTCGTGCCCGACGAGATCGTCGACCGCTTCTGCCTGCTCGGCCCGGCCGAAGCGCACATCGCCCGGCTGCGCGAGCTGGCGGAGATCGGCGCCGACCAGTTCGCCGTTTACCTGATGCACGACGACGAGGAGGCCACCCTCGACGCCTACGCCACCGACATCATCCCCGCCCTCCGCTGAACCCCTTTCGCTGAACCACAGGCTCGGGGTTGCTCACGTGACAATCTCGGCGCACTGTTACTTAGGTGAACATCGATTGGCCGAGCCTTCGTGCTCTCGCCGCTGACGTGGCCACGCGTGCGTACGCCCCCTACTCGCGACTGCGCGTCGGCGCCGCGGGGCTGACCGGCGACGGGCGGGTCATCACCGGCTGCAACGTGGAGAACGCGTCGTTCGGCCTGACCCTGTGCGCCGAATGCGGCCTGGTGTCCGCCCTGCACGCGGCCGCGCCCGCTGCCCCCGATCCCGCCTCCGTCCCGGTCCTCGTCGCGGTCGCGGTCGTCGCCGGTGACGGCGCCCCGTTGCTGCCCTGCGGCCGCTGCCGTCAGCTCCTGCTCGAAGCCGGCGGCCCGGCGCTCCTCGTCGACACCGCGAGCGGTCCTGTTCCGCTTGCCGAGCTGCTGCCCGCCGCCTTCGGCGGCGCGGACCTGTCCGCCCGGCGCGAGCCGAGCCCTACAGCCCCGTCGTAGTCGACAACCTCTGGGACGAGAGGGACCGAGATGCCCGACGTCGTATCTCTCATCCACACGAAGCGCGATAACACCCGCCCGCTGACCGACCAGGAGATCTGCTGGCTCTTCGCGGCCTACGCCGACGGAGTCGTGGCCGACGAGCAGATGGCCGCGCTGCTGATGGCGATCTACTTCAACGGGCTCGACGGCGCCGAGTTGCGGGCCTGGACGGGGGAGATGATCGCCTCGGGCGAGCGCCTCGACCTCACAAGTCCCGCCCCCGGCAAGGCACCAGGCGACGGCAGGCCCTCGGTGGACAAGCACTCCACCGGCGGCGTGGGCGACAAGGTGTCGCTGGTGCTTGCGCCGCTCGTGGCGAGCTGCGGTGCGGTGGTGCCGATGCTGTCCGGGCGCGGCCTCGGGCACACCGGCGGCACCCTGGACAAGCTCGAGTCGATCCCCGGCTGGCGCGCCAGCCTCGGCAACGAGGAACTGACCGCCGCGCTGACCAGCGTCGGCGCGGTCATCGCGGCCGCGGGCGCGGGCCTGGCGCCGGCGGACGGGAGACTGTACGCCCTGCGCGACGTGACGGGAACGGTCGAATCGATCCCGCTGATCGCCAGCTCGATCATGTCCAAGAAGATCGCCGAGGGAACCAAGGCCCTCGTCCTCGACGTCAAGACCGGCTCCGGCGCCTTCATGGAAAGCCAGGAAAGGGCGCTCGACCTCGCCCGCACCATGGTCGCACTCGGCGAGGAGCACGGCGTCCGCACCAGGGCGCTCGTCACCCGGATGGACACACCGCTCGGCCGTGCCGTCGGCAACGCCCTCGAGGTCGCGGAGGCCATCAAGGCCCTCACCGGCGAGGGCCCCGAGGACCTGATGGAGATCACCCTCACCCTCGCCCGGCACATGCTTGACCTAGTCGGCATCGACGCCGACCCAGCGGAAGCGATCGCAAGCGGCCGGGCCCTCGACACCTTCAAGAAGATGATCAAGGCACAGGGCGGCGACCCGGACGCCCCGCTGCCCCAGGCCGCCCACCGGCAACCCGCGCTCCAGGCACCCGCGACCGGCTGGGTCACCCGACTGGACGCGCGAGCCGTCGGCGTCGCGGCCTGGCGCCTCGGCGCCGGCCGCGCGCGCAAGGAAGACGACGTCAGCCACGCGGCGGGCGTCCGCTGCCTGGCGAAACCAGGGGACCACGTCAAGCAGGGGGAGTACATCCTCGAACTGCATGCCGACGACCCCGCCCGCTTCGCCCCCGCGCTCGCGGCCCTCGACGGCGCGCTCACGATCGGCACACAACCGCCACCCCCGCTGCCGCTGATCGTGGCCTCCACCGGGTGAGTTTTAGTCCGTGCTGCTCCGGGCGCAGGACGCGAGCGACTACTACGAGCTCTATTGCCGCGTGCGGCGATCAGGGCTACATTAAGCATATAGACGAACTAGTAAGTCTACATGTCGACAGGGAGGGTCTGTGACCACAACCGCACCCGTAGTGTTCGTTCACGGCCTATGGCTCCACGCCACTGGATGGACGAACTGGCTCGACCTGTTCCGGTCCGCCGGATACAGCGCCATAGCCCCGGGATATCCGGGTGACGCGGCGACCGTGCAGGAGACGCGTTCCAATCCGGCGCGTCTAGCGGGTCTGGGAATCGATGACCTGACCGCCGCCTACGAGAAGGAGATCGCCGCGCTGCCGGCGAAGCCGATCGTCATCGGGCACTCCCTCGGCGGCCTGATCGCCCAGAAGCTGCTGGTCCGGGGGATCGCCGCGGTCGCGGTCGCGGTCAATCCCGGCCAGATTAAGGGCGTGCGGCGGATCCCGCTCGTCCAGCTCAGGTCGGGCTCTGCGGCACTGCGCCGACCAGGCAACCGTCGCCGCGCGATCTCCCTGAACGCCAAGCAGTTCCGTTTCGGCTTCGGCAACGCGCTTTCCGCGGCGGAGTCGGATGACCTTTTCGATCGCTGGGCCATTCCCGGTCCAGGAAGGCCAGCGTTCGAAGTCGCGATGTCCAACTTCCAGCGCACCTCCCCGGCTGCCGTTGACACCCGGCGCGATGATCGTGGCCCGCTGCTCTTCATCGCCGGCGGCGCGGATAACATCGTTCCGCCGGTTGTGGTCAAGGCCGCTTCCGACCTGTATGCGGCCAGCCATGCCACGACCGATTATCACGTTTTTCCTGGTCGCGGGCATTCGATGGTGCTCGACCACGGCTGGTGCGACGTCGCAGAGTACAGCCTAAGCTGGCTCAAACGTCAGGGTTTCTGAGCGTCCTCGGTATTCCCAGGCCAACGGCCTGCTTGTGCCGGGATGCGGGGGGAGTGTGCCCAGGCTGTGCCTGTGAACGACGAGATAAGCGAGTCGAGCCTGGCGAAGATGCCCACGCGGGAGCGCATCCTCGCAGCGGCAACCGATCTTTTCTACGCCCGCGGCCTGCGGTCGGTAAGCGCGGACAAGATCATCGAGCGGGCCGGCATCACGAAGGTGACGTTCTATCGGCACTTCCGGACGAAGGACGACCTGATCGTGGCGTACCTCGAACGGCAGGCCGAACGGGAACGCGATGATGCGGCAGCGACTCTGGCGCGGGCCGGCGGAGACGTCGACGAGGCGATCCGGCTATTTGCCGAGAGCGTCGGTGCGGTCAGCTGCGCACCCGGCTTCCGCGGCTGCCCGTTCATCAATGCGGCCGCGGAGTATGCCGATCAGGACCACCCGGTCCGCCAGACGGTCGCCGCCCACCGCCGCTGGTTCAAGGCCGTGCTTGCGGAAATGATCGCGCCGCTCGGCCTAGCCGAGTCGGCAAGCATCGCTGACCAGCTTGTCATGCTCCGCGACGGTGCCATGGTCAGCGGCTACCTCGGCGACCCGGCGACCGTGTCCCGCTCCCTCTACCGCGCGGCGCGGGCCATCATCGCCTCGGCGAACTCACCCTGCGGATCGGTGGTGTAACCGCCGGGCTCGACCAGGGTGACCTGGATGCCGAAGCCGGAGACTTCTTGGGCCAGGGATTCGGTCATGCCTCGGCTGGACGGCTGGACGGCTCCAGGCCCCGAACGCTAGCCCCTCCTTCGGGGCTTTCCAGTAAATCGTATTTTACCGATCAAATTGATAGGTTTTACCTACCCTACCCTCGGAAATCGGTATTGGACCTTCCTCGGCCCTGTCCGCATTCTGGTCACGAAGGGCCCTAAACAGACCCAGGAAGTCAGCACATCACCCGGGACATCCTGTGTTACGGAAAGGACCGTGCCATGACCACCATCGAGAGTAGTGCCACCGCGGGCACTGCTGCCCGCCGCGCTCCGCTGCCCGGCATCGAGCTGGACGACCCCGTCCTGGTCGCGGAAACACTGCGCGACGAGTTCCGCACCGGCGCCGCCGAACGGGACCGCGAGCGGGCGTTCCCCTACGAGCAATGCGCCTCGTTCCGCGCTTCCGGCCTGCTCGGTCTCATGGTCCCTCGCGAATACGGGGGTTACGGTGGCACCTTCGCGGAGCTCATGAGGGTCGTGATCGCCATTTCTGCGGGCGACTCCAACATCGGCCAGATGTACCAGCTGCACACCGGCGGCATCCGGCTGATGCAGGAGTTCGCCGCCACCGCCGTGCAGGCCAAGATGCTGCCTCGGTTCGCGAGCGGCGAGCTGTGGATCGCTAACGCGTACTCCGAGGTCGGCACCAGGAGCGTGAACGACTTCAACACGACCGTGACCAAGGACGGTGCGGGCTGGCGGCTTAACGGCCGTAAGTTCTACTGCACAGGCAGCCTGGCCGGGGACATCACGTTCGGCCCATGCCGGGTCGAAGGCTCGGACGAGGTCCGGGTGTTCTACACGCCGACCGACGCCGAAGGCGTGACGATCCACGACGACTGGAGCGGGTTCGGCCAGCGGACCACGGCCAGCGGGACGACCGAATTCCGCAACGTGTGGATCCCCGACGAGCTATGCCTCGGCAGCCCGGACACGGAGGGAGGCGGCGGCGGGGACATCACCTCCCTGAACTACCAGGCGGTGCACACTGGCGTGTTCGTGGGCATCGCCAAGAACGCGCTCGACGATGCGATCGAGTTCGTCCGTACCAAGGCGCGGGTCTGGTACGAGAGCGCCTCCGAGCGTGCCTCCGACGACCTCTACACCCAGCTGAGGGTTGGGGAGATGAAGACCGCCGTGGACGCCGCCGAACTGCTGTCGCTGCGCGCCGCCGACCTGTGCGACGAGGCCGTCGCCCAACTGGGCGACGCGCGCATTCGGGGTGAGGCGTCCCTCGTCACCGGCCAGGCTAGGCAGGCGGCGGCCGAGGCCGCAATGTTCGCGGGCTCCACCCTGTTCAAGGTCTGCGGCGCGGGGAGCGTCCTGGAAAAGTACGGCTTCGACCGGCACTGGCGCAATGCCCGCACGCTTTCGCTGCACAACCCGCTCGACTTCAAGCTGATGCACGCGGGTGACTACCTGCTCAACGGCACCCTGCCGCCGGTCGACTCGTACAACTAGGAGACTGTCATGTCCGATGTGGGACTGATGTTCGTAGGCGCCGTGCTGTTCGTCAACGGACTGCTCTTCCTTGGCCGAGTAGACGCGAAGAGCGCGGCCACGTTCAACCTATTCGTCGGCGCACTGCAGACCGCGATACCGTTCTACCTCATCGCGACGGCCCCGAATATGAGCGACATCCTGCTCGATGCCGGAATCTTCATGTTCGGGTTCACCTACCTTTACGTGGGGATCAGCAACCTGGCGGGACAAGGGCCCGTCGGCCTCGGCTGGTATGCGGCCTGGGTAGCGATCATGGCGGTGGCCTTCGGCATCACCAACATCGTCAAGTTCCACGATCCGACGGTCGGCCTGCTGTGGCTGCAATGGGCGGTGCTATGGGCGCTGTTCTGGCTCGTGCTCGGACTGGGTATCACACGGCTTACCC
>Ga0302314_10007579_pt1 | contig 19496 bp, 17 predicted proteins | sample III_Palsa_N2_3_FD_200533 | JGI IMG/M metagenome (GOLD analysis project Ga0302314, IMG submission 200533) | Peat permafrost microbial communities from Stordalen Mire near Abisko, Sweden - III_Palsa_N2_3 | ecosystem: Environmental > Terrestrial > Soil > Palsa > Peat permafrost | place: Sweden...
CGCTCCAGATGCTCACCAGCGGCGACCCGGTCCGGTTCCTCAACCAGGCGTCCACCGTCGAGGAACTCGACAACCAGGCGGGCGAGCGGCTGACCTCGCTCCAGACCGAGCAGCTCGCGGCCGCGCGCGCCCAGCTGAACGCCAAGCAGCAGATCGCCACGGTCGACGCGCTCCAGAAGGAGATCAACAGCAAGGTCTCCTCGATCAACTCCAAGCTCAAGGTGCTGGACAGCTCGGAGATGGCCCAGGCCATGGTTGTCTTCAACAAGACCGGCAACTATCCCAACGTGGTGGCGCCCGAGGGCAACTCGGTTGGCCTCATCGCGCTGCGGTTCGCGCTGACCCGGCGCGGTTATCCCTATGTCTGGGGTGCCGCGGGACCGACGGCGTTCGACTGCTCCGGCCTGGTTGTCTGGGCCTTCGCGCAGGAGGGGATCTCGCTCCCGCATTACACCGGGTCCCTGTGGAACGAGGGCGTGCACGTCTCCGAGGATAATCTCCAGCCCGGCGACCTGGTGTTCTTCTACGCCAACGAGGACCACGTGGGCATCTACATCGGCGACGGCCTGATGGTCGACGCGCCGAGCGCCGGCCAGGACGTCATGGTCCAGCCGATCTCCGAGGACCCGTACGTGGGCGCGGTCCAGATCAGCTAATAAAGCCGATAAAAACGGGAAAAGCGGGCCGCCCCGGCATTCCGGGGCGGGCCGCTTCCGCGTATCCAGGACTAACTGGGCCGGACAAACGGGAAGAGGATCGTCTCCCTGATGCTCTCGCCGGTCAGCATGATCATCAGGCGGTCGATGCCCATGCCCATGCCGCCGGTGGGCGGCATCGCGTACTCCAGGGCCAGCAGGAACTCCTCGTCGAGTTCCATCGCCTCCGGGTCGCCGCCGGCGGCCAGCAGCGACTGCGCGGTGAGCCGTTCCCGCTGCACCACCGGGTCCACCAGCTCCGAGTAGGCCGTCGCGAGCTCGGCGCCGAACACCACCAGGTCCCACTTCTCGGCCAGCCGCGGGTCGGTGCGGTGCTGCCGGGTCAGCGGCGACACCTCGACCGGGAAGTCACGGTAGAACGTCGGTTCCACCGTCTGCTTCTCCACCAGCCGCTCGTGCATCTCCAGGAGCACCTGCGCCCGGCCCCAGGACGGCTGGAGGGGCACGTCGAGCTTCCCGGACAGGTCCCGCAGGAACGACTCGGGGGTGTCCGGGGTGATCTCCTCGCCGGTGGCCAGCGAGATGCCCTCGTGCACGGTCACCGACCGCCACTCGCCGCCGAGGTCGTACTCGGAGCCGTCGGCCCGCCGGATGACGGTCGAGCCGAAGGCCGCCACCGCCGCCTCCTGCACCAGCGACCGGGTCAGCTCGGCCATCGTGTTGTAGTCCGCGTAGGCCTGGTACGCCTCGAGCATGGTGAACTCGGGGTTGTGGGTGGCGTCCACGCCCTCGTTGCGGAAGTTCCGGCCGATCTCGAAGACCGACTCAAGGCCGCCGACGACGAGGCGCTTCAAGTAGAGCTCGAGGGCGATCCGCAGGTACACCTGCGCGTCGTAGGCGTTGAAATGGGTCTCGAAGGGCCGCGCGGTCGCCCCGCCGTGAGTGCCGGTCAGCACCGGCGTCTCGACCTCCATGTAGCCCCGCGCGACCAGCGAGGTCCGCACCGACTGGAGGACCGCCGACCGCATCTCGGCCAGCCGCCGGGCCTCCGGGTTGATGATCAGGTCCACGTAGCGCTGGCGCACCCGCGCCTCGGGGTCGGTCAGCCCGGCGTGCTTGTCGGGCAGCGGCCGCAGTGACTTGGCCGTGATCGCGAACGAGCTGGCGAAGACCGAGAGCTCGCCCGACCGCGACGTGATGACCTCGCCGGTCACCCCGACATGGTCGCCGAGGTCGACGTCCCGCTTCCAGGCGGCCAGGGCTTCCTCGCCCACCCCGGCCAGCGAGATCATCACCTGGATGTCGCCGGTGCCGTCCCGCAGCGTCGCGAAGCAGAGCTTGCCGCCGATCCGCGACAGCATCACCCGCCCGGCCACCCCGACCACGTCGCCGGTCGTCGTGTCCGTCGGCAGCTCGCCGTATGTGGCCCGGAGCGACCCGACCGTGGCCGTCCGCGGATAGCCGACGGGGTAGGGCTCGGTGCCGGACGAGAGCATCCGGGATCGCTTGTCCAGGCGGACGCGTACCTGCTCGGGGACCGCTGGCCCGATATCCTTGCCTTTTATCGGGCCTGCCTCGGGGGCGGGGGCGGGGGGGATGGGGGGCTGGTCCCCCAGGCCGGAGGCCTGTCCCCCCGGAAGACGACTGTCAGTCACGCAGGAAGGCTACCGGCATCGCTTACTGGCAGCACATCGATTTGCGGCCCCTGAACCTTCCGCACGCGAGCGGAAGTCGGCACGGCGCCGGTTCCCGCGTTCCGCTCCCAGACCAGCCGCAGCCCGATCAGCGTGAGCCAGGGCTCGTGCGCGTCGATGACCGGCACCTCCCCGATCACCAGCGGCGCGAGCCCGCCGGTGGCGATCACGGTGACCGAGGCCGGGTCCTGCGGCGCCAGTTCCGCGGCCATCCGCCGGGCGATCCCCTCGACCTGCCCGGCGAAGCCGTAGACGATCCCCGACTGGAGCGCCTCCACCGTGTTCTTGCCGATGACCCGGGGCGGCCTGGTCAGCTCCACCTTCAGCAGCTGCGCGGCCCGCCGGGAGAGCGCGTCGACCGAGATCTCGATCCCCGGCGCGAGCGCGCCGCCGACGAACTCACCGCGCGCGCTGACCGCGTCGAAGTTGGTCGAGGTGCCGAAGTCGACGACGATCGCCGGCCCGCCGTACAGGTGGACGGCGGCGAGGGAGTTCATGATCCGGTCGCTGCCGACCTCCTTCGGGTTGTCCATCCGGATGGGCACCCCGGTCTTCACCCCGGGCGCGACGATCACGGTGGGCAGCTCGGCGAAGTACCGGCGGCACACCTCGCGCATCTCATGCAGCACGGAAGGCACCGTGGAGCACAGCGAGATGCCGTGCAGGTCCCGCTCGCTGACCGTCGCCGACCGCGTGAGCAGGCCGTGCAGCACCACCGCGATCTCGTCGGCGGGCCGATCGGGCACCGTCGCGATCCGCCAGTGCTCGATGATCGTCTCCCCGTCGAACACACCGAGCACCGTGTTGGTGTTCCCGATGTCAATCGCCAGCAGCATGCCGCTCCGTCCCGAACTCGATGATCACGTTGTCAATGAGGCGCGTGGTGCCCACCTTGGCGGCGATGGCGAGCACGGCGCTCCCGGAGAATTCAAAGTCACCATCCGGGCGAACGGGCCGATAGCTTCGCCCGTCCACCAGTGCCAGGTAATCAACCCGGGGTGACGTGCCCTCGAGTACCGCCCTAGCCGCGGCGAGAACCGCGTCCGGGCCACCGGAGGCGTGGGCCGCGCCCGCGGAAAGCGCGCGGTGGAGAACAGGAGCGACGGCTCGTTCATCGGAATTGAGGTATTTGTTTCGGCTTGAGAGCGCGAGCCCGTCGGCGGCCCGCACGGTCGGGACCGCCTCGACCGCGATGCCGAGGGCGAGATCGGCGGACATCGCCCGGACCAGCACCAGCTGCTGCGCGTCCTTCTGCCCGAAGACGGCGGTGTCCGGACGGACCAGGCTGAACAGCTTGAGCACCACGGTCAGCACGCCGCGGAAGAAGCCGGGGCGGAACTCGCCCTCGAGGATCTCGCCGGCCGGCCCGGGATCGACCATGACCCGCTGCTCGGCCGGGTACATCTCGCGCGCGCTCGGCGCGAACACCAGGTCGACCTGCCCGGCCGCGCAGGCCGCGAGGTCCGCCTCCAGGGTGCGCGGGTACTTGTCCAGGTCCTCGCTCGGGCCGAACTGGAGCGGGTTCACGAAGATCGAGACGGCGACCGTGCCGCCCGGCCCGGCCAGCTCGCGGGCCCGGCGCAGCAGCGCGCGGTGCCCCTCGTGCAGCGCTCCCATCGTCGGCACCAAGACGAGCGGCGCCGTCGTTTTCTCGCGGGCGGCGGCGAGCTCGGCCCGGGTCTTGGCGACGATCATCGGTCCCCCAGGACGTCGAGCAGGCGGGCGGCGTCGTCCGGGCTGAGCCGCCCGGCGGCCAGCGCCCGGTCGGCGGTCAGCCGGGCGAGCGCGCGGTAGGCCGGCAGCGCGGCCGGGTCGCGGTCGGCGATCACCGCGACGTGGGCGGCGACGGTGGTCTCGTCGCCCCGCGCGACCGGCCCGGACAAGCCCGCGTCCCCGAACCGCAGCGCGTTGTCGAGCGCCGCGCCGAGCAGCGGCCCGAGCATCGCGTTCGGGCTGTCGGCGCCGGCCGCGGTGAGCATGCTCGCCGCCTCGGCGACGATCGTGACCAGGTGGTTGGCGGCGAAGGCGAGCGCCGCGTGGTACAGCGCGCGGTTCTCCTCGGCGATGTAGACCGGTTCGCCGCCCATCTCGATCACCAGCGCCTCGGCCGCCGGTCGGAGCAGCTCGGGCGCGGTCACCCCGAAGCAGACGCCCTTGATCTTGTCGACGTCGTCGGCCCGGCCGGTGAACGTCATCACCGGGTGCAGCGCGAGCGGCAGCGCGCCCGCCCGGGTGGCGGGGTCGAGTACCCGGACGCCGTGCGCCCCGCTCACGTGGGCGACCAGCCGGCCGGCGTACGGCGCTCCGGTCGCGGCCAGCCCCTCGACCAGGCCGGGCAGCACGTCGTCGGGGACGGTGAGCAGGACCAGGTCGGCCTGCGCGAGGACCTCGGCCGGCTCGGTCAGCCGCGCGTGCGGGAAGTTCTCGCGCGCCCGCTCCTTGGACGCCGCGGAGACCGCCGCGGTCGCGGTGATCTCGTGGCCGGCCCGGGCCAGCGCCCGGGCCAGCGCGGTCCCCGCCCGGCCGGGCCCGATGACCCCGACCCGCAGCCGGGCCGGATGCTCACTCATTCCAGTCTCCACCGGTACGGAACAGCCTCCTTACGCTGGCCAACGCCGTGACAAGGATAGCCACCCGCGGGAGCCGGGCTCGCGGCCGCTAATTGTGGAAGGGGGACGAGGGCGGCGGCGGGGGCACGTCGCGGTCCCGGCCGCGGCCCAGGTCGCGGTCCTTGGGGATCCGGCAGCAGTACTCGAGGAACAGCGCCGCCGCCAGCAAGACGATCGAGGCGCCGAACGAGGCGCTGGCGTCGATCAGGTCGGCCTGCGGAGTCGGGGCGCCGAGCTGACCCGACAGGTAGAGCGCGAACCCGGCGCACACCCCGGCGAGCAGCGCCGCGGTCTGCGAGCTCGCCTTGGCCAGCGCCACCATCCGGGCCACGAACAGGGGCGGCGCCGGGCGCACGCCGTTGCCGCCCTGGATCCGGGCGCGCAGGTCGTACCCGGTATAAGCCTCCACTCCCGCCGCGATCAGCAGGGCGGGGACCAGGGTCCAGGTGAGCGGGGGCAGGCTGGCGTAGACGACGGTGAGCACCGCCCAGGTCACCGCGGCGGCGAGCACGCCGACCAGCAGCAGCGTCCACGGCTTGGTCGGCGTCACGCGTCCTCCCCGGGGACGGTCAGGTGCGGGTCGGCCCGGCGGACGCCGGAGCGGTCGGTCTTCGCCAGGAGGTCGGCGACCGGGCCGAGGCCGGGAAGCGTCGCGCCCGGGTCGAGGTCGTGCCAGGGCGCGAGCACGAACGCCCGCTCGGCGGCCCGGGGATGCGGGAGCGTCAGCTCGGGGTCGTCGCCGCGCTCGTCGCCGTAGGTGATGATGTCGATGTCGAGGGTGCGGGCGTCCCAGCGGACAAGGCGCACCCGGTCGAACGCCGCCTCGATCTCGTGCAGCTGGTCGAGGAGATCGCGGGGCGGCAGGGTGGTGCGCACCAAGATCACGGCGTTCAGGTAATCGGGCTGCGGCGGTCCGCCGACCGGCGCCGTCTCGTAGAGCGGCGACACCGCGGTCACGCGCACCCGCTCGATCCCGGCGATGGCGTCCACGCCCCCCTGGAGGGTCTCCAGCCGGTCCCCGAGGTTGCTGCCGATGGCCAGCACGGCCGGGCTCTCCCGCGCGCTCACGAGCGGGATGCCGCGCCGCGCCAGGCGGCGGCCACGCGGACGGCGTCGGCGTTGGCCGGCACCCGGTGCACCCGGACGCACCAGGCGCCCGCCGCCGCGGCCAGGGCGGTCACCGCGACGGTCGCGTCGTCAGTCTCGATGAACGGGCGCGGCGTGCCGTCGGGCTCGGCCAGCAGCTTGCCCAGGTGCCGCTTGCGCGAGGATCCGACGAGCACCGGGAAGTCCCGGCCGCCGATCCGCGCGACCTCGCCCATCCGGGCCAGCAGCTGCCAGTTGTGCGCTTCCGGCCCCTGCCAGTCGGGCTGCTTGCTGAAGCCGAGCCCGAGGTCGAGCACGATCTTGCCGGGGTCGACGCCCTCGGCGGTCGCCGCCTCGACCCGCAGCGTGAGCTCGTCCCTGACCTCGCGGACCACGTCCTCGAAGACGGCCCGCTCCTGCATGTTGTGGCTGTGCCCCCGCCAGTGCACGACGACGTAGGGCACCCCGGCCTTCGCCACCAGCCGGGGCATGTAGGGGTCGGCGAGGCCGCCGCTGACGTCGTTGACCAGGCTCACCCCGGCCTCGACGGCCCACTCGGCGACCGAGGCCCGCATCGTGTCCACGCTGACCACCGCCCCGGCCCGGACCAGCTCGGTGATGACCGGCTTGACCCGGCGCAGTTCCTCGTCGGCCGGGACGCGCTGCGCCCCGGGCCGGGTGGACTCGCCGCCGACGTCGATGATGTCGGCGCCTTGGGCCACGAGCTCGAGGCCGTGCTCGATCGCGGCCGTGGCGCCGAACCACTGGCCGCCGTCGGAGAAGGAGTCCGGCGTCACGTTGACCACGCCCATGACCAGACAGTGGCCGACCGGCTGCGTACCGGCGAGACCAGGCAGATTGACCATAACGAGATCGTAGTCAGCTCCGCGCGGCGGATGACGGCGACCGCCGCCGGGCCTCCTCGATTCGCGCGCCCCGCTTGAGCTCCCGGCGCATCCGGCGCAGGCCGAGGTGGCGGGCGGCCCGCCTGATGTAGCGCTTCACCTCGAGCCGGGGCCAGACGAGGAACGCCTCGGCCTCGAGCGCGGCGAAGGCGATGCGGGGTGCGTCCCGGCCGCTCGGGAACACGAAGAAGCGCGGCTCCCAGACCGGCGAGAACTTCGCGTTGAACTTGTAGAGGGACTCGATCTGGAACCACCGGGACGCGAAGACGAGCAGGTTGCGCCAGGCCTTGAGCACCGGGCCCGCCCCGATCCGCTCGCCCCGCTCGAGCGCCGCGCGGAACATCGCGAAGTTCAGCGACACGCGCTTGACGCCGAGCCCGGGCGCGGCCTTGATCGCCTCGACGATCAGGAAGTCGTTCAGCCCGGCCTGGGCGTTCTTGTCCCGCCGCATGAGGTCGAGCGAGAGGCCGTCCGGGCCCCAGGGCACGAACTGGAGCACGGCCCGGAGCACGCCGTTCTCGGAGGCGGTGACGAGCACGCAGTCCTCGTCGCCGGGGGCGCCGAAGCGGCCGAGGGCCATGGAGAAGCCGCGCTCGGTCTGGCTGCCCCGCCAGTAGTTCGACACCCGGGAGATCTCGGCGAGCTCTTCGCGGGGCACGTCCCCCGCCCGGCGGACCTCGGCGGTGTAGCCGCTCTTGCATACCCGGTTGACCATCTGCCTGACGTTGCGCATCGGGCGGCCGGAGAGGCTGAAGTCGGCGACGTTGACGATCGCCTCGTCGCCGAGCTCAAGCGCGGTCAGGTCGCCCTCCCGGCACCAGACCTCGGCCCCGAGCTCGCTGCAGCCCATCACCGCGGGCCGCCACGCGTGCCGCGCCGCCTCGGCCAGGAACTCCCCGATGGCCCCGGGCCACGCCTCCGAGTCGCCCAGCGGGTCGCCGGAGGCCAGCATCACCCCGGACACGACCCGGTAGCAGACGCCGGACTTGCCCGACGGCGACCAGATCACGCTCTTGTCGTTGCGCAGTGCGAAGTAGCCGAGCGAGTCCCGGTCGCCGTACCGGCCGAGCAGTTCGCGGATCCGGGCCGTGTCGGCCGCGGTCATCCGCGCCCTGGGCTGGGCCGAGCGCAGGAAGAGGTAGATGGTGATCAGCAGCGTGAAGATGCCGAGCACGCTGGTCAGCAGGTGGTACAGGTCACCGCGGGCGTCGGACGCCCACTGGACCGGCCCGTAGACCCCGACGAGCTCGTACACCACGTCCTGGAGCCGGGTGTGGAACGAGTAGCTCCCGGCGAGCGGCCCGACCGCGAGGTAGCCGAGGCCGATCCCGAGGTCGGCCACGACGAGGAGCAGGAAGATGCCGGCCGCGCTCCACCCGGTCCGGGGATCGCCGACCGCGTAGAAGTCGCGGTGAAAGAACAGGAGCACGGCGAACAGCACGACCGCCACGACGGCGGCGACGGTGATGCCCCGCGGGAAGTGCATGAAGTGGATGACGATGTCGAAGGCGAGGAGCGCGAGCACCGCCTGCCACGCGCGCCGCTTGCGCCGCCGCAGTCCGAGCGCGAGCAACAGGAGCAGCAGGCCGATCACGACGTCGGAGGCCCGGGTGACGTTGGCCAGCGCGCCCGGCACGAACGGCTTGATCCGGTGGATCTTGTCGACTTCGCCCTTCAGCAGCGTGAACCGGAAGATCGTCAGGATGTCGGACAGTCCGATGAGGAGGGTGAGCAGCGACGCGACACCGGGAATCCAGGCCAGCCGCTTACCGCGTTCCCGCGCTGGCTGAGCCGGTTTGTCCCCTCGGTCGAGGCGATCGGCGGAGTTGCTCTCGGTCATCTCAAATCTCTTGTCAGGCCCCGGACCACGGAGACGCGGCGTACAGACGGCTGGCTCGCCATGAGCACAGCATCCGTGGTGTGCTGAAGACTTCTCTACCCCTAAGACGTCCCGCACACCTCCGGACGTTCCTCACTGCCGCGTGTTCCCCTGTGTCAAGGTACCTCCAACTAGCGGCGGCCGACAGAACGAATGTTAAAGACAAGTCGGCTGCTAGATAAGACGCGCAGGTAGGCCCGCAGGTTCAAATGAATTCATACTAATTTCCGCTAAATATGCGAAGCCGGGCACGCACATGCGCCCGGGACCCGGGACCCGGGACCGTGGGAGTTTTGCACCCGTATAGAACAATTCTTTACGGAATAATAAGATTTTCGCGATCCGGTCGCGGACGCGGTCGCGCTGCCCCGCCTGGGTCAGCCTGGGTCAGCGGTTGCCGAACAGCAGGCTCATCGCCTCGGCGCGGGTCCGCGACTCCTTGCGGAAGATCCCGCGCACCGCCGACGTGACGGTGGTGGCACCGGGCTTCCTGACGCCGCGCATGGACATGCACAGGTGCTCGCACTCGAGGACAACGATGGCACCGCGCGGCTCGAGGATCCGCACCAGGGCGTCCGCCACCTGGCTGGTCATCCGCTCCTGGACCTGCGGCCGGCGCGCGTACACGTCGACCAGGCGGGCCAGCTTGGACAGGCCGGTGATCTCGCCCTTGGGGTTGGGGATGTAGCCGATGTGGGCCTTGCCGAAGAAGGGCACCAGGTGGTGCTCGCACATGCTGTACATCTCGATGTCCCGCACCAGCACGATCTCGTCGTGCTCGGCGTCGAAGACGGTGGTCAGCACGTCCTCGGGGGCCTGCCGCAGCCCGGCGAACTGCTCGGCGTACATGCGCGCCACCCGGGCGGGCGTATCCAGCAGCCCGTCCCGCTCCGGGTCCTCGCCGACCGCCAGCAGGATCTCGCGGACCGCCCGCTCGATCCGCCCCTGGTCAACCGGCGGCCGCTCCGGCGGCTCGCCGGACAGGACCGGGTCGACCGCGGGCACATCGGTCATCGCCATGGCTAGTCGCTGCTCTCGCCGGCGGTCCCGCCGTCGAGCCCGTAGCCGAAGGCCTGCCCGTTGGTCGGGCCGGGGATGCTGTCGAGCCCGGAACTCGCCGCGAGGGCGAGCTCCTTGGGCGACATGACCGTCGGCTTGTCCGACGGGAGCCGCTTGCCGTAGCCGGTGTAGCTGCCGCGCGAGGGCCGCTGCTCCACCGTGGCGAAGAGCTCGAGTACCTCTTTCCTGGCCACGGTCTCCTTGTCGAGCAGCCGCAGCACGAGCGCGTCGAGGACGTCGCGGTACTCGGTGAGTACCTCCCAGGCCTCGTCGTGCGCGTACTCGATCATGCGCTTGATCTCCTCGTCGATCGCCGAGGCGATCTCCTCGGAATAGTCCCGGCTGTGCGACTGGCCCATGCCGAGGAAGGGCTCGCTGTCGCCGCTGCCGAACTTGCGCGCGCCCAGCCGCTCGCTCATGCCGTACTCGGTGACCATCGCCCGGGCGATCTGCGTCGCCTTGTCGATGTCGTTGGCGGCACCGCTCGTCGGCTCGTGGAAGATGATCTCCTCCGCCGTCCGCCCGCCGAGCAGCATGGCCAGCTGGTCCTGCATCTCGGCCCGGGTGGTGAGGAACTTGTCCTCGGCCGGCAGCGCCATGGTGTAGCCGAGCGCCCGGCCGCGCGGGATGATCGTCACCTTGTGCACCGGGTCGGCGTGCGGCATCGCGTGCCCCACCAGGGCGTGACCGCCCTCGTGGTAGGCGATCAGCTTCCGCTCTTTTTCCGACAGCAGCACGCTCTTGCGCTCCGGCCCGGACATCACCCGGTCGATGGCCTCCTCGAGCGCGGCCATGTGGATCTGCTTGCCGTTGGTGCGGGCGGTCAGCAGCGCCGCCTCGTTGATCACGTTGGCCAGGTCGGCGCCGGTGAAGCCCGGGGTGCGCCGGGCGATGATGTCCAGGTCGGCGTCCTGGGCCAGCGGCTTGCCCCGGGCGTGCACCCGCAGGATGCCCTTGCGTCCGGTCAGGTCGGGCTGGCCGACCACGATCTGCCGGTCGAACCGGCCCGGGCGCAGCAGCGCCGGGTCGAGGATGTCCGGCCGGTTGGTAGCGGCGATCACGATCACGCCGCCCTTGGTGTCGAACCCGTCGAGCTCGACGAGCATCTGGTTGAGCGTCTGCTCGCGCTCGTCGTGGCCGCCGCCCAGGCCGGCACCGCGATGGCGTCCCACGGCGTCGATCTCGTCGACGAACACGATCGCCGGGGCATTCGCCTTGGCCTGCTCGAACAGGTCGCGCACCCGGGAGGCGCCGACGCCGACGAACATCTCCACGAAGTCCGAGCCGGAGATCGAGTAGAACGGCACGCCCGCCTCGCCCGCCACGGCCCGGGCGAGCAGCGTCTTGCCGGTACCGGGCGGCCCGTAGAGCAGCACGCCCTTGGGGATCTTCGCGCCGATCGCCTGGAACTTCGCCGGGTTCTGCAGGAACTCCTTGATCTCCTCGAGCTCCTCGATGGCCTCGTCGGCCCCGGCCACGTCGGCGAAGGTGGTCTTCGGCGTGTCCTTGGTGATCAGCTTGGCCTTGGACTTGCCGAAGTTCATCACCCGTGACCCGCCGCCCTGCATCTGGCTCAGCAGGAAGAAGAAGAACAGCGCGATGATCAGGTACGGAAGGAAGTCCTCGATGATGGAAAGCAGCGCGCTCGACTTCGGTATCTGGATGTCGTAGCTGGTCAGCTCGCCCTTGTTGTACTCGGTCTGCAGCAGCTGCTGTAGCGGCTCACCCTGGCCGCCGATGAAGTCGGCCTGGTACTCCTGGCCGTTCTTCAGCGTGACCTGGATGGTCTGGTTCTTGTCGGTGAGCACCGCCGACTTGACGTTGCCCGCCTCGATCTGCTTCACGACGAAGCCGGTGGTCTGCTGCTGATAGCTGCTACCAGAGTTCGCCCAGCCCAAAGTGATCGTGATGACAAGCACCGCAAGCAGTACCAGCAGTAGCGGTCCGCGGAAAAAGCGCTTCAATTCCATAGCGAGCGGCCCACTAGACCGGGGACCGTTCCCTCCTGACCAGCCTCACGCCCCGCCGACCACCGGCGAGCCTCCACCATGCCTGCACCTGCGTGCCTGCCTCGTACCGTCGGCTAGCCGCGCCAACCGTACGTAACGCATCAACGATTCCCTGACGGTACATCAACGCTATCGCCAGCGAGATGTGTTCCCCCGCGCCCTGCTAGGTGTGACGGGAGGTCGTCCCTCCGTATACCTCGGGCGCGAGCGTCCCTATAAAAGGAAGGTTACGGTAGCGCTCGGCATAGTCCAGCCCGTAGCCGACCACGAACTCGTCGGGGACCTCGAACCCGGTATAGGCGACCTCGACCTCCATCTGAGCCGAGGACGGCTTGCGCAGCATCGCGCACACCGCCACCGACGCCGGGTCGCGCGACTTGAGGTTGCCGACAAGCCAGGACAAGGTGAGGCCGGAGTCGATGATGTCCTCGACGATCAGCACGTGCCGCCCGCTGATGTCCGCGTCGAGGTCCTTGAGTATGCGCACCACGCCCGACGACTTGGTGCCCGAGCCGTACGACGAGACCGCCATCCAGTCCATCTGCGCCGCCAGGTGCATCGCCCGGGCGAGGTCGGCCATCACCATGACCGCTCCCTTGAGCACCCCGACGAGCAGGAGGTCGCGCCCGGCGTAGTCGGCGTCGATCTCGGCCGCGAGCTCAGCGGTCCGCGTCGCGAGCTGCTCGGACGTGATGAGCACCTCTTTCAGCGCCGGCCCCATATCAGCAGCGTCCATGCACCCAACCCCCTCAGTCTCCGTGCGGTGTAAGCGCCAATGCGGCGTGGAACTAGTAACTCGTACGTTAGCTAGTGACGGCAGCGAGGATCAGCCGCCCCTCCCGGCGAGTCGCGCGGACGCCGCCTGGCAGGTCGACCCAGCGCTGCCCGTGCCAGCCGGTGACGAGCTCCTCGATCCGGGCGACGTGCCCCGCGGTCAGCGCGCCCGCCGGGCACCCGGCCGCGAGCGCGGCCGAGCGCAGCACCCGGCTCCGCACCGCGCCGGGCAGCACCGCGAGCGACTCCGCCAGCATCGGCTCGCTGGCTTGAGCCAGCTCGTCTTGCGCGATCTGTTCCAGGACCTCGGCGTCCGCGCGCAGCTGGCCGGCCGTGCGGGCCAGCGCCTCCGCGACCCCGGGGCCGAGCGCCGCCTCGAGCGCCGGCAGGGCGTCGAGCCTGACCCGGACCCGGGCGAAGCGGCGGTCGGCGTTGTGCGGGTCATGCCACGGGTCGAGGCCGAGCGCGGCGCAGGCGGCGGCGGTCACCGACCGCCGCACGGTGAGCAGCGGGCGGCGGTACACGCCCCGGCGGCCCGGCATGCCGGCCAGCGACCGGGATCCCGACCCGCGGGCCAGGCCGAGCAGGACGGTCTCGGCCTGGTCGTCCAGCGTGTGGCCGAGCAGCACGGCGGCCGCGCCGCAGGCCGCGGCTTCCCGCTCGAGGGCGTCGTAGCGCGCCGCGCGCGCCGCCGCCTCCGGTCCGCCCGCCCCGCCGACAGACACCGCGACGGCCCGCACCGGGTCAAGGCCGAACCCGGACATCGCCGACACCACCGACGCCGCCCGGGAAGAAGATCCGTCCTGCAGCCCGTGGTCCACGCTGATGCCGCCCGCGCGCAGCCCCGCGCGCGGGGCGACGAACGCGAGCGCGGCGGCCAGCGCCAGCGAGTCGGGTCCGCCCGAGCAGGCGGCGAGCACCAGGTCGCCGGGGGCCAGGTCGGCCAGGCACGCGCGGACCGCGCCGCGGACCGCCGCGACTTCGGGCGCGGGACCCACGTCAGCCGCCAATCGTGATCGGGTGCCGGTATTCGTGCTGATCCGGTACCCGTTCAGGCAACCCGGGCCAGCCAGTCGGCTGGGTTGGCGATCTCCGGGAGCGTGGGCAGCGTCTCCGGTGAGGTCCACACCTTGTTGAACCCGGCCATCCCGGCCTCCGCCACCGCGGTCGAGACAAACCGCGACCCCTGCTCGTACTGCTTCATCTTGAGGTCGATGCCGAGGATGCGGCGCACGACCTGCTCCACCCGGCCAGCCGATCCGCGCCGCTGGGAGAACTTCTCCCTGATGTGCTCGACTGACGGCACCACCTGCGGGCCGACCGCGTCCATCACGTAGTCGCCGTGTCCCTCGACCAGGGTCATCACGGCGGTGAGCTTGTCCAGCAGGACCCGCTGCTCCGGCGTCTGGATCGCCTCCATGAGCGACTCGCCGTCGCCGCCGCGCACCGCCCCGGCGACCGCGCCCGCCGCGGACCGCAGGCGGTCCACCAGGGCGGTGGCGTCCAGGTCAGAGGCGAGCAGGAACTCGGTCATCATGCCCTGCACGTAGCCGCGCAGCCAGGGCACCGAGGTGAACTGCACCCGGTGGGTCTCCTCGTGCAGGCACACCCAGCGCCGGAAGTCGTGGGAGTCGACGCCGAGCTCGCGCTCGACCATGACGATGTTCGGCGCGACCAGGGTCAGGCGGCCCACGCCCGACGTCGCGGCCGCGCCGTTGGCGGCACCGTTCACGCCGCTGGCCGGCTCGGTCTCGCCCGGCGGCAGGAAAAGCTCGTACTGGCCGAGCACACGGGACGACAGGTAGGCGAGGATCAGCCCGGCCTGCACGCCGGTGACCCGTGAGCCGACCGCGCCGACGACCGCGTTGGCCCCCGGCAGGCTGTTGCCGCGTTCGGCGAGCTTGTCGGCGAGCGGTTCGAGAACCACCCGGAATCCGCCGACGTTGGCCCGGATCCAGCCCGGGCGGTCGACCACGGCGACCGGGCCGACGGCGCCCTGGCTGGTCAGCCCGGTCACGTCGCGGACCGGCTGCTGGACAACGGAGGTCAGGCCGCGGAGTTCGGCCACCGCGGCGCGCGCGTCGGCGAGGCTGACCTGCGGCCCCTGCCTGGCGAAGCGGGCGCCGGTGGAGATGGCAAGGTCCCAGTCGATCATCTGTGCGCTGCTCACAGTCCTACCGTACGTGCTAACGCGTCATTACGCATCCACCGGCCGCCCGGACCGCCGCCCGGGCCCGGCGGCGGAGGCCCCGGGGCGGCCCGGGGCGACTCCCGCCGGGCTAGCGGCAGCCGCAGCCCGCGAGGCCGCTGGCGGCCGAGTCGATCGCGTCGGCGGCGCCCGGCAGCAGGCCAGCGCCGGGCACGTGCGGCGCCATGATCGCGAAAACGAGCAGGGCACCCGCGCGGTCGTACGCGAGCCCGGCCAGCGCGGCGACGGCGGTGAGGTTGCCGGTCTTGGCCCGCACCACGCCGCGCCCCGCGCCGCCGTCCAGGGTGCCGATTCCCCCGAACACGCTGTTGCCCGCGGCCAGCGTCCCGCTGAAGCCGGCCACCGGCAGCCCGGTGACGGCGACGCGCAGCCTGGGCGTGCTCGCCGCGATCGCGAGAACGCGGACCAGTGTCCGCGGCGCGATGCCGTCCCGCGGTGACAGGCCGCTGCCGTCGACCAGCCTGATCGGCGTGGTGACGCCGAGGTGACGCGCCTCGGCCACCACCGCGTCGGCCGCGCCGCTGAACGTGGCGGGCATCCGCAGGGCGATCGCCACGTGCCGGGCGAGGTTCTCGGCGATCACGTTGTTGGACTCGAGCAGCATCTGCTCGGCGATCGCCGAGACCGGCGGCGAGCTCACGCTGGCGATCACCCGCGCCGAGGCCGGGGCGGTGGCCGGCGACGGCGTCCCGGTCACGGTGATGCCGTCCCGCCCGAGCAGGCTCGCGAACGCCGCCACGGTCAGGCCCACCGGATCCGTCGTCCGCGGCCGGAAGTTGGTCGGGTCGTCGGAGTCTTCTAGTGTGCCCGCCAGCGTCAGCCGGCCCTGATCGGCCTCAAGGGCGACGATCGGTGTGACATTTCCCGTGGAGATGTCGCTATCGGACCATCCTGGGGCCATATTGGGACCGCTAAAGAGCGAGGTGTCATAACCTAGCGCCACGGATCTGCGGCCCTGCGCCTTAAGCGCGCGGGCCGAGGCTGCCGCGAGCGAGGCGAGCGTGGCGGGCTGGGGGTAATCAGAGGAGGGGTATTTATTCACGGCCAGGGTCGGGTCACCGCCGCCGACAAGCACGAGGGTCCCGCCCTCCTGACGCACCGTCGTGGTGAACCTCGCGTCGGGCCCGAGCACCGCGAGCGCGGCCACCGCCGTCACCACCTTGGTGGTAGACGCGGGCGTGGCCAGCGCGCCGGCGTTGGCCGCGTAGAGCACCCGTCCGGTCCCCGCGGCGGCGACCTCGATGCCGACGCCCGGCCCGGTGTCGGCCCCGGAAAGCTCGACCTTCAGCATTTCCGCGATTCCGGTCACCGTCGGGAGCGCGGCGCCGCCGCCCCGGGCCGTGGCGGTCCCGGCGGGCGTCAGCACCGGCACGCTGGCGATCACCGGCCCGGTCGCGGCGACCGGGATACGGAGCGCCGCGAGCCGGGGCGGAAGCATGTGAGCCACGGCAATTCCCGCTGTGAGTGTAAACACATTCAGCAAAGCGAGGGTGACCAGAGCCGTGGTCCGGGTACGGCGCACGAAAATGCCTTTCGGGTGAAGCGGGTGTCGTCAGCTTAGGGCTCCGTCGTCCCTCGCCGATGGACCCGCCACCGGTCGTGCTCCCGCGACCGGTGACAATGGAGTAAATCAGCAACTAACGTGTGGAGAGAACATGGACGTCGAAGTAGTCATCGAAATCCCCCGAGGACAGCGGAACAAGTACGAGGTCGATCACCGCACCGGCCGCATCAGGCTTGACCGCATGCTGTTTACCTCGACTCGGTATCCGGCTGATTACGGATATATCGAAGAGACCCTCGGCGGCGACGGCGACCCGCTGGACGCCCTGGTGCTGCTTGAGGAGCCGACCTTTCCCGGCTGCCTGGTGACCGCCCGGGTCATCGGGATGTTCCAGATGACCGACGAGAAGGGCCCGGACGACAAGGTCCTCTGCGTCCCGGCGAGCGACCCGCGGCAGGCCCACCTGCAGGACATCAACGACGTCCCCGAGTTCGACCGGCTCGAGATCCAGCACTTCTTTGAGGTCTACAAGGACCTGGAGCCGGGCAAGTCGGTCCAGGGCGCGGCGTGGGCCGACCGGGCGGCAGCCGAGGCCGAGGTAGAGCGGTCCCGCAAGCGCCACGTCGATCACGAAAGCCTGTGACGCCCAGGGTCACAAGCGGGGTCATACCGAACGGACGCGTGGGGGCCACGGGTCCGTTCCGTGTTTGTCAGCCCGTTTCCGGGGTTCCGCGGGGGATGACCTGAGCCGCGGCCGTGATGGCCGCGTGCGCGTCGCGCAGCGTCTCACCGCCGAGATCAGCCAGGCCGCCTGAGATCAGGACGGCGGCCTGGGCCGAGATGGCGGCCCGCTGCCACCGGCTCGCGTCCGCGTGCAGGTTCATCGACCGGACCGCGGCCGCCGCCCAGTCCGGCGCGGCGAGCTGCAGGTACCTGGGCGCCGCGCCGAGCCAGCCAGTCTCGCCGGTCGGCACCGCCAGCCGGTCGAGGACATCGGCGGCGAGTTCGAGGCCGACGTCGGTCTCGTCCAGGCCGTCCGCCTCAACGCCGGTCTTGAGCAGGCAGCGCCCGAGGTGAAACCGGGCCCGGGCCAGGCCGAGGTCGCGTTCGTCCGGGTCGGCGGCGGGCGCCTTGAGGAACATGCCCACGACCTCGCGCAGCAGGCCTATCGCGTCCGGCGTGCTGCCGGCCGCGTCCGACGCGAGCGCGATCCGGGTGAGCACGTCGATCCGCGGCACCTCGTAGACGGCCGGGTCGGCCTCGGCGAGCACCGCGTAGTGCCCGGCCGACTCCGACAGCATGGCGATGGCCTGCCAGCCGTCTCCGCCGTAGCGCGCGTGGGTGCAGAGCGCGGCCGCGAGGTCGGGCTGGTGCCGCGCGGGGTCGGCGGCGTCGGCATACAGCTCCCGGCTGATCAGCAGCGCGGTTCGCGAGTGCTTCGTCGCCTTGTCGTGACTGCCCTGGAGCGCGGCCCTGATGGCCTCGCCGAGGTGGAAGTCGTATCGCCGTTCAAGGGTGTTCAGCCGCAGCGCCTCGCGGCCCGATACCGCGCGGGCCGGGGTGCCATGGGCAGACTGCCTGTGCCGGGTGAACATGCCGCGAGCCCCTCCACGTAGACCGCGCCTTCCGGCCCCTAGGGGAAGATCATCTCATAACGCCGCGTAGCAGACAATACACACCCCGAAACTATCTGCCGCCGGCCGCCTGCTCATCGGCGTCTCTAGCAGGCACATCCTGATCGTCGGCCTGGCCGCCGTCCTTGTCGCCGCCCGCCCCGGCATCGTCCAGGGTGCGGGACACCAGGGCGAGGAAATCGGTCGCGAGGGCGAAGGTCTCGCCGACCGGACGGCCGGCCAGCCGGTCCTGGTAGGCCTCGTGCCTGCTCAGTTCCCACTCCTGACCGCGGGCCGGCAGGGACTCCACGGTGGGCGCGGGCAGCGCCCGCCAGGTCCACTCGGTGATCGGCGCGTCTCGGTCTCCGTCACCGCTCGGCGTCGGCTCGATGAAGTCGGCGTGATCGGCGTAGTAGCCCATCCGGTTCCGCACGAACCGCAGGCCGCCGAACGTGGTCTCGGTCGCCCGCCGCCGCCTGGCGGGCAGCCCGGCCAGGGCGCTGTCGTACTCGTCCGGGTAGTACCTGACCAGCGTGGCGTCGACGATCGTCACCCACCAGACGGCCTCGCCGATCACCGCGAAGGCCTGCGCGCGGTCGCTGGCCCTGACCTTGCCGAGCCGTTCGGTGGTGTCGCGCATGGCCAGGATGGCCCAGCCGAGGGCACCGGTATCGGTCCCCGGCCCAGCACCGGGGCCGCGGCGATTCCCGTCCGCCCAGTTCTCGCTGCCCCACTTCTGCGGGTCCCGGTTCGCCCGGTTCCAGTTCTCCCGGTTCCAGGCCACCCGGCAGCGGGCCGAGCAGAACCGGGCGTGCTCGCGCTGGGGCACGAACTCCGTGCCGCACCGGTCGCACTGCCTAGTCTCCGCCATCTGAGTATGTTACGCGTAACAAGGAGCTGGTCCCTAGGCACAACCGCCGAATACTAAAGGAACACTAGGTAACCAGCGAGCGACGTATTCGCACACTGAGCGACACGTCGAGCGACAGACGGTGACCGGGTTTAGCCAGCGGGGCGGATCGCGCCGATGAGGCCGGCGACGTCGTAGATGCTGTCGATGCGCACGAACGCCCCGGTGTAGGGGGCGTCGACCATCAGGCCGTGGCCGATGTAGATCCCGACGTGATGGATCGTGGCCGGGTCGGCGACGTTGGTGGCGAAGAAGACCAGGTCGCCCCGGCGGAGCTGGCGCAGCGGCACGTGCGGTCCCGACGCCCACTGAAAACCCGTCCAGTGCAGCAGCGATACCCCCGCCCTGGCCCAGGCCCGCAGCGCGAGCCCGGAGCAGTCGTAGGAATCCGGCCCGACTCCGCCCCACTGGTAGGGCCGGCCGAGCTGGGTGAGCGCCCAGCTGGCGGCGATGTTCCCCTGGGCCGCGCTGGCGCCGGCGTCGGGCGCCCAGTCCGGCGCGACCACGCCGGGAGCCGCGCCGCTCGGGCCGCCCGCGAGTACGGCCGCCGTGAGGCCGGAAAGCGCGCCCGCCCCTGCCGGGGCCGCCC
>Ga0302314_10007582_pt1 | contig 19492 bp, 15 predicted proteins | sample III_Palsa_N2_3_FD_200533 | JGI IMG/M metagenome (GOLD analysis project Ga0302314, IMG submission 200533) | Peat permafrost microbial communities from Stordalen Mire near Abisko, Sweden - III_Palsa_N2_3 | ecosystem: Environmental > Terrestrial > Soil > Palsa > Peat permafrost | place: Sweden...
GCCGGAGCCCGCCGCCGCGCCGCTGAATTGGGTTACCGCATCGAGGAATTCTGGCTGCGGGAGCCGGGGATGACCGCCCGCCGGGCCACCCAGATCCTGGTGGCCCGCAATATCCGGGGCCTGTTTTTCGTTCCCCAACCCCGATCCCGCGTCCATCTCGACCTCGACTGGAGCCGCTTCTCCGCCATCACCTTCAGCCACTCCCTCTCCTACCCCGTCCTGAACACAGTCACCTGCCATCACTTCCGCTCCATGCGCCTGATCATGCGGAAGCTGAAGCGGCTGGGCTATCGCCGCATCGGCCTGGTTTGCGCCTCCCAAATCCTCGAAATGAGCGACCGCAATTGGGCCGCGGCCTATTGGGCCTATCAGCCGCGTCCTTATGCCATTCCCCTCCCCATCCTGGCGGAGCGCAAATTCAGCCAGGCCTCCTTCAACAAATGGTTCGAGGAGAATCAACCCGACGCCGTCATCGCCCACGACCCCGTCATCCTCCGCTGGATCAAGGAACGGGGCCTCCGCGTCCCCGAGGACATCGGCTTCGTCAATCCCGCCCGCGCCGGCGGCCTCGATTACTTCACCGCCATCGACGAGAACACCGAGCAGATCGGCGCCACCGCAGTCGATGTCCTCATCGAGATGATCCATCGCGGCGAGCGCGGCGTGCCGACGATCCCGCTCTGCCACCTCGTGGAAGGAACCTGGGTGCCGGGCTCAACCGTCAGGGCGATGAACATTCCCGCAGACGCCAGCCCCGGCGACTCCCCGAAAAAGCCGAAAAGAGCGCGGCTTCAGACCGGGGCGATGTAGCGATCGGGAGCTCCAAACGCCTTGGCCCGGTGATAAAGGCCCAGGTAGGAGACCAGCGCCGCCGAGGTCAGGAGCGCGCAGGCAAAAAAGGTATAGCGATAATCATGGTGGACGTGGTCGAGAAAGGCGCCGACCGTCGGCGCCGCCAGCATCAGGCTGATGTTGCCAAAAATCCCCGCCACCGAACCGATCTCGGCAAACTTCGAGCGAGGAAGCATCCGCTGCCAGATCGAGGCCGAAGCCGTGAGAAAGCTTCCGGAAACCACCCCGTGGATCACGAAAAAGAGGGCGAAGCTCGAGGCATTCCCGACCAGAAAGCCGCCGCAGGTCATCACGACAACATAGAGCGCCAGGAAAACCATGCTGAGACGGAGCGGATGGAAGCGATCGGCCAGGACGCCCAGCGGATAGCTCAGAAGCAGCGAACAGGCATAGGTCAGCGCCAAATATTTCCCATAGAGCGCGGTGGTGACCCCGACGCTCTGGGCATAATAGAAGGAATAAATATTGAAAGGCAAAGAGCACAGGCCTCCAAAAACAATCACCGCAAAGAACCAATAGTAATAAGAATTGCCGAAGCCTTCTTTGAAATATGTCCTGATCGCGGAGAAATGCCCGGCGCCCTCCGCCGGAGGCGGCGGATAGTCGCCCTCCTTCACCTTCCAGCACATCAGGGAAAAACCGACGCCGTAGAGCGCCGCGATCCCGAGGAACACCCAGGCGATGTGCGCCTCCGCGACCCCCATCAGCTTGAAAAAGAAGGCAATCCCCGCCACTAGGCCGAGAGCGCGGAAAAGCCCGTAAAAGCGGCCCAGGACCGCCTCCGGCACGACATCGTTGACCAATCCTCCGAAGACCGAGTTCCCCGCCAGGCAACAGATTTCAAAAACCGTCCAAAAGACGGCGATTAAGGTCAAGACGGAGGCATTCAGCCCCCACGACCAACTACCGAGAAAATGATCGAGCCTGGCGCCGAGCTGCGGACTGAACGCCAGCCCGATGGTGGAGAGCACGATGAAGGGAACCGGAATGATCAGAAAGGGAATCCGGCGGCCCCAGCGGCTGCGCAGGCGGTCCGATCGATAACCGATCACCGGGCCCACGATCATATTGATCGCGGCCGGAAGTGAGGAAAAGATGAGCCCCGTCAGCAGGTCCGAGGCGCCGAATCTCCTAAAGAGAATCTGCATCACCTGCGGCACGGCCTTGTCGCGCACCGACCAGGTGAAGTCGCCCGCCAAGAGCCAGCAGAAAAGCAGCACCAGACCGCCCGTGGTGTAACTGAGCGTACCCACCCGCCAAATCTTCTTCGTGCCGGAGGCCTCCGGCAGCGTCGGTTCGGCAGGCCGATCAGAGCGGGCGGAAATCATGGTTGAGGCCGGGAACGATCGGTGCCGGGGAAATTTCCGGCAGCACCAAAGCGATTAGACTCTCCCGGGGACGCCGAAGCAATCAGATCCGCAAACCCTGCAAGCGGCGCTGGCGCCAGCCCATCAGCAGCAGCGCCGCCCCGCCGAAGAACAGCAGCGCCAGCGAACCCGGCTCGGGAACCGCGGCCACAATCAAATCGATATCCGCATTCCCGCTCGTATCGAGCCCCTCGTTCAACGTCACCGCATAGCCGTCCACCGTCCCGCTCAGGCCGTTCGCGGCCAGGGAACCGGTGATTCCCGACGTGTTGCCATCGAAAAGGACATAGGTCCCGGCACCAAAACCGCTCCCATTGGTGATTGTGAAATCGGCCAGGGAGAGAAGACCGTTCCCGATAACCAGCGTGCCCGAGGTGAGCTTCAGCTCGTCATGCGCGGTACCCAGGACGAAGGTCAGCTCGCCGGTACCGGTCCCCGCCGTGGCGCTGATATCGAGCGTGTTCGTTCCCCCAGTGAGCGCCAATGTCATGGTTCCCGCCGTCACCGCGCCGCCGCCCGAGACGCTCAAGCCGCCGCCCGAGGCGACGGTAACGCCAGTGGCATTGATTGTGCCGCCCGCGCCGCCCAATGCGGCTCCGCTATCGACGGTGATCGCGCCTCCGGTGCTGGTAGTACCAGTAATCAGAAGTTTGCCCGCAACAACGGTGGTGGTCGCAGTCCCAAAACTATTGGCACTATTGGAAAGAATCAGAGTTCCTGCGCTGATTTTATTGACAGCGAGTGTCCCCGTTGCCGAGGTCGTTCCACTGATCTTCCCGCTAACTGTTAAAGTATTGTTGGCCGCCACGTCGAAATAATCAGTATCTTCATTATAGCTTCCCACACTGATGGAAATAGCTCCGGATTGCGTCATGGAAGCAGTTCCAGATGCATTGGCACCAAAAGTGTAGGTTCCGATATATGGCGTAGCAAGGCTCCCCCCCTTTTGGCCATTCATGAGCACTTGAGTTGTTGAGTTTAAACCATTCGCATCCAGATAGACCTCTCCCCCAGCGGCTGATACATTGGAACCCCCGTTTCCAGTAATTTCGATTTCAGTGCCAGCGAAGGCAGTTTGCAGCTCGATAACCCCGGCGCCTACAGAACGGAGGTAGGCACCACTCACGCTTTGACTGGTAGGGTCGTAATAAAGAATACCCGCCGTTGGATTCCATAAAAATGTCGGAAGGGTGGTGACGCCGGTGGTGTTGAGAATAAAGGCCCCATCAATGGACATATTGCCATAGCTGGTCGAAGCCATCGAGGGGCTCTCCGCAGTGAAAGTCAAACTTGATGAAGTTCCAAAGACCAGATTGCCTCCGCTGACGATCGATAAGTTTGTATTATATGCAGTGGACAAGCTGTCTGTGATGATCACCGCTCCATTGATTGTTTCCGTAGCCGTGGAGGAATCCAGTATGACTGTGGCGCTCGCACTGGAGGTGTCACCATCGAGTGTGAGAGTTTGGCCGGCAGTTGTCGTCAGAGTATAAGCTGGAGCACCAGCCAAGAAGGTGAGTTCTTTAACAGTCTCACTAGCGCTGAGATTGGGCGTGGTTGAACCGGTGGTGGTAGTGAAACTCGCGACATTAGCATTCGCACCGGTTGAGCCCGGAACGGCGTTATTCACCCAATTGGAGCCCGTGTTCCAATCGCTGGAATTCGTGCCAGTCCAAGTATAAGTCTGCGCGTTGGCGATCTCGAAGGAGATCAATGCGATAACAACTGTCCATGTGATTTTCACAATTTTAGCTTACTTTTTGAGGGTTGTAGAAACAACTTATTGCTAGCTTTCTCAGTTAAGTTGATGGCCTTATTTTACTCAGAGATCACCAGCCAATAAGGGGCTGAGGCTGGGTATTCCTACCTCCGGAAAACGCTGCCGATAATTCGATGCCGCGCCTCATGGCCAGTGGCCGAATTTGTTCTGAACGGCCTTTAGAAAAGCCCCCTGCGGATCGATCTTCACGTCGGTATCGGGAGTATAGGCAAAGGTGAAGATCGATTTCCCGCCGCTCATCCAAACCGGGAGCAACGTCGTCGCGTCGAGGCAAATGGAATCCCCGTCCGGATAAGCGGTTAAAGCCGATTTATCCCCCGGAGCAAAAACCAGAACCGGGGCTCCATTCAGCGTGGCCATCCCGGCGAAAGTCGCGGGAGAATACCAGAGGATGCCCGGAAAATCGCCGCCCGTCCCCCCCCCTCGGGTTTGCTTGTTAACCCAGAAGCTCACAATCGGCTCCGCCATGGCGATCGTATCCGGATAGGCCAGGGAAAGGGTCCGAAAGCCAATCCCGTTGATGACAAACGCCTCGCTCGACCTTCCCCCCTCCCACTGGAAGACGGCATGGACATCCCGCTGATTCTTCTCGATCACCGCACTTTCCAAATCGGGATCCCAAATGAGTCGCGGGCTATTCGGATCGGGAGTCTCCGTACGGGGATTTTTGGCATAGACCTTCACATCGATGCGGGTATCGGGCGGCAGGTTCAACTTTGCGGGAAGATTGTCGGGCGCCTGGACATTGGGATTGAATCCAGACGGAGGCGGAGGAGGGACCTCGAGGCTTTGGGATCTTCCGGTTGTCGGAAGGGCCGACAACACGAGCAGGCCGAGAAGGATGGAAGAATGGCGCATGAGGTTTGTTCTTTGAGGGCTCAGAAGGAAAAGCTTAGGGCCAATTGCCAAACTGTTGTTGGATGGCGCTTAGGAAGGCCCCTTGCGGATCGATCCGCACATCGGACGCCGGGAAACAGGAAAAGGCGTAGATGAAGGTGCCGTCATCCAGCCGTATTGGCAGCAGCGTCTTGGCATCGAGGCAGAGAGAGACCCCCGTCGGAAAACCGCCTCCCGCCGCCTGGGCTCCGCCCGGGGCAAAGACCAGCACCGGATTCGCCGCGGGCCCCGCTCCCAGCACGGCAGTACCGATATAGCAGGACGGAGTATACCAGGAAGTCCCCGGAAAAGCGGTGTTGGAGGAGCCCTCCGCGCGCCGGGTAAGGGAAAAGCCGAGCGGGCCGGCCGACAGGTTGATCTGGTCGGGATAGACCGCGCTGTATTGATTGAAAGAGACGCCGCGAATCACGTAGGCCTCGCTCGATCGCCCGCCCTCCCAATAAAAGACGGCATGGATATCGCTCTGGTTCCGCTCGATGAGGGCGCTTTTCAGATCGGGGGACCAGAGCAGGCGGGGATCATTGGGCTGGGGCGGAGGGGACAAGGGGACCTTCCTCCAAACCTTGATCGCGATCCGGGTGTTGACGGGGATCTCGAGTTGATTCGGCAGCCCTGGCGGGGCGGGAGGCTGGGCCTTAAAATCAGATGGAACCGAAGGGAGGGCGTCAACCCCATCGGCCATCCCACCGAGGGGAAACACCGCAAGAATCGAGAGTCCGCAAAGAAGGGTGGAGAGGCGCATAGATTTACTCGCTGACGGGTTCGAGTTGCAGGCTGATGACCTGGCCGGTGTAACGATCGATGGCGACGTGAGCCCAGTAATGCTGCTCCGCCGTGATCAGGAAGTTATTGAAGCCGGTGGCATTGGGAGGGAGATGGCCGGTCTGGGCGATGACATCGATCAGCAGATTCCAGGTGCGGACCTGCCCCGCGCTGGCGAGGGCGCGGACGATCACCTCCCGCCGTTCCTTGATGTTGGTATCGATGCCCGGCTCCGAGGTGGCATTGGTCACCACCGTCGGATCGTTGGGGGCGAGACGGGTGGCGATCTCCGATTTGTTGAGCAAGGGGAGCGTGGTGGTCAGATTGGTGATGGCCTTGGCCATGCTTGCCGCATCGCTGGAGCTGACGTCATAAGCGGAATAGAGCTGGGCGCGGGCGGCTCCATTCAGCATCGCCGCCAGCACCTCCGGATGCGGAGTGTTCAGATCAATGCGGCCACCGACCACCGGCTGGTTGGTGACCCCGGCATAGCCGTCATTGACCGAGAAAAAGTCGAGCAACCCGGCGTCCGGACTATTGGAGCTGGAAAAATTCAACGAACGCCAAGGCATGTCGCGGAAGGCGTAGCCGAGTTCGCCCACCGAATAGAAGCTCCGGTTCAGCAACACCGGCCGATCCGGCTGGTAGTTTTGCATCGGCAACGTATTCGCGGAGGAGGAGCTCCACCAGCCATCAGCCGGGCGCTGCGCGCCGTCCGTATCCGTATAGTTCGGCGTGGTCGCCGTGCCGGAAGCCGCCATATTGTCGGCGAAACGGAAGGTGTCGACCGTGGTTGGATTGATGTTGGCCCCTCCGCTCGGCGTGAGGGTGATCGATGCGCTCGTGACGGGCACCCGAGAGATCAGCGCACTGAAATTCGTCGTGCCCGACATGAAGGTGGTCCAGGTGGGAGAAGCCAGATCGAGCGCGGTGAGCGGAGCCACCGGCGTCGCGTCGTTGCTGTAATCCTTCGGCTGCATCAGGTCCCAGCTGAAACGTCCGGTGCGCGGATCGTTGAACGTCATGAAATTAAGCCTCCGCTGCAATGTCATGAAATCGTCGCCCTCCTCGACGTAGAGGCCTCCGTTGTAATTGAAGGGCATCCGCTGCACCTCCAGAAAGGTGCCCCCGCCGTAATTCGCCTCGAGGACGAATTGGTGGATCTCCGTCTTGGTTTGCTGGGTATTCGAATAGAAGAAGGAAGTATAAAAAGGAATCCCTGTGGGTGGACTATTGGTGGTGTAGTCCGCGTCTGGAGCGGGCGGGTTGGGAGCATAGATATGTCCCAGCCAGAATCCGGCGTAGGTGACAGATACTCCGTTATTTACTTCCGTATAAAGGTCCGCGTTGCCGATAGACCAGCCGACGGGATTCTGCGCGCGCAGATCGTTGAAGACGGGAGTAATTCCGTTAGTGAGCAGCGAGGAAAGGATGGCGGGATTGGCCGTCTCGCTGGAGAAAGCGGCGGCGCTGGCGCTATCGAGCTCGATCGAGGAACCGTTGCCCCCGCCGGTCTGGGTGTTGGCGCCAGCCGGTCCGCATTGGACCTCGGGCAGGCAGGTCCGTTGGTCCAGGGTCGCGGTTTCGGCCAAGATCTTCGCGCCAAATTGCCCCACGGTGGCATTATAGACCCCGTCTGCGCGGAGCCGGATCTGCAGGGATCCCGTATTGGTGGTCACTGTCTGGTACGGATTCCAGAACACCGGCTCGGCCCAAGCGTCGAACATGACCCGATTGGTTCCTTCCAGCGGCTCAGTGGCGGGGCGGTAGGGGGAATAGACCATCCTGTAGAGATAAGGGAGATTCTTATTCCCGTAGAGAGCGCTGGTTCCCGTGTTGGCTCCGAATTCGATCCGCGTTGGCAGCGTGGCGGAAGAAGCCTGGTCGATCATCGCCAGTCCGATTTCCATGAGATGCGGATCGATATTGTTATAGGCGGCACCGACGGAGGCCATGTTGTAGCGGGTGTCGATTCCTCCAAAGTTGGGGAAAGTACCGACCTGCACAGTGGGAACCATCCCCACCGATCCGGAAAGAATCCCCGCCTTAAGCAGCTCGAAGAAATTCGGCTCACGCCCGGAGATATTTGCGAGCAGAGCAATCGAATTCTGGACGGTGGAGCCCGTGGGGCCGACATACTCCCAGGCATAATTGGCCCCGTCCCAGACCAAGCCAAAACTCTGCTGAATCTGCGTCGGCGTCGCCCCTCCCGCCGGCCCGTTGCTTCCCAGCCAGGCGAGACGGGAAAGCGGAAAACGGGAAAAGGCGACCGATTGCTTGGGCAGAATGACCAACCCCGAACTATTCGTATAGGAAGTCACCGCTGGCGCCAGCGGGGCGAAGATGTTCGTCGCCGTGGGCGGCACATTGGTGGCATTTTTATAATAGGTATAGACTCCCGCCAGATTGGTCTGCGGATACCAGCTGGGCGCGTTGAGCTCGCGGGAGAAATGGGTGAGGAAGGGGAGGGCCGCCTCCATCCGCTCGACGTCGGCGGCGTTTTGGGCGACGTTCTGGGTCAGGAAAGCGATCAGCTGCTGGCGGCTGGTGAAGAGGCGTTCCCCGGCGGCGGGAGTCAGAAAGGCATTGGTCGCGGCGTTGTAGATGTAGTTCGTATAGGTCACGGCGTTGGCGCCGTTGTTGGGATTGCGCCAGGCGACCAGGGCCGCGATATCGGTGCTGCTCAAGCCAATCTGGGTGAGATCGGCGCAGGCTTCCGAGATCTTGTGCCGGACCATCGACGCAGTGACCGAAGAGGGATAACCGGCGGCATTGGCGTCGAGGAGGCCGCCCTCGTCGTAGACCACGTAGGCGTAGCGTCCCACCACACAGTTGGTATTGAGCGCTCCCGCCACCGTGTTGGAGACGAGCGCGGAACTCCAGTTCGTGACCGGCCCGGCGGTGCGGCTCATGTAGATCCAGTCCGGGGGGATGAAGCTATTGGTCGGCGTCAGATTGGTGGAAGTGGAACTGGCCGTCGGCATCAGCAGAGGCTCATTCCAGCGAGCCAGGGAAATAGCCCGGCCAGTGGTGCCGGGGTCGGTAGTGGAGAAATTGGCGGCCCAATTGGGAGGGGGCCAACTGGTGTTGTAAGGAGCGCCATTGGTATAGAAAGGAACGTTATAGGCACTTCGCTTAAGGACATTGAGCGGAGCGTTGAGGTCCATCCGACTGGGAACCATCGTCGTGTTCGTGACCGGCAGGAAAAGGGTGGCGGGATCCCGGAGATCGCTGCCGGAAGGGGCATAGGCGATCGAGCCCGCCGTGATCTCCTGCTGCAGCTCGCCGATCACCGCATCGACGGAACCCCGCGCGAAGAGGACCGCCGAGGTCTGCCCGGCGCTGGCCGTCGAGATCTGCATCTCCACCAGCGAATGGGCCAGATAGGCGATGACCAACCCGCTGAGAATGGTGATGCAGGCCAGCGTGATCAGCAACGCAGCGGCAGAGTCACCACGGTGAGACTGGGGCCGCCTCATCGGGAGCGATGTAACGCTAAAAGCTCTCGATTTCATTGCAGGTAAAAGATGCGCTGGTAGATGCGCACCTGCTGGGCCGCCTGTTGAGGAATCCCCGCAGTATGGGCGAAATCGGAGGAGTTGAGGGCCGCATGCCAGACGGAAAGGATCGGATCCATCTGGGCGGCATCGGGAGCGGAGGAACTGCTGAGGGGGATCGTCTGGGTGCCGCTGAATTCAGGCAAGGCCGCCACCAGCGAGGAATAGCTGGAGGCATTGACCAACTTCTGGCTGTTGGGATCGAGCACGGCGATCGCCACCATCACGGCCCATAAATTCTGGAAAGCCTGGCTCCCCGGCGTGGGAGCGGTGGAGGTGATGATAAAATGAGTATCGTCCTGACGCATGAGAAAGGCGACCTCCATGCGAAAGACCGAGGTGCTGAGGATATGGAGATCGGCTTCCTGCGTGACGGGGGCATTGGTGGGAGAAAAAGTCATGTCGGTCCACTGATACCCCTGGCCGAGCCGTTCCAACTGATAGGAGCTGTTGAACTGATAGCTCACCAGCGAGAGATTACTCTGCGCCGCGGCGGCGCTGCCGGCGGCAGTGAAGCCGGGCGTTTCGCTAAAGAAGCTGAACTGGTCGTTGCCGGTCTGGCCATCCCTGGTGAACTGGAAATAAACATCGTTGCGCTTGAGCATCCGCGCGAAATCGATCTGCATCCGGTCGAGCACCATGCGGGCCTGATCGTCCGCGTTGAGGTGATCGGTGCTATTGGCGATCGTGGCGGAAGCCCCGCGCATCAACGAGGTGACCATGAGAATCAGAATCGTCAGCACCGCCATCGCGGCCAACATTTCCACCAAGGTAAAGCCCCGCCGGGGAAGGGAAGGCCAGGAATGCCGGATGGCGAGGTTCATGAGCTCCGGGAACCGTGTCTAATTCTGGTCCAGGTAAGAGACGGCCTGAAAGGAACCCGCGTAATGGCTCGGCCAATTCGTCGCCGTCGGATCGGCCTGGCCGGGCCAGGTGACCAGGATGTACAGAGGACTGGCCAGGCGCTGGAGCGTGCCGGAAGGCCGCTCCGGGCCGACGATGCTGATCCGATAGGTGCCGACATTGGTGGCCAGATTCGCATTGACCGCCGTCAACGGCGTCCCGTCGTCGCTGACATAAATCGTCTGCATGCCGGCGGAGGGCGCGGGCAGCACGAAGCGGAAACGGGGGGAATAGAGCACCTCGCTGGAAGAGTAGCTTTGATTGGAGAGCGGCGCCGCCCGGAGGTCGGCCATGGCCGCACCGGCGATATTCGCCGCGATCGACTGTTGGAGAGTGGTCTTATCGCTATGGATTCCCACCGGCAACAACCCCATCAGGATCAGGATGCAAAAGGTGGTCATTCCGAGGGCGAGAATCACCTCGACCATCGAGAAACCCAGCCCCCCTTCCGGGACGAGACCTCTCATGAACGGTAGATATTGACCGCTCCGGTGAGCCCATCGACTTGAATTGCACTCACATCCTTGGCATTGGAGGCCGCCGTCGAGCCATTGCTCTGCTGCAGGTCGATCTCCAGATATTGCAGCCCCGCCTGGGAGGGATTGGTGGGAATGTGCAAGCCCCCCTGCGGATCAAAGGCGATTATTTTGCTGAAGGTGAACCCGCCGGAAATCACCTCATCCGCGGCGGCGGGAAAACCGGAGTTGCCGACCACATAGTCGGCCTTCGGCCGGCCGGGGAGCGTGCCGCTGGAGAGGCTCGACGCGTCGGGCAGATCGATATTGTCGAAGATCCGCATCCGGCCCAGCCGCATGAGATTCTGGCCGGTCAGATTCAACGTCGCATCGAGCGAGGAGAACGCCTGGATGGCCACCCGCCCGGTGCCGGAATTTTGCGCCTGACTGGTGGGAATGGAAGAGTCGGTTTCCTCGAAACAGACCACGACGTAGGTGTCATTGGCCATCGCATAGGCGCGGGCCTGCTCCAAAGTCGTCGCGATCACCGCAGTCGCCGTGTTGAGGGTATTCCCCTTTTTCAACGAATTGAAGGCCGGCGCCGCAAGAGCCGATAGCATTATCATAATGCTGACCACCACCAACAACTCGACCAATGTAAAACCCCTGGAACGATTCCGATTTGAAAAATAGCGAGGGTTCAAGGCGACCTCCATGTGAACTTTTTATGCGTAGAAGGAAAATCTTCCCATTGAGCTTTCAATTGCAATAATGTGATCGCTGGGCTTTTTCTTGAAGAATTTTGCCACGCTCATTGGTGCGCAACAGAGCATTAACAGCTCTCCCATGAGTAGGCTCATCTCCCTTGGGGAGGAGTCTGAAAAGGATCTCATTCATTGATAGTGAATGCCTTACCATAAACCCCTCTTCCCTCCCCTCCTCGAAGATCGCTTCAATTCCTTGAAATATTACTCATCCCACTTTACTGGGAATGGTAAAAATAAAATCAGCCTCCTAAACCAGATGCAAAAGTGGTCCCGAGGCGAGTCGAACGCCTGACCAACCCTTTAGGAAAGGGCTGCTCTATCCATCTGAGCTACGGGACCGTCTTGGCAATACGGATGACTGGATGGCTTGTTATCATCGAATTGCCCCCCGGGCAAGCCGGGGCAGGCCCGGAACGATTCTTGATGCGGGGCGAACCGGCAGGCAGGCTGGAGGGAATGGCGGTTCCTCCTTCCGAATCGGTCGAGATTCGCGCGTTCACGGCCTATTTGCGCGAGCGGAAAAACTATTCCCCCTACACCGCGCGAAATTACGCCCAGGCGCTGACCGAGTTCGAGCGCGCTGCCGGGCTCGCCTCCTGGTGGCAGGCCGTCGCGGCCGATTTCCGGGCCCATCTCTACCGGCTGGCCCGGGGCGGGAAGCACCGTCCGGCAAGCATCCGGCTCCGTTTCGCGGCGCTGCGGGCCTTTTACGATTGGGCGATGCGCGAGGGGCGGGTGACGGAGAATCCGGTGAAGGAGGTCTCCCTGCCCAAGCTGCCGAAGCGGCTGCCGGTTTTCCTGACCCGCGACCAAGTGGCGGGCTTGATGGAGGCGCCCCGGCAGAAATGGGAAGCCACCGCCCGGCGGCGAGCCGGCGGCAAGCGCGGCCCCGGCGCGGAGGGAAAAGAGTGGCAGAGCCTGCGCGACACGGCCTGGCTGGAGACCCTCTACAGCGCCGGACTCCGCGTCCAGGAATTGACCCGGCTGGAACGGCGGCACTACGACCGCCGCGAGGGAATCGTCCGGGTCATGGGCAAGGGCCGGAAGGAACGCCTCTGCCCCCTGGGCGAACCGGCGGTGGCGGCGATCGACCGCTATGTCGACTTGTGCCCCTTCGACGACCGCTTTCTCTTCGTCTCGGCCAAGGGGCAACCCTTGACGCCCCGCTTCATCCAGCTCGCCCTCAAGGAATACCTCCGGATCGCCGGGCTCGATGCCAAGCTCACCCCGCACAAACTCCGCCACACCTTCGCCACCCACCTGCTCGATCAGGGAGCAGACCTGCGGAGCGTCCAGGAACTGCTGGGCCACGCCCAGGTGACGACCACCCAGATCTACACCGCCGTCTCGATGGAACGCCTGAAGAAAGTCTACCGCGAAGCCCATCCGCGAGCCTAGACCAGCTGCGCAAACCCTTGCGAAGCGCCTCCTTCCCGCCTACGCTCCCCGATCAATCGATGAGTTTCCTCCGTCAGGTCGGCTACAACGTGCTCTTCATCGGGATCTTCCTGTTCACCTGGCCCTATTTCACCTACCGCCTGCGGAAGCGCGGCCACCTCTGGGGCGATTTCGGCCAGCGGCTCGGCCTCTACTCGAAAGACCTGCGGAAACGGCTCGGCTCCGGCGTCGATCTCTGGATCCACGCGGTCAGCGTCGGCGAGGTCATGCTCGCCTCGGTCCTGCTGCGGCAGATGCGGGAGCGCCATCCGGGCCTGCGGGTCGCCCTCAGCACCACCACCCAGACCGGCCAGCGGATGGCGAAGAAACTGGAGGACGAGCGGACCATCGTCCTCTACAACCCGACCGATTTCCTATGGGGAGTGGTCAGCGCCTTCGACACCATCCGGCCCAAGGTCTTGGTCCTGGTCGAATCGGAAATCTGGCCCAATTACCTCTGGTCGGCCCGCCGCCGGAACATCCCGGTCTGCCTGCTGAACGCCCGCCTCTCGCCCCGCACCGAGGCCCGCTACCGGCAGCTTCGCTGGTTCTGCCGCCCCGTCCTCCAGCTGGTCGATCTGGTCTTCGCCCAGCACACCTCCGATATCGAGCGGCTGGTCGCCGCCGGCTTCCCCTCCGAATCGATCTTCCCGGTCGGCAGCCTGAAATACGAGGTCGCCGACCTGCCCGAGAACGGCACCCAGCTCTCCGAATGGTGGCCCCGGACGAAATGGACCGGCGAACACCTCGTCATCCTCGGCGGCAGCACCCATAGCGGCGAGGAGGAGATCCTCGCCCGCATCTTCAAGCAGATCTTCGTCGACCATCCCCACGTCCGCCTCGTGCTGGCCCCCCGCCACGCCGAGCGCGGCCCGCAGGTAAAGGCGCTCTGCGAACAGATGGGCCTCACCGCCGTGCTGCGCAGCGACCTCTCCGACCCGCTCCACAACGGCCCCTCCCCGCAGGTCATGATCCTGAACTCGACCGGCGAACTCCGCTCCGCCTACCACAAGGCCCAGATCGTCTTCATCGGCAAAAGCCTCCGGGCCAAGGGCGGCCAGAACTTCATCGAGGCGGCCCGGGTCGGCGTCCCGGTGCTGGTCGGGCCGAACATGCAGAACTTCGCCCACCTCGCCGTCGAATTCCTCTCCAAGGGCGGCATCATCCAGGTGCTCGACGAATTCGACCTGGCCCAGCGGCTCCGCGAACTGATCCTCTCCGCCGAAAAACGGACCGAGCTGGGCCGCCGCGCCCAGGCCATCTTCGCCGGGAATCTCGGCGCGGGCCGGACCTCGGCGCAGATCATCGAGGGCTGCCTGGAAAACGCCGGAAGATCATAGGCTGGCCCGCCCCTGCGACCGCCCACTTCCCGCTTGCCCAGAGGCTGGGCTGCGGCATTCTCGAACGATGTCCCGCTTTGATTTGACCGATACGAACGTTTTCGAGGAAGAGACCCCCTGGTTCCGCTCGCCCGCCGTCCTCGTCCTCTCCGGAGTGATCGTGGTGGCCCTCTTCAGCTTCCTCATCGAGCGGCTGGTCGAAAACCATCGCGATTCGCAGACCGAGGCCTTTCTCTCCGTCTACAGCCAGGCGACGACTCCCGACGACAAGCTGAAGGTCGCCCAGGCCCATCTCGACCTGCCCGATACGGCGGTCGAGCTGCTCGCCCTCGGCGCAAGCTTTTCCCAAGCCTCCCAATATCCCTCCGCCGAGACCGCCTTCGGCCTGGTCGCCGACAAGTTCCCCAAAAGCCCGCTGGCCGACGCCGGCCGGCTCGGCAAGGCCGAGGCGCTCGAAGCCCAGGGCAAGCTCGACGATGCCCTCCCCCTGCTGGAACAGATCACCGGCGACGGCTACCGCCCGGCGGCCTACCTGGCCGAGGCCCGCATCCGGGAAGAGAAGAAAGATTTCAGCGGCGCCCGCCAGGCCCTGCAGGAGCTGATTGCCAAATACCCCGAGAGTTCCTTTGTCTCCCAGGCGAAAGAAAAGCTTGCGACGCTGCCGGCTTCCTAGGGCGGTTTCTATTTGGGGCTGCGCCCCTGGCCCCGCTTCGATCGGGGAGTGTCGCCGAGTCTGGGTCGATTCTACCATGCGGACGCGAGGAGCGCGGGAGAGCGGGCTCCTGGGTTTGCCTCCCGGCCATGCGAATTAGTTTCCCCTGGGAACTACGTGCGCTATCGCGCAGGCATTCAGGTAGCGGGGCTCAGGAAAAGATCGAACGCGCTGATTATGGGCGGCCCGGGATGCACGGGGGCAAAGAGGAGGGAACGACGCAAAGGGGCTGCGCCCCTTGGACCCCTCTCAGACTCGATTCGCCACCTCGATGGGAGCGGAGTCTTGAGCTTACTAAACTGGAAAGGCTCTAAGCCGCAGCCACTCCCCTTATTTCGCTTCCGGGGCGGCTTCCTTGGAGGCGTCCTTCTCCTCGGGAGCAGGCGCAGTCGCAGGAACCGAAGCCGGAGTCGCGGCAGCGGCCGGAGCCTCGGCGGGAGGCGGGACCACTACTGGCGGCTGGGGCACCTCCTTCCCATCCTTGAGAAATTCCTCGACCGGCGGCCGGAGCGCCATCTGATTCTCCGGCGCGTCGATCTTGTCGGCGGTCACGATCTGGGTCGAGACCGAGATGCGGGGGGCGATCGACTTCCCCTCCAGCGCATCGACCGTGCTGCGCAGGGCCTGCATGCCGATCCCGAAGGGATTGTCGGCGATCAAGGCCTGGATTTTTCCGTCGCGGAGCGCATCGACCAAGTCGGGAGAACTTCCAATCACAACGTGGAAGATATGGGAATCGGCCAGCCCCGCATCCTGCAAGTCCTGCAGGGAAAGCGGCAGCAAGGCAGGGTCGGCGGTGAGCACCCCGTTGAGGCGCGAGGCATACTTCTTCATCATCGCCCCCGCCACGGCGGGCCGGGCCCCGGGCAGGGTATCCGCATAATCGCCGCTCGAGAGGCAGAAGACATTCGGAAAAATCCGCGCCCCGTCGACGAATCCCTTGATCCGCTCGCGCACGTTGGTCGAGGCATCGGGATCGCCCACCACCAGGACCGACCCCTGCTCCCCGATCTGCTTGCCGAGGAAGCCGCCCGCGATCTGGCCCGCCTCGAAGTTATTGGTCCCCACATAGGCGAGGGTCAACGGCGAGGAGAGCAGATTGTCGAAAACCAGAACCGGCAGACCGGCGCGAATCGCCGCCTCGATCACGGGCCGCAACACCACCACATCGATGGGAGAGATGATCAAGGCGTCGAAACGGGCGGCGGAGACCTTCTGCACCAGCGCCACCTGATCGGCTGCCGTCCCCGCCCCGCCGGGAGGGAGCCAGAAAACATCGACATCGATCTTCATCTTCGCCAGATCCCGCTTCCCCGCGAGCATCCCCGCGTGGATCTCGTCCCAATAGACGCCGGAATCCTGCCTCGGGATGACGGCCAGGCGCAGCGCCTTGGCCTGAAGGGAAGAGGCCAGGGCGATCAGGAAAAGGGAAAGCAGCAGAGCGATATGCCTCATGGAGAGGAGTATCGGTCAGCCCGGCCCGCGCTCAAGCCTCAACTTCGAACAGGATCTAGACCGGACCATTCGCCGGAACGGGGATCCACCGGAGTGTAAAAGTGCCGAAGCCAGCCTTGAGATCGGCCCGGAGCGGAACCCGCGAGGCATCGTCACGAATCCACAGCGTGGTGCCATATCCCTGGGCATCCTTCTCCGGATCGTCATAGATCGGGCGCAGATAAATCACCAGGCAGGAAATTGCCCCCGGCAATCCTGCCACGGTAATCGCCTCCCGCCGCAGGCAGACGGCCTCGCCCCGGGTGACCACCGGGCCGTCATAGACCCCCAGCGAGCGCTTCATCCCCGGTTTCCAATCGATCCGGCGCATCTCATAGAGAACCGATCCAATATCGTCGACCGCCTCATAAGGAACCGCAAAAGAAGTGGTGGTCTTATCCTCGACATCCCGGATCGTCCCGCTCTTGTGGAGATAATCGATCTCCATGACCCGCTTGCGGTGCTTCCCCCCCTCGCTCCGGTCGGAACTATATTCGAGCGAGCGCCAGGGCGAGGCCTCGACCTCGGAATAAATCTGATCCCGGATCGGCACGACGCTCTCGACGATCCCCCGGGATTGCAGATCGAGGGCGAAATGCCACCTTCCGGGCACCGGCTGAGTGGCCGTGAACCGGGCCTCTGCGGCCAGGATCGCGCCCCAACGAATTTCGTAATCGAGCTGCTCGCCCGCCTTCCAGGGAAACGACTCCGGGGCCGCAGAAGGAGCTGGAGCCGCAGGAACCGCAGCCGGGGCAGGCAAAGCCGCCGTGGAAAAAAGCAACAGGAATCCCAGCGTCAGGCTGAGCCGGGCGGCGATCATAAGGGACAACTTACCCCAATTCAGCCCAATGCAAGGCGGCAACCGGGAAAAGCTGAAAAGCCCGCCTCAACCGGCCAGAACCTTGGCCGCCCCCAGCTCGAAGGCATCGTGGGCCACCCGGGTCGCGGTGACGCCGGAAGCCTCGTCGATCACCACCGAGATCTTGATCTCGCTGGTCGAGATCATCTGGACGTTGACCCCGGCTCCGGCCAGCGCGCGGAAGAGCGTCGCCGCCACCCCGCTGTGGGAGCGCATGCCGATGCCGACCACCGAAAGCTTCGAGATCGCCTCCTTGGCGCGGAAGCCTTTCGCCCCCAGCTCGCTCACCAGGGGATCGATGACCTTCTGCGCCTTGCCGAGATCGTCCTTGGGCAGCGTGAAGGTGATATCGGTCGCCCCCTCGGCGGAGACGTTCTGGACGATCATGTCGACATTGACATGGGCCTCGGCCAGGGCGGTGAAGAGCCGGGCGGCGACGCCGGGCTGGTCGGGGACCCCGGTGACGGTGATCTTGGCCTGGTTCTTCTCGAGGCTGACGCCGCGCACCACAACTTGTTCCATCGATTTCATTTCTTCCTTGATCAAAGTTCCCGAGTTTTCGTTGAAGCTGGAGCGGACCTCGAAGAGGACCTTGAATTTCTTGGCGAATTCGACCGAACGCGCCTGCATCACCTTCGAGCCGAGGGCCGCCATCTCCAACATCTCGTCGTAGGAGATTTCCTCGATCTTGACCGCGTTGGGGACGATCCGGGGATCGGCGGTGTAGACCCCGTCGACGTCGGTGTAGATCTGGCAGAGATCGGCCTTGAGGGCGGCGGCCAGGGCGATGGCGGTGAGGTCGGAACCGCCGCGCCCGAGGGTGGTGATGTGCCCCTCCTCGTTCTGACCCTGGAACCCGGCGACGATCACCACCTTCCCCTGCGCCAGGAAATCGTGGACCTTCTTCGGGGTGATATTGGCGATCTTCGCCTTGGTATGGAGCCCATCGGTGACGATGCCCGCCTGCGCCCCCGTCAGCGAGGCGGCGGGAATATCGAGCGAGTGGAGCGCCATGGCGGTGAGCGCGATCGTGGTCTGCTCGCCGGTGGCCAGGAGCATGTCGACCTCTCGCTCGGCGGGGTCGGTCGAGACCTCGCGGGCCAGCTTCAGGAGATTATCGGTCACCCCGGACATCGCCGAGACCACCACCACGATGCGGTGCCCCTGGCGGTGCCAGCGGGCCACCCGCTCGGCGACCTTCTTGATCCGCTCGGGATTGGCGACGGAAGTGCCGCCGTATTTTTGGACGATCAGGGACATGAGGGGGGCTATCCTTAGCAGGATTGGCCCGGGGAGGCAATCGCAACCGAAGGCACGATCACCCTGGGAAGCTGACCGTGACCAGCTCCGCCCCCTCGCCCACCGGCTCGACGTCGTAGGGAGAATGGTTCGCCGGGACCAGCCAGCCGTCCCCGGTCTTGAACTCGCGCTCCCCCTGCTTGGCCGCGCCGTCGGCGACGAAGTGGTAATGGAAGGTCTGGCCCGCCGGGTTGAAGCTGCGGAACTCGCCGGGATAGAGGAAGACCCGCCGGACCAGGAAGTAGACGCATTCCACCACCTTCTCGCCATGGGGCTGGGCGAAGACCGGCTCGTAATCGTCGAAGCGGATCGATTGCTGGGCCTGCTCGATGTGGAGCTGGCGCGGCTTCCCCTCGGAGTCGACCCGCCCCCAATCGTCGACCCGGTAGGTGGTGTCGGAATTCTGCTGGATCTCGAGGATGAGATTGCCCGCCCCGATGGCGTGGACCCGGCCCGAGGGGAGGAACATCGCCTCGCCCGGCTGGGTCGGCACCTCATGGAGCAATCCCGCCAATTTCGGCGTTCCCACCGCCTGGCGGAAGTCGTCGGCGGTCACGCCCCGCTTCAAGCCCGCGTAGATCTTGGCGTTCGGCTCGGTGCGGAGGAAATACCACATCTCGGTCTTGGGCTCGCCCTTCAGCTGCGCCGCCAGCGCGGCGGGCGGATGGACCTGGACGCTGAGCGTCTCCCGGCAGTCGAGGATCTTGATCAGGATCGGAAACCGCTCCACGTTGGGCGCCAGCTTGCCGAAGATCGCCGCGCGCTGGGTGGTCCAGAGATCGTGGAGCGTCTTCCCCTCCCCGACCACCGGGCTGACCGCCTCGGGCCGGTCGACCAGCTCCCAGCTCTCGCCAATCGGCTTCCCCTGGGGAATCTCGCGGCCAAGGAGGGTCTGCAGAGTGGCGCCGCCCCAGATCCGTTCCTGGTAAATGGGCCCGAAAGTGAAAAGACTCATCCCCTCTTGTTAGAGATTCCCGGCGGCCCCGGCAATCGCAAGGTTGCCTCGGCGCG
>Ga0302314_10007583_pt1 | contig 19491 bp, 21 predicted proteins | sample III_Palsa_N2_3_FD_200533 | JGI IMG/M metagenome (GOLD analysis project Ga0302314, IMG submission 200533) | Peat permafrost microbial communities from Stordalen Mire near Abisko, Sweden - III_Palsa_N2_3 | ecosystem: Environmental > Terrestrial > Soil > Palsa > Peat permafrost | place: Sweden...
GATCGACATCAGGCCGGGCATCTCGGCCTCGGCAATGTCGATCTGCTTGCGCCCGGCGTCGGCCAGGGCGATGTCGCGGACCTTGTAGTCGGCGTTAGCGGGGGTTTTGATCACGGCGCTCATGGGGTTCTCTCTCTCAACAAATTGGGGAGGGCGCGGTTCCTCGGAAGTCGCCACACCGAGCCTGATCCGCCTGGAGATGCAGCTTCCGGCGGTTTGCAGCGCCCCTCGGCGGGGACAGGTATGGGATTTATTATATCCGCTTATACGGATAAAAGGATAGACAGTGCTTTTGCTACAAAAAAGGCCGCCCCGGGGCGGCCTTCTTCGTTTACGGCATCAGGCTTACTTGATCGACTTGGCGTCGGCCTTCAGCGCCTCGGCCTTGTCGGTCTTTTCCCAGGAGAAGGCGGTGAACTTCTCGCCGTTGGGCAGGGTGACGTCGTAGGGCTTGCGGCCGAAGTGGCCGTAGGAGGCGGTGACCTGGTACATCGGGTGGATCAGGTCGAGCATCTTGACGATGCCGTAGGGGCGCAGGTCGAAATGCTTGCGCACCAGCTTTTCCAGCTTGTCGTCGCCGACGGTGCCGGTGCCGAAGGTGGTGACGAAGATCGAGGTCGGCTCGGCCACGCCGATGGCGTAGCTGACCTGCACTTCGCAGCGCGCGGCCAGGCCGGCGGCGACGATGTTCTTGGCCACATAGCGGGCGGCGTAGGCGGCCGAACGGTCGACCTTGGACGGGTCCTTGCCGGAGAAGGCGCCGCCGCCGTGACGGGCCCAGCCGCCGTAGCTATCGACGATGATCTTGCGGCCGGTCAGGCCGCAGTCGCCCACCGGGCCGCCGATGATGAACTGGCCGGTCGGGTTGATGTGGAACTTGGTGGCCTTGGTGATCCACTTGGCGGGGATCACCGGCTTGATGATCTCTTCCATCACGCCTTCCTTCAGCGTCTTGTACTTCACGTCCGGCGAGTGCTGGGTGGAGAGCACCACCGCATCGACGCCGACGGCGACGCCGTCGCGGTAGCGCAGCGACACCTGCGACTTGGCGTCCGGGCGCAGCCAGGGCAGCTTGCTGTTCTTGGCCTTGCGCACCTTGGCCTGCTGCTCGACCAGACGGTGCGAGTAGTAGATCGGGGCCGGCATCAGCTCTTTCGTTTCATCGCAGGCGTAGCCGAACATCAGGCCCTGGTCGCCGGCGCCCTGTTCCTCGGGGCTCTTGCGGTCCACGCCCTGGTTGATGTCGGGCGACTGCTTGCCGATGATGTTGAGGATGCCGCAGGTGGCGCCGTCGAAGCCGACTTCGGAGGAGTTGTAGCCGATGTCGACGATGACCTTGCGCACCAGCTGTTCGAGGTCGACCCAGGCGCTGGTGGTGACTTCACCGGCGACGATGGCGACACCGGTCTTGACCAGCGTTTCGCAGGCGACGCGCGCGCGCTTGTCCTGCGCGATGATCGCGTCCAGCACCGCATCGGAGATCTGGTCGGCGACCTTGTCCGGATGGCCTTCGGACACGGATTCGGACGTGAAAAGGTATTCGCTCAAGGGTCAATCCTCATCATCTGTTTATACGGATAAGCGGATAGTTTAGATCAAACGGGGCAGCCGCGCATCCGCCCAAAATGTCCGCGCGAATGTCCCGCGCGGCGGCTTGCCGGCGCTGCCCCCCGCTACAATGCGCCGCGCGATATTGCAGGATCATGTCCGCCGCTTGGGCGGCGTTCAGCGGGGCGATACTTTCAGGTGTGGATCAGCGTGCCGATGCCCTGATCGGTGAACAGCTCCAGCAGCACCGCATGGTTCAGCCGCCCGTCGATGATCACCGAACTCTTCACGCCGGAACGCACCGCATCCAGCGCGCAGGCCACTTTCGGCAGCATGCCGCCGTAGACGGTGCCGTCGGCGATCAGCGCCTCCACCTGCGGCACGGTCAAGCCGGTCAGCACCTGGCCCTGCTTGTCCATCAGGCCCTGCACATTGGTCAGCAGCATCAGCTTTTCCGCCTGCAGCACGCTGGCCAGCTTGCCGGCCACCAGGTCGGCATTGATGTTGTAGGCGGTGCCGTCGGCGCCCACGCCGACCGGGGCGATCACCGGGATGAAGCCGCCGGCTTCGAGGTGGTCGACCACGCGCGGGTCGATCGCTTCGACTTCGCCGACCTGGCCGATGTCCTGGCCCTTGACCAGCAGCTTGCGCGCGCGGATCAGGCCGCCGTCCTTGCCGGTGAGGCCGACGGCGCGGCCGCCCTGCTGGGCGATGGCGTTGACCACGGCCTTGTTGACCAGGCCGCCGAGCATCATCTCGACCACGTCCATGGTCTCGGCGTCGGTGACGCGCATGCCCTCGACGAACTCGCTTTTCTTGCCGAGCTTCTCCAGGTGCTTGCCGATCTGCGGCCCGCCGCCGTGCACCACCACCGGGTGCATGCCCACCGCCTTCATCAGCACGATGTCGCGGGCGAAGCTGTCGATCATGTCGTCGTCGCCCATGGCGTTGCCGCCGTACTTGACGACAAAGGTCTTGCCCGCGAAACGCCGGATGTAAGGCAGGGCTTCGGTGAGGACATGGGCGATGTTGATCGCTTTTTCGTGGTCGATCGGCATTTGGACGCGGATATTGCTGGGCAGTAGGGCGTGTGGGTCGGCGGTCATTCAGGCAGGGGGTTAGTGCCGCCCCGTATGGCCGAAACCGCCTTCACCGCGATGGCTCGCCTCGAAGTCGGTGACCAGTTCGAATTCGGCGCGCACCACCGGCACGAACACCAGCTGCGCGATGCGCTCGCCCGGCTCGACCACGAAGGCGCTCTGGCCACGGTTCCAGCAGGACACCATCAGCTCGCCCTGGTAATCCGAGTCGATCAGGCCGACCAGGTTGCCGAGCACGATGCCGTGCTTGTGGCCCAGGCCGGAGCGCGGCAGGATCACCGCCGCCAGGCCGGGATCGGCGATGTGGATGGCCAGGCCAGTGCGGATCAGGCTGGTGGCGCCCGGCGCCAGGGTCAGCGGCCCATCCAGCACCGCGCGCAGGTCGAGGCCGGCGCTGCCGTCGGTGGCGTAGGCGGGCAGGGGCAGCTCGCGACCGATGCGCTGGTCGAGGATTTTCAGTTGGATCTTGTTCACGCGGTCAGAGTCTTGTTACAGCCTTGAGGATTGTGGATGCGTTTGGTGCTGGCCGGAAACTTGGCCAGCGCCGCGGCGGGGCGCACCGGACGCGGCAGCAACTCGCCGCCGCAGTTGGGGCAGCGGCCGTGCAGCTGCTGTTCGGCACACTCCGCGCAGAAGGTGCATTCGAAGGAGCAGATGCGGGCCTCGCCGCTGTGCGGCGGCAGGTCGCGGTTGCAGCATTCGCAGTTGGGGCGCAGTTCCAGCATGGATAAGCTCTTATTTCCTAGCCGGATGCTTCGCTGCGTAGCGTTCGGCGATCAGTGCGGCGAGCTGGCGCGCCACCTCGCTTTTTGCGGCGGGGCCGAGCGTGCGTTCGCCATCCTGCCAGTACACTTGCAGCGCATTGTCGTCCTGGTCGAAGGCGCGGCCCGCGCCGACCCAGTTGGCGGCGATCAGGTCGAGCTTCTTGCGCTCCAGCTTGCCGCGCGCATGCTCGGCCAGCTTCTCGGTCTCGGCGGCGAAGCCGGCGATGAACAGTGCCGGCTGCGCCTCGCGCACCGCGCTGAGGATGTCGGTATTGCGGGTCAGCGCCAGGTCCAGCGTCTCGGACTTTTTCTTGATCTTCTGCGGCTCGGCCGCGGCCGGGCGGTAGTCGGCCACCGCCGCCGCGCCTACCAGCAGTTGTGCGCCTTTGGCGGCACCCAAAGTGGCGTCGAGCATCTGCTGCGCGGTTTCCACGTCGATCCTTTTCACTCCCGTCGGCGTGTCCAGGTGTACCGGGCCGCTGACCAGGGTCACGCTCGCGCCCAGGCGCGCCAGGGCCTCGGCCACGGCATAGCCCTGCTTGCCGGAGGAGCGGTTGCTGATGAAGCGCACCGGATCGAGCGGTTCGCGCGTTGGCCCGGCGGTAACTACCGCCTGCAGGCCGGCCAGCGGGCCGCTCGGGGCGAAATCTCCCAGCACTTCCCGGGCGATGCCTTCCGGCTCGCTCATGCGCCCTTCGCCCACTTCGCCGCAGGCCTGGGCGCCGCTGCCGGGGCCGATGATGCGCAGGCCGCGACCGCGCAACACGGTCAGGTTGGCCTGGGTGGCGGCATTGGCCCACATCAGGCGGTTCATCGCCGGGGCGGCGTAGATCGGTTTGTCGGTGGCCAGGCACAGGGTGCTGAGCAGATCGTCGGCGAAGCCATGCGCCAGCCCGGCCAGGAAATTGGCCGAGGCCGGGGCGATGACGATGGCGTCGGGCCAGCGGGCCAATTCGATATGGCCCATCGCCGCCTCGGCCTGCTCGTCCCACAGGCTGTGGCGCACGGTGCGGCCGGTCAGGGCCTGGAAAGTCTGGGCGGTGACGAAGCGCAGCGCGCCCTCGGTCATCACCACCTGCACCTGGGCGCCGGCCTTGATGAACTGGCGCGCCAATTCCGCCCCCTTGTAGGCGGCAATGCCGCCGGTGACGCCAAGGAGGATGCGCAGACCCGGCGCGGCTGCCGGCGGTAAGGCTTGTGACATGGGCAAATTCTATCCTGTCGTGATGCAGGCCCGCTTTGCGCGGGGCCGATTGATGATAATTTCGGGGTTATCGGGGCAGGGGGAAGATCACCGTGGTCACCGTGGAAAGGGCGGAGCTGTGGCGCGCTGCGTGCGCGGTCCTGTGTCTGTTGGTGAGGGATCGGCCAATAAAGGAGACGGCATGAGCATCCGTCACTGGCCGGAAGGCGAGCGTCCGCGGGAAAAGCTGCTGGAGCGCGGTCCGCAGGCTCTGTCCGACGCGGAATTGCTGGCCATCTTCCTGCGCACCGGCGTCGCCGGCAAAAGCGCGGTGGACCTGGCGCGCGAGCTGATTGTGCGCTTCGGCAGCCTGCGCGGGCTGCTGCGCGCCGAGCAGAAGCAATTCTGCGCCGCCAAGGGACTGGGCCAGGCCAAGTACGTGCAATTGCAGGCAGTGCTGGAGATCGCCCGGCGCCACCTGGCGGAAGCGCTGGCCGAACCGGCGGCGCTGAAGGACCCGGCGCAGGCCCGGGCCTTCCTGCGCGCGCGCCTGCGCGACCTGGATCACGAGGCTTTCGCCGCCCTGTTCCTCGACACCCAGCACCGTGTGCTGGCCTTCGAGGTGCTGGCCCGCGGCACCCTCGACGCTGCCAGCGTCTACTCGCGGGAAGTGGTGAAAACCGCCCTGCGCCACAATGCCGCCGCCCTGATCCTGGCCCATAATCACCCCTCCGGCGTGGCCGAGCCGAGCGAGGCCGACCGCGCCCTGACCCGCCGCCTGCAGGACGCCCTGGGCCTGGTCGAGATCCGGGTGCTGGACCATTTCGTCATCGGCGAGGGCGAGCCGGTGTCCTTTGCCGAGCGGGGCTGGCTCTAGAATTTGTTTCAAAAATCCCCTCTCCCCCACGCATGTGGGGGAGAGGGCTAGGGTGAGGGGGCGCTTGCAAGCTCGCGGAAGGCTGGATTTTATGGTGTGTGCCGGCTTCGCCGGCGCCCCTCACCCTACGCCCTCTCCCCGCTTCGCAGGGAGAGGGGACGTAATTGAGACAATTTCTGCTCATTGCCCCAATTACGGCCCTCGGGGGAGTTGCTTCCGGCCCGCCGGGCGGCTATGATCTGCGCCCTTTTGCGGAAAGCGTTCCCGGGTCCTCCCATGTCCAGAGTCTGCCAAGTCACCGGTAAGAAGCCGATTGTTGGTAATACGGTGTCTCACGCCAACAACAAGCGTCGTCGCCGCTTCCTGCCCAACCTGCACACGCACCGCTTCTGGCTCGAAACCGAGCAGCGCTTCGTGAGCCTGCGCGTTTCCTGCAACGGCATGCGCATCATCGACAAGAAGGGCCTTGAAGTGGTGGTCGCTGAAATGCGCGCCCGCGGCGAAAAGGTCTGATAGGAGCGCACCATGGCCAAGAAGAAAGAACGCGAAAAGATCAAGCTGCTGTCGACCGCCGACACCGGCTTCTTCTACACCACCACCAAGAACAAGAAGAACACGCCCGACAAGTTCGAGTTCAAGAAGTACGACCCGATCGTGCGCAAGCATGTCCTGTTCAAGGAAGCCAAGATCAAGTGACTTCAGGCCACCAGGCCTGAAGTCATCCCCGCGAAAGCGGGGATCCAGGGAGCCCGCCGCAGGCGGGCTTTTTGCTTTTCAATGGTTTGGATATTCTGAACCTGGCGTCAGGATTTGAAGCCCTTCCGGGCAGGATTTTCGCCCCTTCACCGATCTTCACTGATTTGTTCTAAAAATAGTCATTGCGGAGGAGTAGGCTTGGCCAATAGAGTTCTCCCCTTCGCGAAGGCCGACCCAGAGGGTTGATGAATGGAATCCGGAACCCTTACGCAAGACACGCTGGCGCAGGCCATGATCGACGCCGGCGCGATGTTCCACCGCCGTGGCTGGGTGCCCGCCACCGGGGGAAACTTTTCGGCGCGGCTGTCGTCTGAACGGGTGCTGATTACCGCTTCGGGTGTCCACAAGGGCGAACTGCGGCGGGCTGATTTCCTGGTGGCCGACATGGACGGCAGGCCGCTGGAGGCCGGGCGCAAGTCGTCCTATGAAACCGGGCTGCACATGCAGATTTACCGGCGCCAGCCGTCCGTCGGTGCGGTGCTGCACGTACACACCATCGCGAATACCGTATTGTCGCGCCGGCTGGACCGCATCGTCCTGACCGGCTACGAGTTGCTGAAGCTGTTGCCGGGCACTCCCGACCCCGCTGCACGGGTCGAGATCCCGGTGTTTGGGAACGACCAGGACATCGCGCGCTTGAGCGCGCAGGTCGACGCCCATATGAAGGAGGAGATGAAAGTACCGGCGTATTTAATCGCCGGCCACGGGCTTTACGCCTGGGGCGATAACGTGGCGCAGGCGCGGCATCGCGTCGAAGCGCTGGAATTCATGCTGGAATGTGAGTTATGGAGCGGGAGGTAAAGACATGAGTGAACTGCGTATTTACGAGGAGTCCGCCAAGCCGGTCGCCACGTACACCAATTTCGAGGACATCCGCGCCAATCTGGAAAAGATCGGCGTGCAGTTCGAGCGCTGGGAGGCAAGCCATCCGCTGGATGCGCACGCCACCCAGGACGAGGTGATCGAGGCCTATCGCACCTCGGTCAACCGCTTGATGAATCAGTACGGCTTCAAGTCCGTCGACGTCATCAGCCTGCAGTCGGACAATCCGCAGAAGGACGCGCTGCGCCAGAAGTTCCTGAGCGAGCACACCCACGACGAATTCGAAGTGCGCTTCTTCGTCGAGGGCGAGGCGCTGTTCTACATCCGCGACCGCGGCCGGGTTCACGGCGTGCTGTGCTCGCGCGGCGACCTGATCTCGGTGCCGTCGATGGTGCGCCACTGGTTCGACATGGGCCCGCAGCCGCAATTCAAGGCGATCCGCCTGTTCATCACGCCGGAAGGCTGGGTGGCTAACTACACCGGCGACAAGATCGCCGACCGCTTCCCGCGCCTGGAAGAGCCGCACTACCATCTGTCGCAGGCGGCCTGAACCGCCGCGTCCCCAACGGCCGCCGCAAGGCGGCCGTTTTGTTTCCATCGAGCGGAATTCGCGCTAGGGTGCGGATCACCAATACCATCCAACATTCACGTCGTCATTCCCGCGAAAGCGGGAATCCAGTTTTGCAGGGATTGGGACCGATGCCTGGTCTGGCGAGTTTCCTGGATTCCCGCTTTCGCGGGAATGACATTTCCAAAATTCCGAGACCCATGATCCAAGCCATCGTCACCGATATCGAAGGCACCACCTCGTCGATCGATTTCGTGCACCAGTCCCTGTTTCCCTACGCCAAGGCCCATCTGCGCGCCTTCCTGCGCGCGCACGCGGCCGAGCCGGCCGTGGCGGAGCAGATCGCCGAAACCTCGCGGCTGGAAGGCCGCGCGCTGAGCGTGGAAGACGCCGCCGGCGTACTGGAGCGCTGGATCGACGAGGACCGCAAGCTCACGCCGCTGAAGGCCCTGCAAGGCATGATCTGGGCGCAGGGCTACGCCGCCGGCGCGCTGAAGGGCCACGTCTATCCGGATACGGCGCCGCAGCTGCGCCGCTGGCACGGGCAGGGCAAGCGGCTCTACGTTTATTCCTCCGGTTCGGTGGAGGCGCAGAAGCTGATTTTCGGCCACTCCGACGCCGGCGATCTGACGCCCCTGTTCTCCGGTTATTTCGACACCCGCATCGGCGGCAAGCGCGAGGCGGACTCTTATCGCGCCATCCTCAAGGAACTGGCGCTGCCGGGTGGAGAAGTGCTGTTCCTGTCCGACGTGGGCGAGGAACTGGATGCGGCGCGCGAAGCCGGCCTGCACACCTGTCAGTTGTTGCGTGACGACAAGGCCAAGCCGTTTGTGCAGCACGCGCAGGCGCGGGATTTTTCCGAAGTCAGAGCCCCCTGAAGCAAAAAGCATTTCTCGCGCAAAGCCGCAAAGACGCAAAAAAACAAAAAAGCTTTTCTTGGCGCCTTTGCGGCTTTGCGCGAGCAGGCTTTTGCTTTATGCCTTGACCCCGGTCAGCGCGAACACCCTATGCGGGATGCGCAGCGGATCGGCCGGGAAGTTGCGCGCCAGCATGTCCGCGTTTTCCTGGTCGAACAGGGCTACGCGCTCCGGCGGCAGGCTCGCCGCCACGCCGGCGCTGGCGCGGATGCGGCCGCGCCAGGCCTCGCGGCTGTAGACCACCGTTTCATCGTAGGAAAACGACTCCAGCTCCTCGAATCCCGCCTGCGCCAGGTCGGCGAACCAGCGCGGATGAATGCCGCTGCCGCCGGCCAGGTGCCAGGCCGGATTGTGCTTGAGGATCAGGGCTTCGGTGGCGGCGACCACGTTGCCCGGCAGCGGCAGCCAGTCGAAATGCACGATCAGCACGCGCCCGCCCGGCCGCAGCACGCGGCGCACTTCGGCGGCTGCGCGCGGCCGGTCGAACCAGTGCCAGCACTGCCCGGCGCTGACCAGGTCGAACAGCGCGTCGGCATAGCCGGTGGCTTCGGCGCGGGCCACGCGGTATTCGATGTGCAGGTCTTCCTCGCGGTCCAGCGTGCGCGCCTGCTCCAGCAGCAGCGGCGCGATGTCGAGCCCGGTGACCAGGCCGCCGTTGCGGGCGAAGCCGCGCGCCAGCGAGCCGGTGCCGGTGCCCAGATCGAGCACCCTTTGCCCCGGCATGCCGATGCCGCGCTCGAGCAGCCGTTCGAACAGCGAAGGTGGGAAGCCGGCGCGATGGCGGGCGAAATCACTGGCGGTGCGACCGAAGTCGACAGTCGGTTGGGCTGTTGCGAGAGCATCCATGTCCGCCTCCCGTTCTGTACGTCCTGCACAAGACCGCGCCATCCATGGCGCGGACTATTCAAATAAACGAATCAGTTTCGATTCTTCTGATAGCACCAGTGCCAGGGCTCGTAAAGGTAACCGTAACTGTTGCCGCGTGGATAGGACAAGCGGAATCCGAAGCGGTTCGCGTTGTGGCTGAGCCAGACGAAAGCCGCGGTGCGCTCGAAATCCTCTTCCAGCGCCGGCGTGTCGCGCGCGCCGATATCGACGGCGCGGCCGTTGTGGTGCTCGCTGCAGCCGGGCGGCGCGTTCACCGTCAGGATTTCCGCGATGTCGCGGCCCTTGGCCTGCTTGCCGCGGATCAGGGCCAGCTGGAAATCGAAGCTGCGGAAGGCGGAGATAAGCAGCAATTCCACTCCGTCCTGTGCCGCCGCCGCGCGCATCGCCAGCCAGGCCTCGGCGGCCAGCGGCGCCAGGAACTTGTCGCGGCCATCGGTGCCCAGGCCGACGCAGCGCAGCTGCCGCGCATCGGCGAACAGCGGCAGGGCGCGATCGCGCAGCAGGGCGGCGTCCGCGCCGAGTTCCCGCAGGGTGTCTTGCACCCGCTTGCGCAAGGACGGACGCGCCATCAGGCCGCCTTGAGCTTGTCACGCCAGCCGTAGGCTGGCTCGCCGATGACGATGAAGCCGGGATTGAGCAGGCCGTCCTTCTGGTTGTAGCGCAGCGGCGTCCAGTCCGGCAGCGTCCACACGCTGGCGCCGGCCTGCTCCGCCACGCAGTGGCCGGCGGCGGTATCCCATTCCGAGGTCGGGCCGGTGCGCGGATAGAGGTCGGCCGAGCCTTCGGCCACGAGGCAGAACTTGAGCGAGCTGCCGCGGCTCAGCGCCTCGTGTTCCGGCGCGTGGGCGAGGAAGGCATCGAGCGCGGCGTCGCGATGCGACTTGCTCACCACCAGGATCGGCCGCGTCGCGGTGGCGCGCGTGCGGATCGCCTCGCGCCGCCCGGCACGGATGCGGAAGGCGCCGACGCCCCGTGCCGCCAGGTAGCTCACGCCCAGCACCGGCGCGTGCACCACGCCGAGGAGTGGCTCGCCGTTATCGATCAGGGCGATGTTGACGGTGAATTCGCCGTTGCGTTTGACGAATTCCTTGGTGCCGTCGAGCGGGTCGATCAGCCAGTAGCGCGTCCACGCGCGCCGCGTCTCATAGGGGATGTCCGCCGCTTCTTCCGACAGGCAGGGATACTGCGGGTCGAGCGCGCCCAGCCGCCGGATGATGCAGTGATGCGCCGCCAGGTCGGCCTGGGTCAGCGGCGAGTGATCGTCCTTTTCCGTCACCGTGAAATCGGTGTTGTAGACCTGCAGGATGGCGCGGCCGGCTTCCTCGGCGATGGCCAGGCAATGTTCGAGCAGCGGTGCGAGGGTCATGTCGTCGAGCGAGGGTTGAACGAGAGCTGAAAGGGGGGATCTGGGATTATCATAACGGCATGGAACCCGCCGCTGCCGAGATCGTCGACTGGAGCCGCATCGACCATGTCCTGCTCGACATGGACGGCACCGTGCTGGACCTGGCCTTCGACACTCATTTCTGGCGCGATCTGGTGCCGCTGCATTACGCGCAGGCGCAGGGCATCGCCGTGGCAGAGGCGCGGCTGCGGCTGGAGCCGCATTTCACCGGCCTGCAGGGCCGGCTGGAGTGGTATTGCCTGGATCACTGGAGCCGGCTCACCGGCCTCGACGTGGCCCAGCTGAAGGTCAACGTGCGCGCGCATATCGCCGTGCTGCCGGGCAGCGAGGCCTTTCTCGCCGCGGTGCGCGCTAGCGGCCGCAGCCTGTGGCTGGTGACCAATGCACACCGCGACAGCTGGCGGCTGAAGATGGAGCAGACCGGCCTGGCCGGCCATTTCGACCGCATCCTCTGCGCCCATGACTTCGGCATGCCCAAGGAAGATCCGCGCTTCTGGCCGGCACTGCGGGCAGAGCATGACTTCGAGCCGGGGCGGGCGCTGTTCGTCGACGACAGCCTGCCGGTGCTGCGCACCGCGCGCGACTACGGCTTGGGCGCGGTGCTGGCGATCCGGCATCCGGATTCGTCGCAGCCGAAGCGGGTGATCGAGGGGTTCGCGGCGGTGGACCGGCTGGAGCAGTTGCTGCCGATTGCCTGATGCTCGGCTAGCCGCTCAGAATCGCGTCCACTTCCATCTTCGCCAAAATCTCCGCCTCGGCCAGCGTCAGGCGCTTGGCCGGCAGCCCATCGCTCGGCGACAGCGGCGTCCGGCGCAAGTCGTCCTCGCCGAACATGGCGACATCCACCCCGATCTCGCCGGCTTCAAACCGCAACAAGGGTACATTCTCCTCGTTGCCGTTGGGATAGCGATAAACCCGGTCATCCTGGCGGTAGGGAATGCTGCGGTCCTCGAAGAACAGGTCCAGCGCCTCGGCCTTGTCGGCAAAAACATGCAGCTGCACGCGGTGCGCGGCGGTGATGGCGCCGCTGACGGCGGCGCCGCTGAGGCGGGGCTGGAACTCGGCCAGCAGGCGCATGGCCTGCACCGCAGTGCCGCGCAGCTGGCGCAGGCGTTCGGCGTATTCGCGGCCGCCGAACAGGCGCTGGTAGTCGATCACGGCGGCCTGGATGCGCGCGTTGTCCGGCAGCGGCGTATTGCCGCCAAGACCCAGCCGCTGCGCGGCCTTGAGCTTGGCGGTGCGGTAGTCGACCACTGCCTCCTCGCACAGGATGCGCGCGGCTTCCTGCACCAGGGGGCTGGGCGGCGAACCCGCATCGCCGCCGCGGTCGAAGCCGGGCCGGCGCTGCGCCATCAGTAGATGTCCGTGCCCGCTGGCTGGTCGCCCAGGGCGCTCTTGCCGTCGTCCGGCGGCGGGATGTGGTCGGCCTGCACCACCTCCAGGATCGCGCCCGGTGCGTCGGCGGTGAGCAGCTTGCCGTTCGCCGGGTTGATCGGCACCTGCACCACCCCGGGCGGGCGCGGCAGGATCTGCTGCGGCACGCCCTTGAGGGCCACCTTCATGAAATCCATCCACACCGGCAGGGCGGCGCGCGCCCCGACTTCGCCATGGCCCAGCGTGGTGGGCTGGTCGTAGCCGATCCAGGTGACGGTGATCAGGGCCGGGTTGTAGCCGTTGAACCAGGCGTCGGTGAAATCGTTGGTGGTGCCGGTCTTGCCGGCCAGGTCGTCGCGTCCGAGGGCGCGCACCGCGGCGCCGGTGCCGCGCGTCACCACCTCGTGCATCATGCTGGTCATCAGGTAGTCGTTGTCGGCGTCGATGACGCGCGGCGCGCGGTCGGCGGCGGGGACTTCCGGCGCGGCAGCAGCGAGCTGCGGGGCGGCGGCGCCGTCACCGGCTGCACCCGCCTCCGCGGTGATGTCGGGCGGCACGTCGCAACTGGGGCAGGCCAGCTTGGGCTGGGCATGGAAGATTTCCTTGCCGTCGGCGCCGCGGATCGACTGGATGAAATAGGGGTCGACCAGAAAGCCGCCATTGGCGAAAACGGCGTAGCCGCGCGCCATTTCCCAGGGGGTGAGCGCGCCGCTGCCCAGCGCCAGGGTCAGGTCCTTCGGCAGGCGGTCCTTGGGCAGGCCGAATTTGGAGGCGTAGTCGATGGCGTAGTCGATGCCGACGGCCTGCAGCACGCGGATCGACACCAGGTTGCGCGATTCGGCCAGGGCCTCGCGCAGGCGCATCGGGCCGTTGAACTTGCCCTCGTAGTTGCCGGGGCGCCAGTCGTCGTCCGGATTGGCGCTGACATAGACCACCGGCGCATCGAGGAACACCGAGGCCGGGGTGAAGCCCTTGGCCATGGCGGAGCTGTAGAGGAAAGGCTTGAAGCCGCTGCCGGGCTGGCGCCTGGCCTGGGTGACGCGGTTGTAGGCGCCGAGGAAAAAGTCATAGCCGCCGACCAGCGCCTGTACCGCACCGTCCGTCGGGTTGAGGGCGATCAGTGCCCCCTCCACCTTGGGCAGCTGGGTCAGGCGCCAGGCGTTGTCGACGCGCGCCAGCCGCACGATGTCGCCTCGGTTCAGCGGCTTCTTGTCGGACAATTTGGCCCAGTCGAAGCCGGACTTGGGCAGATCCACCACGCCGGCCTCGGTCTGTACCCGCAGCTGATCCGGCGAGAACTGCAGCACCACGCCGGCGATCAGCGACACCGCCTGCGGCCGGGCTTCGAGCTGGGCCTGGATGACTTCGCCGGAAGGATCGCTGTCGAGCTGGGCCATCGCCTCCGGCGGCAGCTTCGCCTCCGGCCCGCGGTAGCCGTGGCGCTCCTCGTAGGCAAAGATGCCGCCGCGCAGGGCGGCGTTGGCCGCTTTCTGGCGCGTCGAGTCGATGGTGGTGGTCACCGCATAGCCATCGGTGTAGGCGGCCTCGCCGTATTTCGCCACCATCTCGGCGCGCGCCATTTCGGCCACGTAGCTGGCTTCCAGTTGTACGCTGGCGACATGCTGGTGGGCGGTGATCGGCTCGGCCTGGGCCAGCTTGTAATTGTCGTCGGTGATGAAGTGCAGCTCGTGCATGCGCCGCAGCACGTAGTCGCGCCGGTCCTGGGCTCGCCGCGGATCGGCGATCGGATTGTCGCGCGAGGGCGCCTTGGGCAGGCCGGCCAGGGTGGCCATCTCGCCCACGCTGAGCTGGTCCACGTCCTTGCCGAAGTAGACCTGCGCCGCGGCGCCGACGCCGTAGGCGCGGTTGCCGAGGAAGATGCGGTTGAGGTACAACTCCAGGATCTGTTGCTTGCTGAGCTCGCGCTCGATTTTCAGGGCGAGAAGAATCTCCTTGATTTTCCTCGTGAAACTCCGCTCCGGCGAGAGGAATACATTGCGCGCGAGCTGCATCGTGATGGTGCTGCCGCCCTGCCGCTTTTCACCCGTGGTGGCGAGCACCACGCTGGCGCGCAGCAGGCCCTGCAGGTCAACGCCGGGGTGCTCGAAGAAGCGGTCGTCCTCAGCCGCCAGAAAAGCATGGATCAGCTGTGGGGGAATCTGCTCGTAGCGCAGCGGGTCGCGCCGCTCGGCGCCGAACTCGCCGATCAGGGCGCCGTCCTGGCTGTAGACGCGCAGGGGGATGCCCAGTTTCAGTTCGTGCAGGCTGTCCACGGAAGGCAGGCGCGGCTCGAAATAGGCGCGCACGCCGAGAAAACCGAGCACTGCGCACAAAAGGCCGGTCGCAAGGACGGCGGCAGCGATCAGAACGACACGCAGGTATAGATTCAAACTGGACCCTCGGGTGGCCGCCATGGCCAATGCTCGTTGCCTGGTTTGGGACTGCTTTCAGGCACTTGGAGAAGTAACTTATAGTTGCGTAGCAGAATACATCCGTTATATTAAGGTGGAATCGGGGCAGAGTCATTAAAGGAATCGGTGACCTGCGGGGGGCCTGTTGGGGGCTCGGTATCTGGGGTGCGAGGGCGTTATGTCCTTCATGGAGTCGCTGTTTGGGGGCGGCAGTCGCGAACTGATCGGGCTGGACATCAGTTCCAGCGCGGTCAAGCTGCTTGAATTGAGCAAGCGCGGCGAACGCTACAACGTCGAGGCCTATGCGGTCGAGCCGTTGCCGGGCAATGTGGTCAACGACAAGCAGGTCAACGAGCCCAAGGTGGTGGGGGAGGCGATCGCGCGCGCCGTCAACCGTGCCGGCACCCGCACCAAGAACGCCGCCGTCGCGGTGGCCGGGTCCTCCGTCATCACCAAGCTGATTTTCATGCCGGCCTCGCTCAGCGAGCACGACATGGAAGAGCAGATCAAGGCCGAGGCCGATCAGTACATTCCGTACCCGATCGAGGAAGTCAACATGGACTTCCAGATTCTCGGCCCCTCGGCCAAGGACAAGAGCTCGGTCGACGTATTGCTTGCCGCCTGCCGCAAGGAGCAGGTGGAGCAGCGCATGGCGGCGCTGGAAATCGCCGGTCTCAAGCCGGTGGTGGTCGATATCGAGGCCTATGCGCTGGAAAACTCCTGCCAGTTCCTGCGCCACCAGATGCCCGATGGCGGCAAGGGCAAGACCATCGCGGTGGTCGACATGGGCGCTTCGATGACCTCGCTGATGGTGCTGCACGACCTGCAGACCGCCTATACCCGCGACCAGGCTTTCGGCGGCCGCCAGCTGACCGAGGACATCATGCGCTACTACGGCATGTCCATGGAGGAGGCGTCCAAGGGCAAGCGGCTCGGCACCCTGCCGGAGAACTATCAGAGCGAGGTGCTGAGCCACTTTCTGGCCGATATGGCGCAACAGATCGACCGCTCGCTGCAGTTCTTCTTCTCCGCTTCCTCGCAGCACAGCACCATCGACCAGGTGATCCTGGCCGGCGGCTGTGCGCAGATCGCCGGGGTCGACGCCGCCATCCAGGAACGGCTGCAGATTCCGACCGTGGTGGCGCGGCCGTTCGCCCAGATGTCGGTGGCGTCCCGCGCCAAGCCGGCGCAGCTGGCGCAGGACGAGGCTTCCTTGCTGATCGCGGCCGGGCTCGCCTGCCGCGCCTTCGACGCGCCCGGCTAAGGAAAGCCAAGCCCATGACCAAGATCAATCTACTCGACTGGCGCAGCGCCAGGCGCGAGCAACGCAAGCGGCAATTCCTGGCGCTGCTCGGCATCGCTTTCCTGGCCAGCGCCGGGGCGGTGTTCATCGCCTATCTGGGGATGGACGAGGCGATCTCGCACCAGCAGGCGCGCAACAAGATCCTGCAAACCGAGATCGCCGCGCTCGACAAGCAGATCAAGGAAATCCAGGAGCTGCAGAAGGTCAAGGCCAATCTGCTGGCGCGCATGCGGGTGATCGAGCAGCTGCAGCAGAGCCGCTCCGCCACCGTGCATTTCTTCGACGAGATCATCAATACGCTGCCCGACGGCGTCTTTCTCACCGGCATCAAGCAGAGCGGCAACGACGTCACGCTGGACGGCATCGCCGAATCGAACGGCCGCATCTCCGCGTACATGAAGAACCTCGACGCCTCGCCCTGGTTCAAGGACCCCAAGCTGGTGGTGATCCACACCGTCGACCAGAACCATCTGCGCAGCAGCCAGTTCCAGCTCAAGGTGACCAATCTGACCAAGGCCACGGATAACTCCCAGCCCTCCGCCCAGGGAGCGCCCAAGAAATGAGCCCGCGCGAGATACTGGAGCAGCTGCAAACGCTGGACATGCAGAACCCCGGCGCCTGGCCGCGCTGGGTGCACATCTCGGCCTGCGTGCTGCTGGCTGTGTTGATCATCGGCGGCGGCGTCTATTTCCTGATCGAGCCGCAGTACGAGCAGCTGGGCCAGGAGAAGCAGAAGGAAGTGTCGCTGCGCCAGGAATTCGAGGGCAAGCAGCAGAAAGTGGCCGCGCTCGACGCCTACAAGGCGCAGCTGGAGGAAATGCAGCACTCCTTCGGCGACATGCTGCGGCAGCTGCCGAGCAAGGCTGAAGTGGCCAACCTGCTCAACGATATCTCGCAGGTGCGCATTGCCAGCAGCCTGCAGGAAGAGCTGTTCCAGCCGCAGGGCGATGTGCCGCGCGATTTCTACGTCGAGATGCCGAACCGCATCGTGGTCACCGGCGGCTACCACCAGCTGGGCGATTTCGTCAGCGGCGTCGCCGCGCTGCCGCGCATCGTGGTCATCGACGAAATCGAGATCAAGCCGGCGGAACGCAAGGGCGTGCTGCGCATGAGTGCCCTGGCCAAGACCTACCGTTACCAGGACGACGGCAGTGCTCCTGCGCCGCGCCCGGCCGGAGGTGGCAAATGAGCCCGCGCATGATCCGTTGCGGCCTGTTGCTCGCCGGCCTGACGCTGCTCGGCGCCTGCACCAGCGATATGGATGAGCTGCAGCAGTACATCGCGCAGGTGAAGGCGCGCAAGAGCAACAAGATCGATCCGATCCCGCAGATCAAGCAGTACGAGGCCTTCACCTACGTCGCCGGCGACCGCCGCGAACCGTTCACGCCGAGCCTGCCGGAAAGCGCGCGCAACGGCGCCGGCATCCATCCGGACCTGAGCCGCAATCGCGAGCCGCTGGAGGAATTCCCGCTGGATGCCCTGAAGATGGTCGGCCTGATCGACTTCAACAAGGTGCTCTACGCCATGATCAAGGCTCCCGACGGAGTGATCCACCGCGTCAGCGTCGGCAACTACATGGGCCAGAACTTCGGCAAGATCACCAGCATCAGCGAACGCGAAGTGCTGCTGGACGAGATCGTCCCGGACGGCTTCGGTGGATTCAAAGAGCAGCCAGCCAGTCTCGCTGCCGAGCAAAAATAAGGGAGCAGCACTATGTTCAGTCAGAACCTCGGATACCCCGCGCCGGCTCTTGCCGGGCGAACGCTGTTCGGCCGCTGCGCCGCTCGCGGCCTGGCGCTGCTGGCGCTGGTCGCCTGCACTGTCCTGCCGGCCCAGGCGCAGGCGACGCGCGAACTGAAGGCGGTGGATTTCACCGCGCTCGACGGCGACCGGGTGCAGATCATCCTGACCCTGTCCGAGGCCGCGCCGCAGCCCGCGGTATTCGCCATCGACAAGCCGGCGCGCCTGTCGGTGGACCTGCCGGACACCCATCTGGCGCTGACCGAACGCTATCGCAAGGTCAATGTCGGGCAGGTGCGCTCGATCGCCGCGGTGGAAGCGCAGGGCCGCACCCGCCTGGTGGTTGAGCTGGCGCAGCCCACCGCCTACAACATCAGCGTCGACGGCAACCGCATCGTCGTCGACCTCGCCGGCAATGCCGCCGCCAGCTCGGCCAGCGCCACTCCGGCGCAGCAGGCGCCGACGGCGCAGATCAGCAAGATCGACTTCCGCCGCGGCGAAAAAGGCGAGGGCCGCGTGCTGGTGTCCCTGTCCGATCCGCGCGCGGTGGTCGACGTGCACGAGGAAGGCGGCCAGATCATCGCCCGCTTCAAGAACACCACCTTGCCGGATCGCCTGAGCAAGCGCCTCGACGTGCTGGATTTCGCCACGCCGGTCAAGTACATCGACGCGCAGCGCGACGGTATCGACACCCGCGTCGTGGTGACTCCGGGCGCCGGCGGCGATTTCGAGCAGGTGGCCTACCAGGCCGGCGACCAGTTCGTGCTGGAGCTGCAGCCCCTGTCGCAGGAGAAGCTGGCGGAGAAGCAGCGCGAGCAGCCGACCTTCACCGGGGAACGCATCAGCCTGTCGTTCCAGAGTGTCGATATCCGCTCGCTGCTGCAGATCATCGCCGACGTTGCCGGCGTCAACATGATCGTCAGCGACAGCGTCAGCGGCCAGATCGCCATGCGCCTGCAGAACGTGCCCTGGGACCAGGCGCTGGACATCATCCTGCGCACCAAGGGGCTGGGCATGCGCCGGCAGGGCAATGTCATGCTGGTGGCGCCGGTCGATGAAATCGCCTCGCGCGAACGCGCCGAGGCGGAAGCGGCCAATCAGAAGATCGCGCTGGCGCCGCTGCATTCCGAGATCATCCAGATCAACTATGCCAAGGCTTCCGACCTGGGCAACATCGTCAAGAACAAGACCAACTCGATCCTGTCCGCGCGCGGCAGCGTCACCATCGACGACCGCACCAACAGCCTGCTGGTGCTGGAGACCCGCGACAAACTCACCGAAATCCGCGCGCTGGTGCAGCGTCTGGACGTCCCGGTGCGGCAGGTGCTGATCGAATCGCGCATCGTCGTCGCCAACGACAATTTCGAGCGGGACCTGGGCACCCAGTTCGGCGTCAGCTACGTCGGCAACGTCGGCAACAATTTCCTCACCACCGGCGGCACCAACGTCGGCGGCACCGATTCCACCGTGACCAGCTACACCACCACCACCAACGGCGTGGTCACGGTCCCCTCGCCCAGCGGCAGCAACTACAACGTCAACCTGCCGGCGCCGGCGTCCTCCGGCACGCCGGGCAGCTTCGCGCTGTCGCTGCTGGCGAAAAACACCCTGGTCGATCTGGAGCTGTCGGCGCTGCAGACGGAAGGCAAGGGCGAGGTCATCTCCAGCCCGCGCGTCATCACCGCCAATGCCAAGCCGGCCGTGATCAAGCAGGGTGTGGAAATTCCCTACCAGGCCTCCACCAGCAGCGGCGCCACCTCGGTGTCGTTCAAGGACGCGGTGCTGTCGCTCAACGTCACGCCGCAGATCACCCCCGACGGCCGCGTCATCATGGA
>Ga0302314_10007584_pt1 | contig 19491 bp, 14 predicted proteins | sample III_Palsa_N2_3_FD_200533 | JGI IMG/M metagenome (GOLD analysis project Ga0302314, IMG submission 200533) | Peat permafrost microbial communities from Stordalen Mire near Abisko, Sweden - III_Palsa_N2_3 | ecosystem: Environmental > Terrestrial > Soil > Palsa > Peat permafrost | place: Sweden...
TCAGGGTCTGTGCGGCGGAGCCGAGTTGGCTGATGGTGTTGCCCAGGGCCGCGCCGTTGCCGTTGAGGTTGGCCGCGCCGGTGTTCAGCAGCTGTGACAGCGCGCCGTTCACGTTGGCGCCGTTCGGGCCCAGCGCGTCGGCCAGTTGGCTGATCGACTGGTACAACTGGTCGATCTCCACCGGGGTGGCGGTCCGGGCGGCCGGGATGGTGCCGTGGTCGGCGAACTTGGCCCCGCCGCTGTAGGCCGGGGTGAGTTGGATGTAGCGGTCGGCGATCAGGGTCGGCGCGACCACCACGGCCGAGGCGTCGGCCGGCAAGCTGATCCCCGAGTCGACCGAGAGCACCACCCTGACCTGGGTGCCGTCCGGGGTGACCGATTCGACGGTGCCCTCCTTGACGCCGAGGATCCGCAGGTCGGACCCGGCGTAGACGCCGATGGTGCGGCTGAAGTAGGCGGTGATCCGCAGGCCGCCGCCACCGGTCAGCGAGACCAGTCCGGCCGCGGTGCCGCCGCCGACCACCAGCACCAGCGCGGTGCCGCCGGCGATCGCGGCCCGGGTGGAGACCCGGAGCGGGGTCAGCCTGTCCAGTACGGATATCACTTGCCGGTACCTCCGGTGCTCGAAGCCAGGCAGCCGGAGGACGACTGCTTGTCGGTGGGCAGGTAGCTCGCCGGGATCAGCCCGCACAGGTAGACGTCGAACCAGTGCCCGTTGCCGAGCGCGTCGCCGAGCTGCCGGTAGTAGGGCCCGGCCAGGGCCAGCACCTGGTCCAGGTTGTTCTGGTTGGCCTGGAGTACCGAGACCACCCGGGACAGCGCGGTCAGGGTCGGCGCGAGCTGCTGGTCGTCGTCCTGGACCAGCCCGCTCAGCTGCCGGCCCAGCTGGGTGGTGCCGGTGAGCAGCGAGTTGATCGCGTCACGGCGGCTCTGCAGTTCGGCCAGCAGCAGGTTGCCGTCGGTGATCAGTGACGCCAGCTTGGTGTTCTGGGCGGCCACGGTGCTGGTCAGCGACGCGCTGGCGGAGAGCAGTTGGGCCAGTTGGGCGTCCCGGCTGGAGATCGTCCGGGACAGCGCGGACAACCCGGTCACCGCGGAGCGGACCGAGGGCGGGGTGTCCTTGAAAGTGTCGGCGATCGCCTGGAAACTCGCCGCCAGCTGCTGGGTGTTGACCGCGCCGATGGTCTGGCCCAGGCCGTTCAGGGCCTGGGTGACGTCGAACGGCGAGGTGGTGCGGCTGCGCGGGATGGTCCGCGAGGGGTTCTGGGCGGCGTCGCCGAGCGGGTCCACCGCCAGGTACTTGGCGCCGAGCAGGGTCCGGATGTCGATGGCGGCGGTGCTGGCGTCGCCCACCCACGCGCCCCGGACCAGGAATCCGACCTTGACCTGCGCGCCGTCCAGGACGACCGAGGTGACCTGGCCGACCTTGACCCCGGCGATGTTGACGTCGTCGCCGGTCTGCAGCCCGGACGCCTCGCTGAAGTAGGCGCTGTAGTGGGTGCCGCCGCTGCCGATCAGCGGCAGCGCGTCGGCGTCGTACGCGGTCAGCGCCACCAGGGCGCAGACGACCACGCCGACCAGCCCGACGGTGACCGGATTGCGCTCCCGCAGCGGCCGGAACAGCGGTGGCCCGGAACGCGGCGATCCGACTCGTACGGCTCTCATGACGTGCACCTCGGCTCGGTGATGGCGATCCCGGTGGGCGGTGCGCTGCCGTCCGAGGTGGTGACGCCGGTGACGGTGGCCTGGCACAGGTAGAGGTTGAGCCAGGAGCCGTAGGAGGCGGTCCGTCCGATGGCGGTCATCTTCTCCGGGGTCTTCTGCAGGAAGTCCTCCAGCTCCGGGGTGCCGGCGATCAGGTTGTCGGACAGTCGGCCGAGCTGGGCGATGGAGTCCTTCAGCGGCTGGCGGCCCTGGGCCAGCAGCCCGGCGGTGCTGTTGGTCAGCCCGGACAGCGCGGTGACGGCCTCGCCGATCGGCTCGCGGTCCGCCGAGAAGCCGCTGACCAGCTGTTGCAGCGTGGTCACCAGGGTGGTGAAGCCCTGCTGGTGGGAGTTGACGGTGTCCAGCACCGAGGTCAGGTTGTCGATCACGGACCCGATCACCTGGTCCTTGGCGGCCAGGGTGTTGGTCAGCGTGCCGACGTCCTGTACCAGCCCGTCCACGGTGCCGCCCTCGCCCTGGAGCACCTGCACGATCTCCTGGGCGAGCTGGTTGGTCTGGTCCGGGTCCAGACCCTCGAACAGCGGCTGGAACCCGTTGAACAGCTCGGTCAGGTCCAGCGCGGGGGAGGTGCTCTGCACCGGGATGGTCCCGCCCGGCTTGAGCGACTGCCCGACCGGGCCGACGCCCTGGTCCAGCTCCAGGTAGCGCTCGCCGACCAGGTTCAGGTACTTGACCGAGGCGGTCACCGAGGCCGGCAGGGTCCGGCCGCGCTGGACGTCGAAGTGGACCAGCGCGTAGCGGCGGCCGGTCACCTTGATCCCGTCGACCTGCCCGACCTGGACCCCGGCGATGCGCACGCTGTCGCCCGCGGTCAGCCCGGTGACGTCGGTGAACGTGGCGTAGTAGCCGGTGGTCGCGCCGACCGAGGTGTCCGCGACGGCGAAGCCGAGCGCGGTCGTCGCCAGCGCGGTGACCACGATGAAGATCCCCGACTTGACCAGCGGTCCGGCGAGGCTGCGGCGCTTCATTTGACGTTCACCTCCGTCCCGCGCAGCACCGGGCCGACCAGCAGGCTGCTCCAGTTCGGCAGCTCGGTCGGCTGGGTGCCGGTCTGCGGCGCCAGCAGTTCGTTGATCAGGGCGTTCTCCTGGGGCGAGTTGGGCTGGCCGGTGTAGGGGGTGCTGTAGCAGGCCGGGCCGCCGGTGGCGTTGAACACCGGGGTGTCCTTGCCCGGCAGGTAGGCGCCGCGCGAGGCCGCGGAGGTCAGGTCGACGTGCAGGCCCGGCTCGTCGGTGCCCTTGCCGAGTGCCTTGTCCATCTCCGGGACGAAGTCGGCCAGGGTGCGCAGTGTGCAGGGGAACTCGGAGGAGTACCGGCCCAGCAGGGTGAGCGTGCCGCGGCTGTTGGCGGCCAGCTGGATGATGGTCGACTGGTTCTTCTCCAGGAACGCGGTGGTGGTGTCGGCGGCGGCGGTGGTGGTGCTGTACAGCCCGGCCAACTGGCTCTGCTGGTCGGCGATGGTCTGCGTGGTCTCGGTCAGTTCGGTGAGCGCCTGGAGCAGGTCCGGGGCGGCCGCGTTGTAGGACTGGCTGACCTTGACCAGGTTGTGCAGGTCGCTGTTGAGCGCCGGCAGTCGCGGGTTGATCTGCTTCAGGTAGGCGTCCAGCGTGTCCAGGGTGGTGCCGAGTTCCGCGCCCCGGCCCTGGAGCGCGGTGGAGACCGCGTTCAACGTGGCCGAGAGCTGGGCCGGTTGCACGTCGTCCAGCAGCGGGAGCAGGTTGGTGAACACCTGCTCCAGTTCGACCGCGTCGCCGGAGCGGTCCTCCGGGATCACACTGTCGGCGGTCAGTGCCGCGCCGGTGCTGTCGGCCGGCGGGATCAGCTCCACGTAGCGGGCGCCGAACAGGGTGGTCGGCAGCATCTCGGCGGAGACGTCGGCCGGGATCCGCGCCAGCTGGCCGGGCGGGATGGCCAGGGTCAGCGTCGCCCCCGAGCCGTTCGCCCGGATCGCGCTGACCCGGCCGACGACCACGCCGCGCAGTTTGACGTCCGCGTTGACCTGCATCTGGTTGCCGACGCTGTCCGTGCGGACCTGGACGTTGTCGGCGTCGCTGAAGTCGTGGTCGTACACCGACACCGACAGCCAGGCCAGCAGGACCGGGGCCAGCAGGAAGCACAGCCCCGCGCCGCGGCGGCGCAGGGTGGAGACCGGTCCGGCGCTCATCCGGCCACCCGCACCGTGGTCGTCGCTCCCCAGATCGCCAGGCTGAGGAAGAAGTCGGTCAGGCTGATGATGACGATGGCGTTGCGCACCGAGCGCCCCACCGCTATCCCCACCCCGGCCGGTCCGCCCTTGGCGTGGAACCCGTAGTAGCAGTGCGCCAGGATCACCACCACGCTGAAGACCAGCACCTTCAACGCCGACAGCAGCACGTCCTCCGGCGCCAGGAACAGGTTGAAGTAGTGGTCGTAGACGCCCGGGGACTGCCCCTCGCCGTAGACGGTGACCAGTCGGGAGGCGGCATAGGAGCTGAGCAGGCCGATTCCGTACAGCGGCACGATGGCGACCACGCCGGCGATGATCCGGGTGGTGACCAGGTAGGGGACACTGCGGATGCCCATCCCCTCCAGCGCGTCGACCTCCTCGTTGATCCGCATCGCGCCCAGCTGCGCGGTGAAGCCCGCGCCCACGGTGGCCGACAGCGCCAGCCCGGCCACCAGCGGGGCGATCTCACGGGTGTTGAAGTAGGCCGAGATGAAGCCGGTGAACGCGGTGGTCCCGATCTCGTTCATGGCCGAGTAGCCCTGGAGGCCGACCACGGTGCCGGTGGCCAGGGTCATCCCGATCATCACTCCGACGGTGCCGCCGATCACCCCCAACCCGCCGCTGCCGAAGGCTACTTCGGACAGCAGCCGGAGCACCTCGCGCAGGTAGCGGCGGAGCGTGCGCGGGATCCACAGCACCGCGGTCAGGTGGAACAGGAAGTGGTCGCCGGACTCGTCCAGCCAGCGGAACGGGTTGCGTCCGGTTCCGGTCCCGGTCTCGCCGGCGGGCGGCGGGGCCGGATCGGGGGCTGCGTCGGGCGCGTTCTCGTGCTCGGTCAGGGCCATGGCTCACATCCCCTTCTGCGGGACGAGTTGCAGGTAGACGGCGGTCATCACGACGTTGACCAGGAACAGCAGCAGGAAGGTGATCACCACGGACTGGTTCACCGCGTCGCCGACGCCCTTCGGGCCGCCGCGCGGGTGCAGTCCCCGGTGCGCCGCGACCAGCCCGGCGATCAGGCCGAAGATCAGCGCCTTGAGCTCGCCGACGTAGAGGTCGGGGAGCTGGGCCAGCGCGGAGAAGCTGGACAGGTAGGCGCCCGGAGTGCCGTGCTGGAGGTAGACGTTGAAGAAGTACCCGCCGACCACGCCGACCACCGAGACCAGGCCGTTCAGCAGCACGGCCACCAGCATCATGGCCAACACCCTTGGCACGATCAGCCGTTGGACTGGCGAGACGCCCATCACCCGCATCGCGTCCAGCTCCTCGCGGATGGTCCGCGAGCCCAGGTCGGCGCAGATCGCCGAACCGCCCGCACCCGCGATCAGCAGCGCCACGATCAGCGGGCTGGCCTGCTGCACCACGGCCAGCACGCTGGCCCCGCCGGTGAACGACTGGGCTCCCAACTGCTGCGTGAGAGACCCGACCTGAAGGGCGATCACCGCGCCGAAGGGGATGGACACCAGGGCCGCCGGCAGGATGGTGACGCTGGCGATGAACCAGAACTGCTCGATCAACTCGCGGATCTGGAAGGGCCGCCGGAAGGTGTCGCGGAGCGTGGTCGCGCCCAGCGCGAAGAAGTCACCGGACTGCCGCAGCGCGCCGGTCACCGGGTTGCTCATGGCTGCTCACCGACCGTAGGCACGACCACGGTATCGGCTTCGGAGTCCGCCTCGGATTCGGTCCCGGTTTCGGCCTCGGTTTCGGCCGGCGCCGTGCCGGCCACCCGGCGCTGGTTCCGCAGGGCGAGCACCCGCTGACGGCGCCGCTGCACGGCCTGCCGGGGCGGCAGGCCCGGGCTCGGCTCCAGCTGCGGCGGCACGTCGACCGCCGGTGCTGGCTGCAACTCCCTTTCCAGGTCCAGGGTTTGCTGGTCCTTCTCCTCGGCCATCCCGATCGGCCCGTGCCGGTGTCCACCGAGGAACTGCCGGACCACCGGCTCCTCGCTGGTCAGCAGCAGCTCGCGGGGGCCGAAGGCGACCAGTCGGCGGCGGAACAGCATGCCCAGGTTGTCCGGGACGGTGGTGGCGATGTCCAGGTTGTGGGTGACGATCAGCATGGTCGCGTCGATCTGCGCGTTCAGGTCGATCAGCAGCTGCGACAGGTAGGAGGTGCGTACCGGGTCCAGCCCCGAGTCCGGCTCGTCGCACAGCACGATCTGCGGGTCCAGCACCAACGCCCGTGCCAGGCCCGCGCGTTTGCGCATGCCGCCGGAGATCTCGCCGGGCAGCTTGGCCTCCGAGCCGAGCAGGCCGACCAACTCCATGCGCTCCAGCACGATCTGCCGGATCTGCGACTCCTTCTTGCGGGTGTGCTCGCGCAGCGGGAAGGCGATGTTGTCGTACAGGTTCATCGAACCGAACAGCGCGCCGTCCTGGAACATCACCCCGAACAGCTTGCGGGCCTCGTAGATCTCGTGCTCCGGGCTGCTGCACATGTCCACCCCGTCGATCAGGACCCGCCCGCGCTCCGGGCGCAGCAGCCCGATCACGGACTTGAGGAACACGGTCTTCCCGGTCCCGGACGGCCCGAGCATCACGCTCACCTCGCCGGCCGGGAGGGTGAGCGTCACGTCCTCCCAGACGGTCTGGCTGCCGAAGGACTTGGTCAGTCCCTCGACGGTCACTTCGATCCCCATGTCACTGCCTCTCGCGTTTCACTTCGACGTCTTGGGTGCGCGGACGGGCAGTTCCGGCATCGTGATGGAGGTGCAGGCGACGCCGCCGAAGGTGAAGCAGACGGGTCCCTGCATGAGGTTGAGCGAGTTGTCGCTGCCGGAGACAGCGGCGTCGAACAGCGGGTCCAACGAGCCGTTGGGTCCGCACCCGGTGAAGTACGGGATGTTCAGGTTCTCCTGGCCGAGCGGACCACCGCTGTTGATCTCGTAGTCCCGTGACGGATCGTCATCGGGGAAGCCGTCGTTGTCGACCCCGCGGAGCGCGAGTTGCAGCGGAGTCACCGTGTGGCAGTCGGAACCGACGTCCAGCGGCGTGCCGTCGACCTTGACGTCGTACAGGCGCAGCGTCTGGGTCCCGTAGATGGTGGTGATGACCCGCTCGTACGGGGTGTAGCCGGTCTCCACGGCGGTCAGGGCGCCTTGGGGGATCAGTTGCATCATGGCGGTGGTGGGAATGAAGCCGTAGGTCAGGAAGGTGGTCGCGGCCGACGGCAGGGTCAGGTTCCCCACCTCGTCCAGTTCGATGTACGGGTCGGCCTGAAGGAACTGGGTGACCTCGCGGACGATCGACAGCACCGCGAAGGAGGGGTTCTGCTTGGGTGAGTTGACCAGGGACGCCTCACCCAGCTTGCCGACGTTGGCGTAACCGATGGCGTAGGCGCACTGCACGCCGTAGTCGGTGACCGGGTAGATGTTGGAGCCCGGTGGCGGCTTCGGCAGGTACTTGGTGTTGATCTCTCCGGACGGGCTGGCGGCGCAGACCTGGGGCTTCGCGGTGAGGGCGCGCAGTTGACCGCGGGCCGGGGCGGCGTCCGGACTGGCGGCGGCCGAGGCCCTGGTCGCCGCGGTGGGCGGTCCGACGACCGACACGCTGCCGAGCGGCACCGGGGGCGTGGACGTGCAGACGAGCGGCAGGGTGGCGCCCCCCGCCGTGAGCGAGAGCACCAGCGTCATCGGGGTCACCGTGGTGGTGCGACCGGCCCGGCCGACGGTCAGCGCGGGCACCTGCCCGGTGGCGGTGAGCGTCGGGTCGCCCGAGCCGAGTTTGACCGGTGCCACGGCCAACCCGGTCCACTCGGCCATGACGGCGCCGGGCGGTGCGGCCGTCACGGCCTGGCCGCTCTCGGCCTCCAACGCCAGAGCGGCGGCGGAGCTCCGCAGTGTGACCGTGGCGCTGGGCACCGAGGTCGTGGCCGGCGAGGCCGTGCTGCCCGCCGAGGCCGTGCCTGCCGAGGCCGTGGACGCGGCGGTGGACCCGGCCGTGGACGGTGCGGCGGTCGAAGCGGTCGAAGCGGTCGAAGCGGTGGCGGCGGTGGGGCCGGCGGAGCCGGTCGGTGCGGTCACCGCGGCGCCTCCACCGGAGACCGCCACTCCCAGCGTGGCCGAACCAGTCAGCTCGGTGGCTCCGGGCGGCAGCAGCCCGCGCGGGACGGTGGCCTCGACGGTCAGCGGACCGGGCTGGACCGCGGATTCGGCGGAGGCGCTGACCGGATAGTCCTGGACCAGGTCGGCCGTGATCTTCTGCGAACCGGTCGGCGACTGGCAGGCGTAGTCGACGGAGATCCGCCCGGTGCGCACCTCGGCACCGGCGTCGGGGCCGGTCATCACGGTCGCGACCAGGACTCCTGCGGCGGCGACCCCGGCGAGGAGCGGTGCGGGGCGTAGCCCTGTGGAAGCACCCACCATTTCCCCCTCAAGAGAACTTGTCCAGCGGCGCAGGACAGTACGTGTGAGTAGCGATCAGCGACAAGCAAAAAGTCATAAGTCGAAGGGGGGATCAGCGACAGCGCCGAAAACTTGTCATCGGATGACAAATTCCGGATTCGGCCCTGTCACTTGGTGAGTGGGAACGGAGCGGACCGGAGGCCGGTCGGTTGCCGACGGCCTCCGGTCCGTGTTCGCGGTGTCAGGGGGAGGTGATGTGCAGCGTGCCGGTCTGGTACGCCGCGGAGTAGGTGGCCGAGTCGCCGTTGGCGAGCAGCCCGAAGCAGCCGACCACGTCGTAGACGTGCAGATTGCCGCCGGTGACCGTAAGGGTGTGGGTGGAGTTGACATAGGTGCCGGTGAGGGTGGCCGGCGTGGTGGCACTGGTCCCCGCGAAAAACGCCGAGCAGAAGGTGCTGCTCAGGTTGATCTCCACCCCGGTGATGGTGCCGGCGGTGGTACCGGTGGAGCTGTTGTAACTGCTGCCGTTGAACTTCCACGGCAGGTCGGAGGCGGCGATCGTGAAAGGCGTGCCGAGCGCGGTGCAGCCGGTCCAGGACGCGCTGTTGAAGCTGATCAGAGCGGTTCCGGGCAGTCCGCTGCCGCTCGGCGCGGTGCCGCTGAGGGTGGTCGAGGAGCAGGAGATGATGCCGGTGCCCGAGACGATCACCTGGAAGTTGGTCGCCGTCCCGGAGGCGCTGCCTCCGCCGGTCACGGTCCAGGTGGGGGCGGCAGCGGCCGGGTTGGCGCCGAGGGCGAGGACCGCGGCGAACGCCGCCGCGGTGATCCCGGCCGCGCGGATGCGCTTGCGCATGGACTGCTCCTATGCGGGTCCTGTCCTGCCTGCCGGGCCGGGAATGCGTCGGAGTCGACGGATTCCCGGCCCGGCCGGATCAGGTGCTGCGGGGGATCACGGGGAGCTGATCTTCAGGGTGCTGGGCGTGACGACGTAGGCCGCGGAGTAGGTGGCCGCGTCGTTGTTGTTGATCAGGCCGAGGCAGCCGGACACGCCGTAGGCGTGCAGGTTGCCGGCGCTGATGGTGAGGGTGTGGGTGGAGTTGACGTAGGTGCCGGTGAGGGTGGCCGGCGTGGTGGAGCTGGTGCCCGCGAACGAGGCGGAGCACAGGGTGCCGCTGATCTTGGCCTCAACCCCGGTGAGGGTGCCGGTGGTGGTGCCGGTGGTGGCGTTGTAGCTGGAGGCGTTGAGCGTCCACGGCAGGTTCTGCGGAGTGACTGTGAACGAGATGCCGAGCGGACCGGTGCAGCTGGTCCAGGAGACGGAGCTGATGGTGGCGATGGCGGCGCCGGAGAGCCCGGTGCCGTTCGGGGCGGTTCCGGCGGCCGTGGACGAGGTACAGGTGAGCGTCGAGCCGGTGGTGGTGTCCTTGAGCGTCGGGCTGGTGGCCTTCGCCGTGAAGGAGCCGCCGCCCGAGACGGTCCAGGTGGTGGCGGCGCTGGCCTGGGTGGTACCGAAGCCGACCACTGCTGCGAACGCCGCTGCGGCGACCACGGTGGCCTTGGAGATCTGGCGCATGTGCTGACCCTTTCTGGAGTCGGTTTCCCGCCGAACCGGTGGGGTGCGAGCGGGACGTTACGCAGCAGTAACTCCGGCGCGCAATGGCCGGAACCAGCTAGCGCCCAAAAAAATTACCGGCTGGTAATTTGTTGTCTGCCAGCGCACAACCGGGACCTGCGGCTTGTCGAAATATGAGCAATCTCTTCGAAGCCGACGGAAGGTGGTTCGTGAGCCGGGCAAATCCTGCAACTCGTCTGTGCAGCCGCCTTGGTAGTGGTCTATGTTGCAACGCACCACCGATCTCGTATGCCCGCGTCCTAACGGGCCTGGACAGCGTGGGGGGCAGCAGGACATGACGGAAATCCGGCAGGCATCGGTGCGCGCCACGGCGGCGCTGAGCTCGGTACCACGCGAGCTGGCCGTGGTGATGCGGCCCGAACTGCCGAGTCTGCTCAAGGAGATGACGGAAGAGATCATCGCCGCCCTGCCGGAGTACCGGCACCTGCTGGAGGGCCCCGACGCCGAACTCGTGCACCTCGGGATCAAGCAGAATGTCACCGCCTTTGTGAACCAGGTCGCCGCGCCGCAGGCCAACACCGAGCTCCGGGACGAGATCTGCCGCAGCTTCGGCCGTTTTGAGGCGTACCAGGGACGCAGCCTGGACGTGCTCCAGGACGCCTACCGGATCGGCTGCCAGGTCGCGCTGCGGCGGGCCCGGGAGGTCGGGCACCGGTACCGGCTGTCCGCCGCCGTACTGATGTCCTTCGCCGACGCCCTGTTCGCCTACATGGGGGAGATCGCCGAACTGTCCCGGGAGGGGTACCTGCGCGCGATGATCGAGATGGGCGAGGAGCCGGACGGCCGCAGGCGGCGGCTGATGCAGCGGATCCTCACCGGCACCGGCGGCTCCGACCCGGCCCTGGCCGAACTCGCCGAGCAGGTCGGCTGGCCGCTGCCGGAGGAGATCACCCCGGTGGCGCTGCACCGTGACAACGCCCCCAGTCGGGCCGGGCTCGACCGCCATGTGCTGGCCGACCTGGGCTGCCCGGAGCCCTACCTGCTGCTGCCCGGGCCGCTCGACGCGGCCGGCAGCGCCCTGCTCACCGGCGCGCTCGGCGGCTGCCGGGCGGCGATCGGGCCCACCGTGCCGCTGGCCCGGGCCGCCGACTCGCTGCGCTGGGCCCGGCACACGCTGGTGCTGGTCGACGTCGGGGTGATCCCGGACGGTGCGCCCACCCAGACCGACGGCAACCTGCTGACCCTCTGGTTACTCAGCGACCCGGCACTGATCGGCGAGTTGTCGCGGCGCTGTCTGGCGCCGCTGGCCGAGCACACCGCCACCCAGCGGCGCAGGCTGCTGGAGACCCTGCACGTCTGGCTCACCAGCCGGGGCACGGCCGCCCAGATCGCCGAGCAACTCGGCGTGCACCCGCAGACCTTCAGGTACCGGATGCGGCTGCTCGAACGCATCTTCGGTGAGCAGCTCACCGATCCCACCCAGCGGTTCGCCACCGAGGTCGCGCTGCGCGCGCTGGCCCTGCGCGACCCGGACGCCGAGCCCGCGGCGGCCCCGCCGCCGAGTGTGCCGCCGATCCCGTCACCGGGCGTGCAGGTGGTCGGCCGGGCGGTGCCCGGGTCCGCGCTCCACCGCGACGGCTGAGCGACCGCGCCCGCGGCGTCGATTTCGGCCACTGCTCCGGCCACTGCTCCGGCCGCTTCCCCGGCCACTGCCAGCGAAAACTCTACGCGCATTGCCCACGCGCGTAGACCGCTTCCGACGAGCGCCCACGGCAGTACTCCCATTTGACATACAGAGTTCAAGTGGACGGCCGATGATGGGATCTGACCATGACTCAGCACCGACCCCGGCCGGGCCCACCGGACCGGGGTCCAGGTCTAGGAGGACCGTGTCCAGATTCCGTCCGCGCGCGCTGATCGCCGCGGCCGCCGCAGTGGCCGCCGTCGCCGCCGTCGCGCTCGCGCCCACCGCCGACGCAGGCGTCCCGGCAGGCGCAGCCGCCGTCGCGGCAGCGACGCCGACCCCCTCGCCCAGCGCCACGACCACCCCTGGTCCGCTGCGCATCCACGACATCCAGGGCGACACCTGGGTCTCCCCGTACAACGGGGACGCGGTCACCCGGGTCCCCGGGATCGTCACCGCGCTGCGCACCAGCGGCTCCAAGGGCTTCTGGATACAGGACCCGACCCCGGACTCCGACCCGGCCACCAGCGAGGGCATCTTCGTCTACACCAGCTCCGCGCCCACGGTCGCCGTCGGTGACTCGGTGCTGGTCTCCGGCAAGGTGTCGGACTACTACGAGCTGGCCACCGGGGACACCACGGCGACCACCTCCAACCTGTCCACCACCGAGCTGGAGTCGCCCAGCGTGACCACGCTGAGCACCGGCAACCCGCTGCCGGCGCCGATCGTGCTGAGCGCCGCCAACGTCCCCGACACCTACGCCCCGGACCTCGGCGGCGCGAACATCGAGTCCACCAAGATCACCCCTGACCGCTCGGTGCTGGACTTCTACGAGTCCATCGAGGGGATGCGGGTCGAGGCCGACAACGCCCGGGTGATCGGCCCGTCCGACTCGTACGGCGAGCAGTACGTCACGGTCAAGCCGGACGAGGACGCCACCTACCGCGGCGGCAGCGAGCTGCTGGCGGAGAACGCCACCCCCTCCGGGCGGCTGGAGGTCATCGCCGACGACGGCAGCAACCCCGAGGTCAGTGTCGGTGACGTGTTCACCGGTGCGACCATCGGCACCATCGACTACTCGCAGTACGGCGGCTACGTGCTGGCGGCCTCCAGCCTGGGCACGGTGCAGTCGGGCAACCTGGCGCCGAGCGTGGCCGAGCCCGCCTCCGCCAAGCAACTCTCCATCGCCACCTACAACGTGGAGAACCTGGCGCCGACCGACCCGGCCGGCAAGTACCAGAAGCTGGCCGCCGGGATCGTCACCAACCTGGCGTCGCCCGACATCATCGCGGTCGAGGAGATCCAGGACAACAGCGGTGCCACCGACGACGGCACGGTCGCGGCGGACCAGACCATCACCGACCTGACCACCGCCATCACCGCGGCCGGCGGCCCGCAGTACAGCTACCGGGAGATCGACCCGGTCAACGACCAGGACGGCGGCGAGCCCGGCGGGAACATCCGCAGTGTGCTGCTGTTCAACCCGACCCGGGTCAGCTTCGTCGACCGCGGCCCGAGCAGTGTGGACCGCTCCACCACCGGCACCCAGGTGGTCAAGGTCGACGGCCAGCCGCAGCTCACCCTGTCGCCGGGGCGGCTCGACCCGACCAACCCGGTGTGGGACGCCAGCCGCAAGCCGCTGGTGGCCGAGTTCTCGTTCCGGGGCAAGCCGGTGTTCGTGATCGCCGACCACTTCGTGGCCAAGCTCGGGGACCAGAACCAGGACGGCCGGTTCCAGTACCCGCAGCAGTCCTCGGAGATCCAGCGCTCCGGCCAGGCACAGGTGGAGCACGACTTCGTCCAGCAGATCCTGGACATCAAGAAGAACGCCGACGTGGTGGTGGTCGGCGACCTCAACGACTACCAGTTCAGCCCGGCGCTGGCGTCGCTGCGCACCGGCACGGCGGACGGCACCGGTCCCTCGATCCTGACCGACCTGATCGGCACGCTGCCGGTGGACCAGCAGTACACCTACGACTACGAGGGCGTGTCCGAGGTACTGGACCACATCCTGGTCAGCAAGGGCATCTCCGACGCCGTGTACCAGGTGGTGCACCTCAACTCGGAGTACGCCGAGCAGACCAGCGACCACGACCCGCAGGTGGTTCAGTTCAAGCCATGACCCCCATCACCAAAGATAGTTGACGCACCGTCAATGAGTGTGGGCGGGAGCCGAATCGGCTCCCGCCCACAGTCAGGTGATCGGTGGTGCGCAGTCGGGCGTCAGACCGACGCGCCCTCCGGACTCGCCTCGCGCTGACGCAACTCCAGCACCAGATCCATCTCCTGGGCCAGCTGGGAGGCAGCAGCCTTGAACCGCTCCATCGATGACGGCTCGTCAGGACCGAGCAGGTAGTCCTTGAGCTGCCGCCGGTCCTCGGCCAGCGTGTCCGGCGCGTCGCCGCGCAGCACCGCCAGCAGCTCCGCGATCCCGGAGCCGTCCGCACCCAGGATCAGCGCCGCCCGGGCGGCGGTGTTCCGGCGGCGGAACTCCTCCGCGCCCAGGTTCGCGACGTCCGCGATGGCATAGGGCTTGCCGCTGGCGACGAAGTCGGACACCACGCTGGAGATGTCCGAGACCAGTGCGTCGCTCTCGTTGAAGCAGGAGTACAGGCTGGTGCCCTCCGGGGTCAGCACCCGGTGCTCCCACGGCGGCACCGACGCCCAGAACAGGCTGTTCTCCAGGGCGCGCAGCTCGGCGATCCGGGCCGCCTTCGCGGCGTCGAGCAGGCCGTCACGGGACTGCTCCATCGGGTCGGCGCCGGGTCGGCGGTCCCAACGCAGCAGCTCCGCCAGCTCGGTCCGGACCCGCCGCAGCTCCGCCTCGGCCTTGGCCAGGTCCGCACCCGAGTCGCGCGGCCCCGGGCGGGCGGCGTTGGCCTTGGTCAGCATCGTACGGACCCGCTCGTCCACCTCGCTCTGCTTGGGGTCGCGCTTGCCGGTGAACGGGTGCGGCCGGTAGAGCACCCGCAGCTCACCCGGAGCGGCCAGCAGCTGCCGAATGATGTTCTCGCCCGCCGTCAGCAACGAGTTGCTGCCCGTCTGGTCCTCCCAGCCCTCCCAGGTGGGGGCGTACAGCACGGTGGTCACCTGACCCCGGCGGGCACCGGTGGCGATGCCGCCCAACTGCGGGCGGCCGACCTCCACCAGGTCCTCGGCCGGGACCCCGACCCGGGCCGTCGCGTAGCGGTCGGCACCGGCCCGGCCGGCCGTCCAGATCTGGTCGTAGACCTTGCTGAACGGGTTGACCGAGGCGCTCTTGTCACTGTCGCCGTGCCCGATGAACACGTGCTTGGCAGTGCTCAGCCGCAGCGTGGAGATGTTGTAGCCGACGTTCCCGGCGTACAGGAAGACCTTGACGCAGGACAGGTCCAGGCCCATCACGCCCACGCTGGACGGGATGCAGAACACCGGCAGCCGGGTGGTGCCCAGGTCGATCATCATGTGCGGGTCGCGCAACAGCAGCATGACCCCGCCGTCCAGCTCGGCCAGCGCGTCCAGCCACATGTTGACCTGGTACGCCGAGCCCTCCATCCCGGAGAAGTGCAGCACGGTCTGCGGCTTGTGCTCGCGCACCCAGCGCTGGACCAGCTCCAGCGCCTGCTCGTCACTCGCCATCGAGCGGTGCCGCCGCCACTCCTGCCACAGCCAGCCGTACCAGACGGCCGCGACCAGCAGCCCCAGCCCGCAGCCCGCCCAGAGCGGCCAGCGGACGTTCTCGCCCAGGGCCGGCGTCGCCCCGGCGGCCACCAGCAGCGAACTCACCAGGTACACCTTCGTGGCCGCGACCCGCGCGTAGACCCGCGGGGTGTCCACGATCCGTAGCGCCGACACATCGATGTTCCGGCTCAGGATCGGCAGGTTCCTGATCTTCAGGGTGTCCGCCACCAGCTTTCCGCTCGGGATCCGCGCCAGCCGCAGCAGCACGAAGGCCCCCAGCACCACCAGCGCACCGGAGTTCCGGGTGTGCGCCAGCAGGCCGATCAGCAGCGCCTCGCGGATCGCGGTGCGCCCCTCGAAGCCGCAGTAGTGGTCGCGCAGCAGCCGCATCATGCGGCTCATGGTGCTGGGCACGTCCCAGTCGGTGGAGTGCCAGTCGGCGACCGTGGCCAGGGCCCAACCCCCGAGGAACAGCCACGGGTTGGCCAGGCAGACCGCCACCGCCAGCAGCAGGTGGGCGACCACCAGGGCGGCGTCCACCCGGGTGCCGAGGCCGAAACGGCGGATGACGCGGCGCACTCGGCCGCGAATCGCGCGGATCATCGGGCCACCTCGCCCTGGCTCACGAGGCCGACCGCCGCCAGTGCCGCCGCGTCGGACACGGACACCGCCGGTACCGGGGCGGCGGAGGGTATGGGAACCGCTGTCGGTACGGAGGCGGTGGGGAGCCCGAGCGCGGCGGGGGTGTCCACCCGGATGTCCACCACCTGGCCGGTGAGGCTGGAGACCAGCACGTCCAGTGAGGTGCTGGCGACCAGCTCCGGGCTGAGCAGGGTCTCCGGCGGCTCCTCGCCGAAGGCCCGGCGGCGCATCGGCGTCCGAGTGCGCTCCGGGTTGATGCAGTTGACCCGGATGCCGTCCGCCCCCCACTCGTCGGCCAGTGCCTGGGTCAGGTTCACCACGGCCGCCTTGGCCGAGGAGTACAGGCTGTACTCGGCCCGGCCCCGGGTGTAGCTGCTGGAGGTGTAGCACAGCAGCTGGCCCTGGCTGCGCCGCAGGTACGGGTACGCGGCCCGGGCTATGCGCAACGGGGCCAGGTAGTTGACCGCCAGCGACTCGTACATGGTGGCGTCGTCGCAGTCGGCGAGTCGACCGACGTGCAGCGAGCCGGTGGTGTTGACCACGTAGTCGATCCCCCCGGTCTGCTCCGCCACGTCCGCCAGCGCCTGGGTCACCTGGTCCGGGTCGCTCACGTCGGTGCCGGTGGTGGAACGGCCCAGCGGGAAGACCTGGGCGCCGTATCCGGCCGCCAACTCGGCCAGGTCCGCGCCGATGCCGTAGGAACCGCCGAAGACCACCAGCACCTTGCCGGCCAGCGCCGCCCGGTAGGCGTCGCCGTCCAGCGCGGGCGGCGGCTCCTGCGAGCCGAGCTGGAAGAGCTTGTCGACCAGGTAGGCGTCCAGCGGGTGGGTCACCTTCATGTTCTGCTCGTCGCCGAGGACGACGTGGATCGGCACGTCCGGCAGGTACTTCAGCACCACCGAGCAGTCGTCGGTGGCCTGGAAGTTCGGGTCAAGCGCGGCGATCCGGTAGGCCCGGCGGATGGTCGACAGCCGGAAGCCCTGCGGCGTCTGGCCCCGGCGCAGCCGCGAGCGCTCGGGCACCTCGGTGATGAACTCGCCCTCGTCGCCGTGGGTGCGGGTGACCACCACGGTGTCGGACGAGGGGATGGCCACGTCCACAGCCTGGTAGCGGCCCAGGGCCGTCACGCAGTCGCGGATGACCCGGGCCGAGACCAGCGGGCGGACCGCGTCGTGGAACAGCAGCAGTTCGTCCCCGGCGTCGCCCTCGGCCCGCTCGGATATCCAGCCGATGGCCCGCTCGGTGGTCTCGTTCCTGGTGCTGCCCCCGGCGAGCACCGCCAGCACCTTGCCCCGGCCGACCCGGGCCGCGATCTCCTCAGCGGCGGCCAGGTGTCCAGGGGCCATCATCAGCAGCAGGTCGTCGATCTCGGGCGAGGCCGCGAGCGCCGCCACGGTGTGCTCCAGGATCGGCCGGCCGGAGACCTTGAGCAGCTGCTTGGGCATGCTCAGCCCCATCCGCTCGCCAGTTCCGCCGCCCAGCACAATGGCCGTGACATGCCCTCGTATCGGTGTCGCTTGCACCATCAGGCTCTCTCCACCAGCTTGCTCCGATCAACGCATGAGCGCGGTCAGAAGAATTACCCGCTTCTTACTCCTGGTGCGCGATGACATCAGACAAGGTCTGTGTGCCGGTCGTCAAGCTTGAGTTAACCTGGATGTTTCCTGGGAGTCGCCCGCTCGGGGGATGGGATGCCACAAGTGCCGCGAACAGGGCCTTCATCCTGTCCGGTTCTTACCCATTGGCTCCCCGGCGGCATCCGGGAGCGCTCCCAGAGTCCGGTTGACGGGGTAGCCCGTGACGGCCCGCTGCGGCCGCCCCGGGCCCGGTTGCCCCCGAAGGGCCGTCAGGCCTTGGTGTAGGGCTTGCCAGAGGCCGCTGGGGGCCGTACCAGGCCGCCCAGCGAGGCGACCACGAAGATGGTCGCCAGATAAGGGGCCATCGACAGGAACGCGCCCGGGATCGGGGTGCCCAGCCCGGACAGCGGCACGCTCAGCTCGGTGGCGAAGCCGAACAGCACCGCCCCGCCCAGCGCGCCGACTGGCGACCAGCGCCCGACGATCAGTGCGGCGATTGCGATATAGCCCATTCCGTCGCTCATGTCCTTGCCGAACTGGCTGTCCAGCCCGAGGGTCAGCCAGACCCCGCCGAGGCCGGAGAGCAGCCCGGCGGTGATCACATTGCGGTAACGAAGCCCGACCACCTTGATGCCGACGGTGTCGGCGGCGGTCGGATGCTCGCCGACCGCCCGGGTGCGCAGCCCCCAGCGGGTGCGGTACAGCAGGAACCAGACCACCGGCACCAGCAGGTACGCCGCGTAGAACACCACGTTCTGGTCGAACAGGGCGGCGCCGACCACCGGGATCGAGGACAGCCCGGGGACGGCCAGTGAGTGGAAACCCGGCGGGTTGTTGTAGGTGCTGCCGTCGGTCGACATCAGCCGGTCGTAGAGGAAGCCGGTGACACCGGAGGCGAGCAGGTTCAGCACCACGCCCAGCACCACCTGCTCGATCAGGTAGCGGTTGGCGAAGACCGCGAGCAGCGCGCACATCAGGGCCCCGCCCAGGCAGCCCGCGACCAGCCCGGCCCACACCGAGTGGGTCGTCGACGCGGTCAGCGCCCCGGCGAACGCGCCGAACAGGAACTGTCCCTCGACGGCGATGTTGACCACCCCGGAGCGCTCGCAGAGCAGTGCGCTGAGCGCCCCCAGCAGCAGCGGCACCGCTCCGGTCGCGCTCTCCTCGATGATGGACGGCACATTCAGGCCAATGCTGGACCCCGCCGCCGCCCAGACCAGGAACGCCAGCACGAACGAGGTGAAGTAGCCGACCGCCAGCCAGCGCTGCGTGCGCGCGGTGATCGGCGCGAAGGCCCGGACCAGCCCGCAGCCGATCGCCAGCACGGTCAGTGCCAGCGCCACCGGCTGGGCGGGCGCGGACAGCGGCCCAGGGCCGCCGTGCGCCGCCGGGTCGAGCTTGAGCCCGAACAGGGTGTGCACGCCGTGCGCGGTACGGCTGCCGAGGCCGAAGGACCACAGCCCGTACGCCCCGACGGCGGCCTGGGCGAGCCCGCCGATCAGCTTGGAGCGGTCGGTCCGGGCGCGGGCCCGGTCGGGCACGGCCGCGCCGCCCAGCGGCGCGGTGGTGGTGGTGTCGCTCACGCCTGGCCTCCGGTCGTGCTCGTGCTAGCGGTGGTGCTGGTGCTGGTGCTCGTGCTCGCGTGGAAGGGATCGGGATCGGCTGGAGCCGGTTTGCCCCAGCCCCGACCCCAGCTGCGGCCCGGACCCAAGCCCGGACCCAAGCCCAGAGCCGAGCCCGGACCCCGGCTCCGGCCCGGGCCGGAGCCGGGTGGCTCGGCGGTCGGTACGGCGCGGGTCGCGCGCAGCCGGAAGATCTCCCTGACCAGCCGGGGCGCGGCGACCAGGATCACGATCACCGCCTGCATCACGGTGATGATCTCGATCGACACCTGCGCCTCGGTCTGCATCAGCGCGCCCCCGGCCTGCAACGCGCCGAACAGCAGCGACGCCCAGACCACCCCCCACGGTTTGGTCCGTCCGAGCAGGGCCACGGTGATCGCGGTGAAGCCGAGCCCGGCGTCGATGTTTGGGGCCAGCGAGTTGTTGTTGGGGTTGGCCAGGCCGAGGGTCTGGGTCACCC
>Ga0302314_10007585_pt1 | contig 19491 bp, 19 predicted proteins | sample III_Palsa_N2_3_FD_200533 | JGI IMG/M metagenome (GOLD analysis project Ga0302314, IMG submission 200533) | Peat permafrost microbial communities from Stordalen Mire near Abisko, Sweden - III_Palsa_N2_3 | ecosystem: Environmental > Terrestrial > Soil > Palsa > Peat permafrost | place: Sweden...
CAACTCTCTGCGGTGTATTCGCGGGGCAGGGCCACGGCCACATCCTACGCTTGCAGGTTCGTTCACCGAACCATATACTCCGATACGAAAGTTCGGTCAATGAACCAACGGGAAGTGAATCCGATGTCTTTTCACCGTGAACAGCACGAGATGACCCGTATCGACATCGCCACCGGCCTGCCCTTCGATCAATTCGTCGCCGCGTTGGAGAAGGCGGCACCACCGGTCGACCGAGCGGCCTTTGCAAAGATCGCGGAGTCCGGCGGCGACTGGGATGACGTTCTTGCGGCGGCGGCGAAGAACGCGCCGAATGAATTGATGGTCTACGCCAAGATCGACGCGACCGAATTGTTCCGTCTCGCAGGGCATCGCACACGGGCGGTCGAATATCTGATCGGCAACCACGTCATCGCTGAGACGATGTTCCGCCACGACGCGAAGGCGTTGTTGTACGCCCCGCTGCGGATGCTGGTCTACACCGACGGCGACGGCAACGCGATCTTCACCATGGACCAGCCCGGTCCGGCATTCGGCAGTCTCGGCATAGACGAGGTGTCCAAAGTGGGTGAAGGGCTCGACCGCAAAGTCGTCAACCTGCTGCGCGTCGTCGGGGTGGACGCCGAACGGGCGTTCGCCTGACCGAGCAGAACGAATGCGGTGGAGCTGAGCCCCACGCCTAAGTTCCGCTTCAGTATTCGCTGCGAGCGAACGCCGGACCCAGGTTCTCGTCGATCGCCAGCCGATAACCGCGCTTGACCACCGTTGCGACAATCTTTCTGTCGCCCAGTGCTTTTCGTAACCGCAGCACTGCGGTATCCACGGCGTGCGGATCGTTGGCGCCACCCGGTAGGGCGCGGAGCAGTTCGCTGCGGGCCACAACGGCGCCGGGTCGTTGGGCCAGCGTGCGCAGGATAGCCATCGTTGCGGGCGACAACGGCTGCACGGCATCGTCGATCATCACGCAGGAACCGCGCATCTCAATTCGGTGCCCTGCCGCGTGCATCGTCCGTGCCCGAAGCACCGGCAGTTCCTCGACGATGTGGCGGGCCAGCGCGCCCAGTCGCATGCGCTGCGGCCATGAGGCCGGAACCCCCAGGCGGACCAATGGTTGCGCAGTGACCGGGCCGACGCACATTGCGTGGACGTCCGAACGCAGCGCGTCGAGCAGCTGACCGGAGATGCGGAGGTCGGCGGCGCGCATGAGTGTGGCTGCGACCGCAGGCGCCGACGTGAAGCTCACCGCGTCGAACTCTCGGTGCGCGATCTGTTTGATGATCTGGTCGAACTCACCCCCGGCAGGCGCGGGCTTCCATCGGTAGACCCGGATCGGGATGATCTCGGCGCCGGCTGATCGGAGCTCGTCGAGGAATTCGGGGAACGGATCCCAGTTGTCGCTCGCGCCGTGTAGCTGTACCGCGATACGAGAGCCGCTGACGCCGCAATCCCGGAGATATTGCGAAACCTCGCGCGATGATTCGGATTCCGGGGACCACTCCTCGCGCAGGTCCGCGGCGCGCAAAGCGCCAGTGGCTTTCGGTCCCCGGGCCACGACCCGAGCCTGAGACAGCGAGGCGACCAGTCCGTCCGCCAATCCCCAACCTCGGGCGGCGTCGACCCACCCCCGGAATCCGACCCCGGTCGTCGCGATCACGATGTCCGGCGGATCGCTCACCAATGTTTGGGTGTTGCTGTGCAATTCGTCGTCATCAGGGAGCGCGACCATAGTGATCGCCGCGGCGCTGACGACGGTGGCACCGTGGCGCTCCAGCAATGTGCACAGCTCGCGGGCCCGCCGGGCCGAGGTGACGGCCACCCGATAACCGGACAGCGTCGGCGCGGTCGGGCCATTCATATGAATTTTCTATGCCCGCGAAATTGCGGCCGAGTTACCGACCAATTGCTGCGGCGTTGCCCGCTCAGATACCGCCCGGCGTCACCAGACGTCCCCGTCGCGCCAATCGCACATCAACGCCGCTGTGGCGTCCAAGTCGAGCCCGAGCGGAAAGACGAACACCGAGCCGTCGGCGTCCGGAGTGCGGGTGGGTCCGGCGGGCGATAACACCGATGTCGGGCCGCTCCACGACAGCCAGCCGCGCAGTGTGTAGAGCCGTCGGCCCAGGTCCGACGAACTGAGCGCCCCGAGCTGGCAGCTGCCGCGGATCACTTGCTCGCACGCGTCGAGTACGGCGATCGCCAGACCCTGGCCGCGCCAATCTTCGCGTACCGCAACGGCTTCGATGTAGCCGCAGCGCAGCGAGGTCCCATGGTAGAGCAGGCGGCGCTGCACGACGGCGCCGTGCGCGATGATCGCGCCGCGATGCCAGATCAGTGCATGCATCCCGCCGAGGGCGTGGTCCCAGTCAGTGTCGGCGAAGTCGCCGTCGAACGCGTCGTTGACCATGTCGTGGGCGCGCTGAAGAGCGTCGGTTTCCAGGTCGGCGGTGTGGACCAGGCGGGCGGTGTGTACCTGGGTGCGCACACTGCTGGTCTACCAGGTGGGCCGGTCATCCGCTACTTAACTCGATGCAGGACCGGGCGTGTCCCGGGGCCGCGACCAGTGCAGCCGCACCTCTTGGCCGGGTCGCAGTTGGGCGAGCGTGTCGATGTCGTCGTCGACGATCACGCCGACCACCGGATAGCCGCCGGTCACTGGGTGATCGGGGCCGAGGATGACCGGTAAACCGTTGGCCGGCAATTGGATAGCGCCGCAGGTGGCGCCTTCGCTCGGGAGTTGGCGGTCTGGGCTGCGGTGTTGCAGTGGGGTTCCCTGCAATCGCATGCCGACCCGATCGCTGCGGTCGGACGTCGTCCAGACGGTGTGCACCAGGGCCTCCGGATCGCTGAGCCAGTCGTCGCGCGGGCCCGGTACCACCCGAAGCTCTACCGGCCGGTCGGAGATCGGCGCCACCGGAGCCTGGTCGACTTCGGGGTACTCGTCGGCTGGTTCGCCGATCGACACGACGTCGCCGGGCTCGAGCGGCATCGGACCGATCGCCGAGAGCACGTCGTAGCTGCGGGAGCCCAACGCCGGTGGCACGTCGACGCCGCCACGTACGGCCAGGTAGCTGCGCAGCCCGGACCCCGGGGTGCCGAATGAGATCACTTCGCCGTCGCGAACATGTTGAATACTGTTGGCGCCGAACGCTGTTCCATCGACTTGAGGGGACGGATCGGCCCCTGTCACGGCGACGTCGACATCGCCGCCGACGACCCGTGCGGAGAACCCGCCCATGGTCACCTCGATGGTGGCGCGGTCGTCGGGGTTGGCCACCAGTCGGTTGGCCAGGGCGTGCGAACGCCGGTCGGCAGCCCCCGAGGTGGTGACGCCGAGATGGGCGAGCCCGGGCCGCCCGAGGTCTTGGATGAGTGCCAGCGGTCCCGCGTTCAGGATCTCGAGTGTCGTCATGTGGGTCCCACCGCCCGGAACTGGACCCACATGCCCGGCGTGAGCAGCGCCGGATTCGGCCGGTCGATATCCCACAGCACCGCGTCGGTGTGGCCGATCAGTTGCCATCCGCCGGGGGAGCGACGCGGATAGATTCCGGTGAATTCGCCGGCCAGGCCGACTGCGCCGGCCGGCACGGCGGACCGCGGCTCGGCCCGTCGCGGCACCGACAGTTGCGGGTCGCCGCCGACCAGATACGCGAAACCCGGTGCGAAGCCGCAGAATCCGACCTGCCAAGGGCGGGCGGTGTGGGCGTCGACGACCTGCGCCGTGGTCAACTCGGTACGTTGCGCCACCTCGGCAAGGTCGGCGCCGTCGTACACGACGTCGATCACCTTCGGCTCGGACGGCGCAGTCGAGGCCGCCTCGGGAGCCACCCGCACCGTGCCGAGTTGGGTGCGGACGGCGTTCTGCCGCTGCGGGCCGTCGAGTGTGAGTAACACCGTGCGGGCAGCCGGGACGATGTCGAGAACGCCGGGTAGCGAAGCGTTCCGCAGCGCGGCCGCCCACGCCAATACCTCAGCGGTGCTGTCGAATTGCAGCAGCAACGCGCGATCGCCGTAGTCCAGGACTGTGTCAGCCATGTCGGGCGCTAGTGCAGGATGTTGGCGATCAGCGGGGGCAGTTGATCGGCCACCAGTGGGTAGCTCAGCGGCGATGCGTAGGCGATCGCCCCGGCCTGTTCCTTGGTGGTGAACACGCTGCGCGACCGCGCCGCCACCACATCGTGGTTGGCCCTCAGCGCGGCCTGGCCCTTCTCGTCCTCGGTCGTCCAGACCAACACGTCCGCGCCCTCGAGCACCGATGTGATCTTGTCGTGCGGAATGAACGCCCGCTCCTGGTCGACGGCCATCTGCGCGACGCTCTCCGGGACGGCCAGCCCCATCTGGGTCAGAAACTCGGCACGCCAGCCGATTGTCGCGACCAGGTTGTCCTCGTGAAACTTGCCTTGCAGCAACAACACCCGCTTGTTTTTGAACTGCGGATACTTGTCGGCGACGGCGGCGAAGCTCTTGTCCACACCGCTGATCAGCGACTTGATCTGGCCGGACTGGAAAACGGCTTGCCCGATCGCGGTCGCCTGGTCCTTCCACGGCTCGAAGAACGCGTCGCCGCCGGACTGCGGAAGGGTCGGCGCGATCGCGGCCAACTTCTGGTAGGTGTCCTGGTCGAGGCCGGCGTCGGTCGCGACGATCAGATCCGGTTTCAGGCCGGCGATCTGCTGAACCTGAATTCCGTTGTCCAGGTTCAACACGACGGGCTTGGCGCGACCGAGCTTGGCCGCGGCCCACGGCCACACGCCGAACGGCTGGTCGCCGAACCAGTTGGTCACCGCGATCGGTACGATGCCGAGGGCCAGCAGGTCATCCTGCCCGGTGAACCCAGCGCTGACCACCCGCTTGGGCGGCCCGGGGATGGTCGTCTCGCCGAAGGTGTGGGTGATGGTGACCGACCCGCCAGGGCCGGTGGTGGCAGTCGGTGCTTTGCCCGACGAGCAGGCCGCCAGCACGGTCAGTCCCGTAGCCGCGCCGGCGCGAAGGAACCCTCGCCGACTCCATTGCTGGTCCACCGCGTGAGCGTAGCGCTTTCGGGTAGCGGGTTCAGCGGGTCGGCCAGGGGCTGTAGTCGGCGATCAGCTCCTCCTGTGCAGGCCGCTCATCGTCGGGCACGTGCTGCAGGTTGACCCGGATGCGGTACCAGATCGAGCTCGGTCCGCGCATCCCGTCGACCAGGATGTCGGCCGGCTGCAGCCGATCAGCCGCTGCGGGATGGCGCTCACGCCAGGTGTCCAGCGCGGCCATCGCCTCGTCCTTGGTCTTGGTTCGGGCGATCTCGATCAGCGGCATCACCGACTGGCGCCGGCCCGTGCTCGCGCCGCGACGCGCACCCTTGGGCGCCTTCTCCGCGGGGCCGAGCTCTTCGGCCAGGGTGAGCAGGCGGTCGAGGCGGCCGGCGGTGTCGTCCATGTCCTCCCACGGGTCGCCGATGTCGGCGAACCGCTGCGGCACCGTCGACACCGTGAACGCGGCGGGGTCGCAACCGGCGACCTCGTCCCACCGCAGCGGCGTCGAGACCCGGGCGTCCGGGGTGGCGCGCACCGAATACGCCGAAGCGACGGTGCGGTCCTTGGCGTTCTGGTTGAAGTCGACGAACACCCCTTCGCGTTCCTCTTTCCACCACCGGCTGGTGGCCAGATCGGGCGCGCGCCGCTCCACCTCCCGCGCCACCGTCTGCGCCGCGAGCCGCATTTGCCGAAACGACCAGCTCGGCTCGATCCGCGCGTAGATATGGAATCCGCGCGACCCGGACGTCTTGGGCCACGCGGTCAGCCCGTGATCCTCGAGCACCTCGCGAGCCACTTGCGCGACGTCGAGGATCTGAGGCCACGTGACGCCGGGCATAGGGTCCAGGTCGACCCGCAGTTCGTCGGGGTGGTCGAGATCCTCGGCAAGCACCGGATGCGGGTTCAGGTCGACGCAGCCCAGGTTGATCGCCCAGGCCAGGCCCGAGGCGTCGCGGATGACGGCCTCCCTGGCCGACGTGCCCGAGGCGTAGCGCAGTTCGGCGACCTCGATCCAGTCGGGCCGTTTCTCCGGCGCACGTTTCTGGAAGACCGCCTCCTGCTCGATGCCCTTGACGAAGCGCTTCAGGATCATCGGGCGCCCGGATACGCCGCGCAGGGCGCCGTCGGCGACGGCCAGGTAGTACCGGATCAGGTCGAGCTTGGTGATGCCAGTGTGCCCGGTAGCGCCGTGACCGGGGAAGATCACCTTGTTCGGGTGGGTGACGTCGAGCTGGCGTCCACTCACCTCCAGTGCTACCGGCCCCATGGGTCGATGGTAATTCGGCGCAACTTCCGCGCCGCAGTGCGACGTCCGTCACATAGGGTGAAGAGATGCCTAACCTCTTCGACCTGCCCGGGCAGGCGGTAGCCAAGGTTCAGCAGTACGCCGAGCGCGGCGCGTCTGAACTGCACTACCTGCGCAAAATCATCGAATCCGGCACGTTCCGGTTGGAGAACCCGCTGAACTACGCCGCGATGGCCGCCGACATCGGAAGGTGGGGCGAGATCGGCATGCTGCCGGCGTTCAACGCCAGGCGCACGCCGGACCGTGCCGCGATCATCGACGACGAAGGGTCCGTCACCTACAAAGAGCTCGACGAGGCCGCGAACGCGGTCGCCCACGGTCTGCTGGCCAAAGGCGTGCGCGGCGGCGACGGGGTCGCGATCCTCGCGCGCAACCACCGCTGGTTCGCCGTGGCGCAGTTCGGCTGCGCGCGGGTCGGTGCCCGCATCATCTTGCTCAACAGCTCATTCTCCGGCCCGCAGATCAAAGAGGTGTCCGACCGCGAGGGCGCCAAGCTGATCATCTACGACGACGAGTACACCGAGGACGTCAGCAAAGCCAAGCCGCCTCTGGGCAAGCTGCGGGCGCTCGACACCACACCGGATTCCGACGAATCGTCGGGCAGCACCGACGAGACGCTGGCGAACCTGGTCGCAGCGAACAGCAAAGCGCCCGCCCCCAAGGCCAGCAAGCATTCGTCGATCATCATCCTGACCAGCGGCACCACCGGCACCCCGAAGGGTGCGAACCGCAGCCTTCCGCCGACCCTGGCGCCGATCGGCGGCATCCTCTCGCACGTGCCGTTCAAGTCGAACGAGGTGACCTCGCTGCCGGCGCCGATGTTCCACGCGCTGGGTTTCCTGCACGCCACCATCGGAATGTTCCTGGGCTCGACGCTGGTGCTGCACAGCAAGTTCAAACCGGATCAGGTGTTCGAAGACATCGAGAAGCACAAGGTGACCGCGGTCGTCGTGGTTCCGGTGATGCTGTCGCGGATGCTGGATGCGCTGGACAAGCTGGATAGCAAGCCCGACCTGTCGAGTCTGCGGATCATCTTCGTCTCGGGCTCGGCGTTGGGCGCCGACGTCGCAGAACGGGCGCTGAAGGACATCGGCCCGGTGGTCTACAACATGTACGGGTCCACCGAGATCGCGTTCGCCACGATCGCCGGACCCGAGCACCTGAAGTACGACTCCACCACAGCCGGGCCCCCGGTCAAGGGGGTGAAGGTCAGGATCTACGACGACAACGGCAAAGAACTGCCGCAGGGTGACGTCGGCCGGATCTTCGTCGGCACCAGCTTCCCGTTCGAGGGTTACACCGGCGGCGGCGGCAAGCAGATCATCGACGGACTGTTGTCGTCAGGCGACGTCGGATACTTCGACGAGAAGGGCCTGCTCTTCATCAGCGGCCGCGACGACGAGATGATCGTGTCCGGTGGCGAGAACGTCTTTCCGGCCGAGGTCGAGGACTGCATCAGCGGACATCCCGACGTGGTGGAAGCCACCGCGATCGGCGTCGAGGACAAGGAGTGGGGCCACCGGCTGCGTGCCTTCGTCGTCAAGAAGGACAACGCGAACGTCACCGAGGACACCATCAAAAAGCACGTCAAGGATCAGCTGGCGAAATACAAGGTGCCCCGCGAAGTGGTCTTCCTCGACGAGTTGCCGCGCAACCCGACCGGAAAGATTCTCAAGCGAGAGTTGCGCGAGATCGACGCCGACTAGACGGGCCGTATGGTTACCCGTCGAATCCGGTTGCGCCGTCTAGTTGTTCGCGCAGGATGTCGATCTGTCCGGTGTGCCGGGCGATCTCCTCGATCATGTGCACGTAGATCCAGCGCAGCGAGACCGAGCCGAAACGATGGTGCGGCACCGCGTGGTCGAGCGGGTACCGCGCGGCGATCCGTCGCGACTGGTCGCATTGGGCTTGGTAGTCGTCGAGCAGCGTCGCCAGTGACTCTTCCGGCAGGAAAGCGAATTCCCAAGAGCGCTCGTGGGAGCGACGGTTGTTGTCGCTGCGTTCTTGCAAGAGCTGTTCGAACCAGCCGTACTCGACCCAACGCAGGTGCTTGAGAAGCCCGCCCACCGACGTCCCCGACGGGACGAGCGGGCGGCGGGCATCGGCGTCGGAGAGACCGGAAACCTTGCGGACCACGACGTCTCGATAGTCGTCGAGGAAAGCCACCAAGATGGCTCGCTCGCCGGCCGGCTGCTGATGACGACGGTCTGGGCCCGGGGTCTCTCGCATGACCGCGAAGCTAGCACCGCGGGTCGTCCGCGCGATTAACGCCCGTCCCGGATGCTCCGGGTGATTTCGGCGGACAGTTTCTGGTCACGTAAGAGCAGCTCGATCAGGGCGGAGATGACTTCCTGTCCGGTGACACGGGCGAATCCGAGCCGGTCGGCGGCTTCTCGCTGCCAGATGTCGAGGGCCCTGTGGGTTGCGGGGGACAAGTCGACGGTGCGCCTCGTGCGTTGGCCCCGGGCCGGCTTCTCCGGATGGTGATGGTCGAAGTTCTGCCGGATGCTCGAGAAGCGCTCGGTCTGCGCCGACGCGTTGGCGCGGGCGGGCGGTTTGGACCGGAACGAAGGCGAGCTGGATTCCATGTGGGTGGATGACCTCCGGTTGGCGCCTCGGCGCGAGTTTTCAGTAGATCAGGACATAAGTATGTCCGCCGAAGCTGTGTCACGCAGCGGTGGCCGGTTGGACGGCGTGTCCGGGGACGCCGACCGGTTGTGCGCGCATGCCGCGCCGAGGCGGCGCAACCCCAGGTAACCGTTCGTTGCTGTGACGGTTCAACGCATTTTTCGCAGCGCTTGATCCACTGTCAATCTATCATTCGCTATGGCGCAGAATTACCAACCGAATTGGCATCGAATTCAGGCGTTGCGAAAGTATGCAGATCCTGAACTGCGTACCTGCGGTTGTACTGAGGTCAGTAGATGCGTAAAACGGCTATGATATGCAGATATCAGCGATACTGAACTACTGACTCCAGCATCGGCGGACGTCATGAATGCTGAAATTAGCAAATTATGAACTGGATCAATCAGTATTTGCCATCTAAATCTATGGAATAGCTGTGCGATAGGAAGTTTTAATTCTCAGGAATATCAATAGCTGGATTTAGCATTTGCTAAGGAAAGCAATTTAACGTTCTCGGTGTCAGTCACGAGATGACGAAGATGACGAAGGAGCAACCACGATGTTGAGTTCACTATCTTCAGCCCGACGCATGGCCGCCGGCGCCGTCGGCGCGAGCGCGGTGGCCGGCGCAATGCTGTTCGGTGCCACCCCCGCTGCGAACGCCGCCCCGGCCGTCACGCACATCGCGCCGGCCTCGCCTGCCGGTTTCGGCGCGCCTCTACCTGATCGCCCGGGCTTCGGCGGCGGCCACGGGGGCTTCGGTCACGGGGGTTTCGGTCGCGGAGGCTTTGGTCGCGGAGGCTTCGGCCACGGGGGCTTTGGTCGCGGAGGCTTCGGCCACGGGGGCTTTGGTCGCGGGGGCTTCGGCCACGGGGGCTTTGGTCGCGGGGGCTTCTGGGGTCACCGCGGCTTTGGTCGCGGGGGCATTGGCCACTACGGCGGCTTCGGTCGCGGCTTCGGCTTTGGCCGCGGCTTCGGCCACCAAGGCTGGTGGCGGTGATCTCCGCCACCTAGGGGGACAGGCTAGCCCCGCCTACTTGCGCATGACGGGGCTAGCCGCCCTCCATCCACAAGCAATCCACGCCGACCTGAAAGCCTGCCAGTTCGGCGTGGATTTTTTTGTGCGGTGACGCTACGGATCGCGCGGAAGACCGAGCAGTCGCTCGGCGATGATGTTGAGCTGAACCTCCGACGTACCGCCATAAATGGTGGTGGCGCGACTGGACAACAGGAAGTCTTCCCACTTGCCGGGTGGTGTTTTCTTATCGCCGATCGCCGCGTCGGCCCCGAACGAGGACACCGCGAACTCGGCATAGCCCTGTCCGGTCCGCATCGACAGCAGTTTGGAGATCGCCGCCGACGGCATCGCGTCACCGCCCGCGAGCGTCAACAACGTCGAGCGCAGGTTCAGCAGTTTGGCCGCATGCCCTTCGGCGATCAGTTGCCCGGCCCGGTGGCGAGCAACCTGGTCGAACTGGCCGTCGCGCACGAACGCAACGAGTTGCGTCAGGCTGGCCAGGAAGGTCAGATCACTACCGCCAATCGAAACCCGTTCCGCTGTCAGGGTGTTGCGGCTGACCTCCCAGCCCCGGTTCACCTCGCCGAGCACGTACTCGTCGGGCACGAACACGTCGTCGATGTAGACGGTGTTGAAGAACTCTTGGCCGGTGAGTTCGCGCAGCGGCTTCACCGTCACGCCTTCGCTCTTCATGTCCAGCAGGAAGTACGTGATGCCGTTGTGTTTCGGCGCGGACGAGTCGGTTCTCGCCAGCAGCGCGCCCCATTGGGAGAACTGCGCGGCCGTCGTCCAGATTTTCTGCCCGCTGATCCGCCACCCGCCGTCGACGCGGGTGGCCTTCGTGCTCAGACCGGCGAGATCGGAACCGGCGCCCGGCTCGGAAAACAGCTGGCACCAGATCATCTCGGCGCGCAACGTCGGCGGCAAGAACCGCTGCTTCTGCTCCTCTGTGCCGAAGGCGACGATCGACGGGATGATCCAGGCCGCGAGGCCGACCTGCGGTCGCTTGACCCGCCCGTCGGCGAATTCCTGGGCGATGATGATCTGCTCCACCGGGCTGGAGGACCGGCCCCACGGCTTGGGCAGATGCGGCAGCACCCATCCGCCTTCGGCGAGCGCGACCGTGCGCTCTTCGCGGGCCATCTCCTTGAGCGCGTCGACCTCGGAACGGATTTCGGCCCTGAGCTTTGCGGTATCGGGGTCCAGGTCGATGTCGATGGCGCGCATCCCGGTGGTGGTCGCGGTATCCACCACCTTCTGCGGGTATTCCGACGCGCGTCCGAAGCCGGCGGCCAGAATCAGCGCGCGCCGGTAATACACGTTTGTGTCGTGCTCCCAGGTGAAGCCGATGCCACCGTGCACCTGGATGCAATCCTGCGCGCAGTGCTGGGCCGCGGCGGGTGCCAGCGTGGCCGCCACCGCCGCAGCGAACTCGACTGCGGAACCCTTGATGTCCCAATCGTTTTCCCGTGCCTCGTCGATGGCCCGGGCCGCATCCCACACCGCGGCGGTGGCCCGCTCGGTGTCGGCGATCATCTCGGCACACTTGTGCTTGACGGCCTGGAACTGACCGATCGGCCTGCCGAACTGTTCGCGGATCTTGGCGTATTCGGCTGCGGTGTCGGTGGCCCACCGCGCGACGCCGATCGCCTCGGCCGACAGCAGGGTCGAGATCAGCGCGCGTGCTGTCGCCGCGCTGAGGTTGCTCAACACGAGGTCGTCTGCGACCTCGACGGCGTTCGCCCGTACGTGGGCGATGGGCCGCAGCGGGTCGACGCTGGCGACCGGCTCGATCTCGACCTGGTCAGCGCGCAACACGAGCCACTCTTCGCCGCTGTCGATTGCCACCGGCAACACCAGCAGCGACACCTCACCTGCTGCGGGCACCGCGCGGACTTCCCCGCGGATCACCAGGGCGTCGCCTTGTCGCGTCGCGGTCAGCCCGGAGTCCAGCGCGTAGGCGGCGATCGCATCTCCCGATGCCAGCTCGGCGAGCACCTTGGCATCCGGGTCGTGTGCCGAGATCAGCGCACTGGCGATGGCCGACGGCACGAACGGACCCGGCACCGCGCCGCGGCCGAATTCGGCGAGTACGACGGCAAGCTCGAGGATGCCGAAGCCTTGTCCGCCAACAGATTCGGCCAAGTGCACGCCCTGCAGGCCCTGTTCGGCAGCGGCCTGCCAATATGGTGGCGGGTTGACGATCGGTGTTTCCAGCGCGGCGTGCAATACCTCTGACGGCGCGACCCGCGCCACCAGGGACCGCACCGAGTCGGCCAGGTCTTGATGCTCAGAAGTGATCGCGATCGGCATTGGTCGCCTTCCTTGGTATCCCCCCGAGCCAGTTTCGGCCCGATCCGTTCAATCTAATAACCGGTGGGTTGGTTGACTACATGGGCTAGCGGCGCGCCGTCCTTCAGCCGGCGGCAGTTGGCGACCGCCTCGACCAGATAGCGCCGCATGGTGTCGACGGTGTACCAGGTGACGTGCGGTGTGAGCACCACGTTGTCCAGGAAGAGGAGCGGGTTGTCCGGCGGCACCGGTTCGGCGCCGAAGACATCGAGACCCGCGGCGGCGAGTCGGCCGTCGCGGAGTGCGTCGGCCAGCGCGTCTTCGTCGACAATCGCACCGCGTGAAGTGTTGACCAGGACCGCACCGGGCTTCATGCCGGCCAGCGCGGCCTCGTCGAGCAGCCCGTCGGTGTCCTCAGTCAGCGGCAGGTGCAGCGACACGATGTCGCTGTCGGACAGCAGTGCCGGCAGCGGCCGCCACCCGGGCAGGCCGTCGTCGCGCGTGCTGGTGTGCAGCACGGTGGCGCCCATCGCGGCGACGATGTTCGCGACCTGCTTGGCGACGTTCCCGTAGCCGACCAGTCCCACCGTGCAGGCGCCGATATCGCGGACGGTCTCACCCAGTTGCGGGTCGGACGGCCAGCCGCGGCCTTCGCGGGTGGCGCGGTCCAGCGTCGGCAGCCGGCGCAGCGCGGCCAACATCAGCAGCACCGTTCCCTCGGCCACTGACGGCGCGTTGGCGCCGGGCATGTTGGCGACGGCGATGCCCCGCTCGGTGGCAGCGTCGACGTCGATGGTGTTGACCCCGGCGCCGAACTTGTGCACCAGCCGCAGTCGAGTTCCGCGGGAAAGATCGGCGCCGGAAAGTGGTCGCAGCACATGCCAAATGACATCGGCGTCGGGTAATTCCTGGTCGAACGCGACCTGTGATTCGGCCGAATCGTCGTCGGCGCACCAGCGGATGTCAAGCCAAGCAGCTTCCGCTGCAAGAAAATCCAGCACCTTAGGACCAGGCACGAAGTGGGCGAGGACCCTCAGCGCCACCGTTTGGCAATCCATTTGGCGATTGTGTCAGCCTGCTCGCTGCGCGCGCCGGGGGTGGTGAAGTAATGGTCGGTGTTGATCGAGGACAGCGTCTTGTCGGCGCTGGCCAGGGCGTCGCAGATGCGTCGCGCATCAGAGGGGAAGACACCGGTGTCGGCTTCGGCGTTGATCACCAGCGCAGGGCAGATGATCCGGCTCAAGTGTGGCTCTGCCCGAGTCTGCGCCGTTCGCAGGCTCCACATCGCCAGCCAGCTTCGCAGAGTGCAGGCCGCCGCGATGCCATGTGCCGAGCGGTTGGCTTTGGCGGGCGGGCCGGCGTAACAGAGATTCGGCTGGCGACTGGTGGGCTCGATGCTCGGATCGACCATCCGTGGATCGGCCCACGTCCTCATGACCGAGAATGGGCGATCCGAGAACCCCGCTGCCCGAACGCGTTTCAATTCCGTTTCGACCCAATCGGTGATGGTGTTGTTCCGCGCCACCTGCGCTGTCCGGTATCGGGTCATGAATTCCGGCGAGTACGGCGGGCCGTTGCGTCCGCTGAACAGGTCGAGGTCGGGATCGGACGCGACCGGATCGTTCTCGTCGACGACGGCGCCATCCATCCAGGCGGTCAGCACGTCCGGGCGGCCCGGATGCGCTGCACTGGCCACGTAGCCGTCTGCGGGCGGCAGGTCGGTGAGCCCGGCCGCCGGCCGCATGCCGGCGACGGCGGTCACGTGCGGATCGACCGCTTGTGCCTGGTAAGCGGCCATCAACGAGCCACCTCCGGAATTACCCAGCAACACAATCGTTTCCACTGCTTGCGTGTCGCGAAGCCAGCGAACCCCGACGCCGATGTCGACCAGCGCATGGTCGAGCAGGAAGCTGTTCTCGAATCCGCGGAATCGGGTGTTCCAGCCCAGGAATCCGATGCCGCGCGTGGCGAGGTAGTCGGCGAGGTAGTGCTCGGAGAAGTCGATTTGATAATGCGTGGCGATGACGGCGACCTTGGGTTTGCGCCCGACGCCCCGGTGATACAGCCCCTGACACGGATGACCGCCCGCAAGGGCGCGCCGTCCGGTCGGCGACGGGAGTCCGAGGAATTCGCGGATAACCCCGGGCGTACCTGCGGCGCGACTCACCTCAGCGGACCTCCTTGTAGTAAATGGCTCGGTAGAAGATGTTGGTCAACGTGGTGATGCAGGCTTCGTCATCGGGCGCGTCAGGGCCGGTCAGTTGCAGATAACAGAACTGGTTCAGCATCGCCACGATCGCCACTGCGATCAGTTGGGGATCGTCGTCAGCGCAGTAGCCGTCGGATTGAGCGCGTCGCACCATTTCGGTGATGAATGACGTTGGAATGTCACATATTTCGGCCCAGTGGTCGGCGAAGTCGTTATTGATCATCGCCAGCTGAGACACGCTGATCATCTCCGCCAGCAGGAGTTTGTAGGTGTGCCAATGAGCGGCGGCGGCCTGATGCACGCGCTCCTGATTGGACAGACCGTGCAGCGTGACCTTCCTCGCTCGCTGGCTGACCTCGTCGCGAAACCGCAACGCCCACTCGCGAATCATCGCCTCTTTGGAGTCGTAATAGTTGTAGAACGACGCCGTCGATCGGCCCGCCTCGGCGGCAATGTCGGCAATAGTGACGGCCAGTATCCCTTTTCGGGCGATCACCGTCCTTGCGGCGGTGTCGATGGCGGCCTGGGTTCTGCGGCCGCGGTTGGTCGGGAGCGGCGTCCGCCGGGTGGGCTGATCGGACACGGTGGACACCGGCGAGCCTCCTTCGCCCGTCGCATTCTCTGAAACGAAACTGAACCTGATGTTAGATTCAGATTCTGATCTCCGCCACGGAATGGGAGCCCAGGGGATGATCAAGCCGCACAATCTCAATGCCGAGTTCGAACTCGGTGGCATCAACCACGTCGCGCTGGTCTGCTCGGACATGGCCCGGACGGTGGACTTCTACAGCACCGTGCTTGGCATGCCGCTGATCAAATCGCTGGATCTGCCCGGGGGAGTGGGGCAGCACTTCTTTTTCGATGCCGGCAACGGGGATTGCGTGGCCTTCTTCTGGTTCGCCGACGCACCTGACCGGGTGCCCGGCCTGTCGTCGCCGGCCGCCATCCCGGGCATCGGTGAGATCACCAGCGCGGTCAGCACCATGAACCATTTGGCGTTTCACGTGCCTGCCGAGAAGTTCGACGCCTACCGTCAACGGCTCAAGGACAAGGGCGTACGGGTCGGCCCGGTGCTCAACCACGACGAAAGCGAGCGGCAGGTCGCGGCCGCGGTGCACCCCGGTGTCTACGTGCGCTCGTTCTACTTCCAGGATCCCGACGGAATAACACTTGAGTTTGCTTGTTGGACAAAGGATTTCGGTGAAAGCGACACGCAGGCCGTGCCGAGGACCTCGGCTGATCGTCGCAGTCCCGCCGTGCACTAGCCAGAAGCTCAGTCGCGATACAGGCTTGGGTCGGCGAGTCCGTCGAGCATAGACGCGAGCTGATCCACCAGCTGGTCGGGATCGAGGCGCACTTCGCCGGCCAGCCAGGCCCCGATTGTCTGTGCCACCCCGCCCACCACGAAATGCGCGGCGGCCTTGATGCGGTCGTTTGCCGGGACCTGCAGCGCGTTCTCGACGTGCTGGCCGGACAGCATCGCGAACAACGCGCTGGATTCGAGCCGCTTGCGACTCAGCACGGCGTTGGCCAATTGCGCGCTGAACAGCAGCCGCCCCACGCGAGGATCGCCGCCGATAGCACGCACGATGTTGGCCATACCGGCTCGGGTCTGTTCTTCCGGCGGAACGGCGGCGACCGCCGTCTGCGTGGTGGTGGCAAGCTCGGCGATGACCCAATCGAACACCGCTGCAACGAACTCGTCCTTGTCGGCGAAGCTTTCGTAGAAATAGCGAGCGGTGACGCCGGCCTGCCGGCAGATCCCGCGCACGGTCAACTCGGCGGCATCCGGCCGATCGGCTCCCAGAAGATCGAGCCCGGCGTGCAACAGTCTGTTCCGCCGACCCGCCAGCCGGTCGGCGGCATCGACCCCGCCGTAGGGCCGCGCGCTCGTTGTTTGGGCACCGGTCATGACGCCCATCTTGACACCGTCCCCGGTGCGCTGCAATATCAGGAAACAAGCGTTCTCAGAATTAGCGGGTAGGTGTGCGATGACGGTCAGTGAGCCAATCAGCCATGCCGAGCGCACGCTGAGCGATCCGCCGATAACGCGGCCGAACGGCTCGCGGCCGCGACCGGGAGCCCGCCTCGACGATCAGCTGATGGGGATGGCGCTGCTACTCGGCCCGGCCAACGTCATCATGCAGTTGGCCAAGCCAGGGGTGGGCTACGGGGTGATGGAGAGTCGCGTCGAGAGCGGTCGTATCGACCTGCATCCGATCAAGCGGGCACGCACGACGTTCACCTATCTCGCGGTCGCGATGGCGGGGACCGACACCCAAAAGGCGGCCTTTCGGCGCGCGGTCAACCGCGCGCATGCTCAGGTGTATTCCACCGCGGACAGCCCGGTGGATTACAACGCATTCGACCCCGATCTGCAGTTATGGGTTGCCGCGTGTCTCTACAAGGGCGGCGTCGACTTCTATCGGACCTTCGTCGGCGAGATCGATGAGCAGGACGCCGAAGAGCGCTATCGCGAGGGCATGGTGCTCGGCACTACGCTGCAGGTGCCGCCGGAGATGTGGCCGTCGGATCGTGCCGCGTTCGACCGCTACTGGCAGGAGCAACTCGACAAGATCCACATCGACGACGCCGTCCGCGAGTACCTCTACCCGATCGCTGTGGGCCGGATGCAGGCGCTGCGGGCACCGGCGTGGTTTCGCCGGCTGCCGGAAAGCCTGGGGCTGCTGATCACGACCGGCTTTCTGCCGCAACGCGTCCGCGACGAGATGCAGTTGGCCTGGGATGCTTCCCGGCAGCATCGGTTCGACCGGCTGATCGCCGTGCTGCGGACGGTCAATAACGTCATGCCGCGTTTTATCCGGCGGTTTCCATTCAACGTGCTGCTGTGGGATCTGGACCGCCGAATCAAGGCCGGCCGCCCACTGGTCTAGCGGGGCAAGCGAATACCCCATACCCGGAGAGGGTCTTGTTCTACGACACGACGTCGTATTCAATCCGACGTGTCCGAACCGGCAACCGGCCGATGACCGGTCTTCGAGGAGTGTCAGTGTCCCGTCACGCGCATCTGTGCAACCGTCTCGCGGCGACGATCCGCGCTGCTGGTCGGGCGTAGGGTCGGTTGCCGTGCGTACAGACGACGACAACTGGGACATCACCACAAGTGTGGGCGCTACCGCGTTACTCGTGGCCACTGCTCGAGCGCTCGAGGCGCAAAAGCCCGACCCGTTGGCTGTGGATCCGTTCGCCGAGGTTTTCTGCCACAAGGTAGGCGGGCCCTCAGCCGACGTGATCGACGGCAAACTGCCCGAACATCCGCTGAAATCGCTCGACTGGGGGCAGCATTTCGTCAATTACCAAGGCGCGCGCACCCGATACTTCGACGACTACTTCCAGCGGGCGGCCGACGCCGGGGTCAGGCAGGTGGTCATCCTGGCCGCCGGGCTGGACTCCCGCGCGTACCGACTGTCCTGGCCGGATGGGACGACGGTCTTCGAGTTAGACCGTCCACAGGTTCTCGATTTCAAACGCGAGGTGCTTACCGAACAGGGTGTCGAGTCCAATGCCGAACGTCGCGAGGTCGCGATCGACCTCCGTGAAGACTGGCCACAGGCTCTGCGCGACAGCGGTTTCGACGCTACCGAGCCGTCGGCCTGGATTGCCGAGGGTTTACTGGTCTACCTCCCGGCCGCTGCCCAGCAACAGCTCTTCAAGGGAATCGACACGCTCGCGGCCCCGGGCAGCTACGTCGGAGTGGAAGACGCCGCCCCGCTCCCGCCGGACGCCTTCGAGGCCGCCGTGGAGGATGAGCGCGCCGCTCGCGCCAAGGGAGACCAGCGGCTGTTCTTTCAGCTGACCTACAACGAGCAGCATGCTCCGGCGCAGCAATGGTTCGACGACCATGGCTGGGTAGCGGACCCCACACCGCTGGCGGCGTACTTCCGCACTGTGGGGCGTCCGGTACCTGGACCGGATACCGAGGCCGGGCCGATGATCGCCCGCAACACCTTGGTCCGAGCGGTAAAGCAGTGAGGACCGATGCCGTACAGTCACCGGTTAACGACATCCATTTTCAATAAGCTATCGTGTGAGGGCACTCGCGATGCGATTTGTTTCGCGTCGCCAAAAAGGCGCGATCGAGAGGTCATCATGCGGACTGACCTGCGACGGTGGGGCTTTGGCGCTCACGTGATCGAGGCGCCGCATCCACCCAACACGTGCGTCTCGACACTCAGCCTGTGCAATGCTAACTTCGCCAAAGTTAGCTTAGGCAACACTACGTCCGAAGGGGAGACTGAGGCGTGGAAATCGCTGAAACCGGCACCATCGCCACCCGGTCGACCACGGCCCGGGTGGACGACGACGTCGCAAGCAGATTCGCGACGTGCTGCCGGGCGCTCGGGCTGACCGTCTACGAACGCACCCGTCCGGCAGATCTGACTGCTGCCCGTTCCGGGTTCACCGGCCTGGTTCGCATCGCCCACGAGCAGTGCGACGCCTGGGTCGGACTGGCTGCCGCCGGCGACACATCAAGCCTTGTGCTGGAAGCGATTTCGCACAACACGGCGACGGCGGGACTGCTGCAACGTCACGTGGAACTGACGCCCGATGCGTTGGGATTCCACTACGACACCGGTCTTTATCTGCGGTTCCGAGCCACCGAACCCGACGATTACCATCTCGCGTATGCCGCGGCGCTGGCTACCGACGGAAAGTTTGCTGAGGCGCACGACTTGGTCAGCGAAGTCCGCCGGCGCCGGCCGAGCTCGCGAGAAGGTCGCTGGGTCGCGGCCACGGTGCATTACCGCGCCGAACGTTGGGCGGACGTTGTCAAGTTGTTGTCGCCGGTGGTCAACGACACCGGCCTCGACGAGCATTACGCGCACGCCGTCAAGGTTGCACTCGGGGTTTCGCTGGCCCGGCTCGGTATGTTTGCTGCGGCGCTGGCCCATCTGGAGGATTCGGAGGGTCCGATCGCCGTCGCCGCGGTCGACGGCGGGCTGGCCCGAGCACTGTCGCTGCGCGCGGACGGCGACGACGAGACCGCCCGCGAGGTGCTGCAGGACCT
>Ga0302314_10007588_pt1 | contig 19485 bp, 16 predicted proteins | sample III_Palsa_N2_3_FD_200533 | JGI IMG/M metagenome (GOLD analysis project Ga0302314, IMG submission 200533) | Peat permafrost microbial communities from Stordalen Mire near Abisko, Sweden - III_Palsa_N2_3 | ecosystem: Environmental > Terrestrial > Soil > Palsa > Peat permafrost | place: Sweden...
CCTGGCTGCCGGATGCCCATGTCGAGGCGCCGACCGCGGGCTCGGTCATCCTGGCCGGCGTGCTGCTGAAGATGGGCGCCTACGGCTTCCTGCGCTTCTCGATCCCGTTCTTCCCGGATGCGAGCGCTACTTTCACGCCGCTGGTGTTCGCGCTGTCGGTCATCGCGATCATCTATACCTCGCTGGTGGCGCTGGCTCAGGAGGACATGAAGAAGCTGATCGCCTATTCGTCGGTCGCCCATATGGGCTTCGTCACGATCGGCATCTTCACGCTCAACCAGCAGGGCATCCAGGGCGCCGTGCTGACCATGATCAGCCATGGCTTCGTCTCGGGCGCCTTGTTCCTGTGCGTCGGCGTGGTCTATGACCGGCTGCATACCCGCGAGATTGCGCGCTACGGCGGCCTGGCCGAGAACATGCCGAAATACGCCCTCGTCTTCATGATCTTCATGATGGCGTCGGTCGGGCTGCCCGGCACCTCCGGCTTCGTCGGCGAGTTCCTGGTGCTGAACGGCGCGTTCGAGGCGAACAGCTGGGTCGGATTCCTGGCCACGACCGGCATCATCCTGGGCGCCGCCTATATGCTGTACCTGTATCGCCGCGTGATCTTTGGCAAGATCACCAAGGACGATGTGCGCGCCATGCTCGATCTGTCCTGGCGCGAGAAGCTGATTTTCGCGCCGCTGATCGTGCTGGTGTTCTGGATGGGCATCTACCCGTCCTCGTTCCTGGATCCGATGAAGCCGGCGATCAACTTCGTGATCGAGCGCGGTCAGATCGCAGCACAGCCCCGTCCGCATCTGGCCGCGGCCGACGCCGTCTCAGTGGTGAAGTGATGATGCCCGTTCCCGATCTCCTGCCGGCGCTGCCGGAGCTGTTCCTGGCCGCGGCCGCGATGGTGCTGATGATGGTCGGCGTGTTCCGCGCCGACCGGACCTCGGCCGTGGTGTCCTGGCTCGCCGTGCTGGCGCTGGTCGTCGATCTGGTGCTGATCAACCGTGGTCCGGCCGCGCGCACCGTCACGTTCAACGGCATGTTCGTGACCGAGCAGTTCGCGATCTTCATGAAGTCGCTGATTGTGATCGGCTCGGCCGTCTCGATCGTGATGGCGCGGCAATATAACGAGCGCAACAAGGTCGATCGGTTCGAGTTTCCGATCCTGATCCTGTTCGCCACAATCGGCATGCAGGCGATGGTCTCGGCCAACGACCTGATCTCGCTCTATATCGGTCTCGAACTGCAGAGCCTGTCGCTCTACGTGCTGGCCGCGTTCAAGCGCGACACGGTGCGCTCGACCGAGGCGGGCCTGAAGTATTTCGTCCTGGGCGCCTTGAGTTCGGGCATGCTGCTGTATGGCGCGTCGCTGATCTACGGCTTTGCCGGTTCGACCAATTTCGACCAACTGGCCAAGGCGCTGAGCAGCGAGGCGGGCCTGGGCTCGATCGGCCTGATCATCGGCGTGGTGTTCCTGTCGGTCGGTCTCGCGTTCAAATGTTCCGCCGTGCCGTTCCACATGTGGACGCCGGACGTCTATGAGGGCGCGCCGACGCCGGTCACCAGCTTCTTCGCGGTGGCACCCAAGATCGCCGCGCTATCGCTGTTTTTGCGCGTGATGATTGAGCCGTTCGGCCATCTGTTCCATCAGTGGCAGCAGATCATCTGGGCGATCTCGCTCGCCTCGATGGTGCTGGGCGCCTATGCCGCGATCAGCCAATCGAACATCAAGCGCCTGATGGCCTACAGCTCGATCGGCCATGTCGGCTACGCGCTGATCGGCCTGGCCGCCGGCAGCGCCGAGGGCGTACGCGGCGTGATGATCTATCTGGCGGTCTATCTGGTCATGAACCTGGGCGCCTTCTCGGTCATCCTGTGCATGGAGCGCCGGGGCGAGAGCGTCGAGGAGATCAGCGATCTGGCCGGCCTGTCCAAGACCCAGCCGCTGACGGCGGCCGCGCTTGCCATCTTCATGTTCTCGATGGCCGGCGTGCCGCCGCTCGCGGGCTTCGTGCCGAAGTTCATCATCTTCATGGCGGCGATCCATGCCGGGCTGGTCTGGCTCGCCGTACTCGGCATCCTGGCGAGCGTGGTCGGCTGCTACTATTACATCCGCGTCGTGAAGCTGATGTATTTCGATGCCCCGGCCGAGGCGCTCGACCCGACCGCCGGCGGCAGCGCCGTGCGCGTCGTGATGGCGCTGACCGCGGTCATCATCCTGCTGTTCATCCTGATCCCGGGTCCGCTGCTGGCGACCGCCGAGGCCGCCGCGGCGACCCTGTTCCAGGGATGACCCGAGCGGAGATCGTCGAGGCGGGCGGCGGCCCGAAGTTGCCGCCGCCCTTCACGGCGGTTTTCCGCGACAGTATCGGTTCGACCAGCGACGAAGCCAAGGCGATGGCCGCCGCCGGGGCCGCCCATGGCACCCTGGTCTGGGCCCGTGAGCAGACCGCGGGCCGCGGCCGGCTCGACCGGCAATGGCACAGCCCGCGCGGCAATCTCTATACTTCCTGCATCCTCAGGCCCGACGTGAAGCCGGCCCGCGCGGCCGAACTGGGCTTCGTCGCCGCATTGGCCGTGGCCGAGACGGTGCGGGCTTTGCTGCCGGCCGCGGTGCCGGTCGCGCTCAAATGGCCGAACGACGTGCTGGTCGATGGCGGCAAGGTCGCCGGCATCCTGCTCGAAGCGCAGTCCGGTCCGAACGGCACGGTCGATTGGCTCGTGCTGGGCATGGGCATCAATGTCGTGGCCGCGCCCGACAACACGCCCTATCGCGCGGTGGCGCTGCAGCCGCTCGGCGCCGTCGCCGATGCCGCCCTGGTGCTGGAATTGCTCTATGGCGCCTTGTCCAAACGGTTGGATGATTGGCAGCGCGACGGCTTCGCCGGCATCCGGGCGCGCTGGCTCAAGCTCGCACGCGGACTGGGCGAGGGGATCGAGGTCCGCCAGGGCGACGCCATCGTCAGCGGCCGCTTCATCGATCTCGATCAGGACGGCGCGCTCGTGCTCGATACGGCCGAGGGACGCCGGCGCATCACGACCGGCGATGTGCATTTCGCCCAGGTCATGGGAGCCTAGGCGGCAATGGCCGTTGCGCGCGGGGCTCGCAAACCCGATATACCATCTATGAAATTCGATCGCGGCCTGTCGCCTTGGCTCCCTGGAGCCGATTGGCGCGCTGCGACGTTAGGTATTGAACGAGAAAATCCACGAAACCCTCTGCGATCGGGAGACGGGCGCCGCTTGGCGTCGGCGCCTTCCCGGTCTTCGACGCGGTCGCATCCGGTGGCCTCGCGTCCCATCTTTTTGAAGAATTCGGTGATATGACACGACGACCCATTACGTTCGAATCCGTGGCCGCGCTGCCGGCTGCGACGCTCAACAAGCCCGACGAACTGGTGTTCCTGCCCCTGGGCGGCGCCGGCGAGATCGGCATGAACCTCAACATGTACGGCTATGCCGGCAAGTGGCTGATGGTCGATCTCGGCATCTCGTTCCCGGACGAGACCATGCCGGGGGTCGAGATCATCATGGCCGACCCGACCTTCGCCGCCGAGCGCAAGGCGGACCTCGTCGGCCTGATCATCACGCATGCGCATGAGGATCACATCGGCGCCATCAGCCATCTGTGGCCGCGGCTCGGCTGCCCGATCTACGCGACGCCGTTCACCGCGTCGGTGCTGCGCCTGAAGCTGGCCGAATCCGGACTGCTGCATTCGGTCAAGATCATCGAAAAGCCGCTCGGCAGCCGGTTCAACATCGGGCCGTTCGACATCGAACTGATCTCGATGACCCATTCGATCCCGGAGCCGAACGCGCTGGTCATCCGCACCGCGGCCGGCACGGTGCTGCATACCGGCGACTGGAAGTTCGATCCCAACCCGCTGGTCGGCCCGACCTCCGACTTCGCGGCGCTGACGCGGCTTGGCGAAGAGGGCGTCGATGCGCTGATCGGCGATTCGACCAACGCGCTGCGCGCCGGCGAGGCCGGGTCCGAGGCCGACGTGCGCGAATCGCTGATCGAACTGGTCGGCCGCTACGACAACCGCGTCGCGATCGCCTGCTTCGCCTCCAACGTCGCCCGCCTGCAATCGGCCGCTGCCGCCGGCGCCGCCCATGGCCGCAAGGTGGCGCTGGTCGGCCGCTCGCTCTGGCGCATGGAGCAGGCCGCACGCGAGAACGGTTATCTGGATGGCACGCCGGCCTTCATCAACGACGAGGAAGCGGCCGAACTGCCGCGCAACCAGGTGCTGCTGATTTGCACCGGCAGCCAGGGCGAGCCGCGCTCGGCGCTCACCCGCATCGCCAGCAACGATCACCAGAACATCTCGCTCGATGCCGGCGATACGGTGATCTTCTCCTCGCGCGTCATCCCGGGCAACGAGCGGCCGATCGGCCGCCTGCAGAACCAACTGGCCAAGCAGGGCGTCAAGGTCGTGACCGACGACGAGCATTTCGTCCATGTCTCCGGTCATCCGGCGCGCGACGAGCTGTCGCGCATGTATCAGCTCGTGCGGCCGAAAGTCGCCTTGCCGGTCCATGGCGAAGCGCGGCATCTGATCGCGCACGCACAGCTGGCCGAGGATTGCCAGGTGCCGCAGACGGTGATCATCGAGAATGGCGAGATGGTCCGTCTGGCGCCGGGCCCGGCCAAGGTGATCGATCAGGTCCAGACCGGCCGGCTGGGGCTCGACGGCAAGAACCTGGTGGCGCTCGACAGCAACGCGTTCAAGCTGCGGCTGCGCATGACGTTCAACGGCTCAGCCGTGGCGACCGTCGTGCTCGATCGGCGCGGCAAGGTGCTGGCGCTGCCGCAGATCACGATCCACGGCTTGATCGGCGAGGATGCCGAGGACACCATGAGCCTGACCAAGGCGGTCGAAAAGGCGATCAACGCCATGCCGATCGCCGCCAAGATGGAAGATGACGCGGTGCGGGAAACCACCCGGCTCGCCATCCGACGCATGCTCAGCAACAATCTGGGCAAGAAGCCGGTGACCGAGGTCCATGTGGTCCGGGTCTAAAAACATGGGGGAAGGGGACGCAGCATGATCGGACGGCTCAATCATGTCGCCATCGTCGTGCCGGATCTGGCGGCGGCCAGCCGGCTCTATAGCGATACGCTGGGCGGCACGGTTTCGGCGCCGGTGGCGCTGCCGGCCCATGGCGTGACCGTGGTGTTCGTCGAACTGCCGAACACCAAGATCGAACTGCTGGAGCCGCTGGGCGAGGGCTCGCCGGTCAAGGCCTTTCTCGACCGCAATCCGTCCGGCGGCATGCATCACATTTGCTACGAGGTCGACGACATCCTGGTCGCGCGCGACCGGCTGAAGGCGCAGGGCGCGCGCGTGCTGGGCGATGGCGAGCCGAAGATCGGCGCCCATGACAAGCCGGTGCTGTTCCTGCATCCGAAGGATTTCGCCGGCACGCTGGTCGAACTGGAACAGGCCTGAGCGATCATGAACTGGGTCGAAGGCATCGTCGTCTATACCATCACCTGGTGGCTGGTGATCTTCTGTGTGTTGCCGATCGGCGTGAAGCCCGCGGGCGAGCAGCATCTGGGCCATGACGCCGGTGCGCCGGCCAATCCGCGCCTGCTGTTCAAGGCGCTGCTGACCACAGCCATCACCACGGTGATCTTCCTGGCGATCCATTGGGTCGTCGTCTCGCCCTATATCTCCTTCCGGGGCGACTGAGCGTCATGGCGACGACCTATTGCGACGTGGCGCCGGGCCATCCGTTTCACGCGCCGTATCACGACACGGAATACGGCTTCCCGCAGCGCGACGACCGGGTGCTGTTCGAGCGGCTGGTGCTGGAGATCAACCAGGCCGGCCTGTCCTGGCTGACCATCCTGAAGAAGCGCGATGCCTTCACCGCCGCCTATGACGGCTTCGACATCGACCAGGTCGCGGCCTACGGCGAGGCCGATGTCGCCCGCCTGCTGGCCGACGCCGGCATCATCCGTAACCGGCTCAAGGTCGCGGCCGCGATCGAGAACGCCCGGCGGCTGCAGCAGATCATCGCCGAGCATGGCTCGTTCGTGGCCTGGCTGGATAAACACCATCCGCTGAGCAAGCCCGAGTGGGTCAAGCTGTTCGGCCGGACCTTCCGGTTTACCGGCGGCGAGATCGTCGGCGAGTTCCTGATGAGCCTCGGCTATCTGCCGGGCGCCCACGCGCCCGGCTGCCCGCGCTATGACGAGGTTCTGGCTTTGAAGCCTGCCTGGGCCGACGCCCCGTAGTACTTTCTTCGATCATCAACCCTGGCGCAGTTCGGCGACGAATCGCTCGACCTGCTGCGACAGTTCGGCGAATTGTCGTTCGAGTGCGCCGGTGATGCGCGCGACGCCGCCGGCGGCGTCACCGGTCTCCTTCACCGCGACGTTCACCCGCTCGATGGCGCGGGCGGCCTGGTCGGTGCCCTGGCCGGTTGTCTCGATGCTGCGCACGATCTCCGCGGTGGCGGCGCCCTGTTCCTCGACGGCGGCCGCGATCGAGCCGGCGACTTCGCTCACTTCGCCAATGATGGTGCGGATGCTGCCGATCGAGGCGACGGCCTCGGCAACCGCGCCCTGCATGCTCGAGATCTGGCCGGCGATCCGGGTCGTGGCCCGGCCGGTTTGATTGGCGAGCGACTTCACCTCGGATGCCACGACCGCGAAACCCTTACCGGCGTCGCCGGCACGCGCCGCCTCGATCGTGGCATTCAAGGCCAGGAGGTTGGTCTGGCTGGCGATCGAGGAAATCAGATTGATCACTGAGCCGATTTCCGTGGCCGCCGTTTCGAGCGCGCCGACCGTTCGGCTCGACCGATCGGCCGAGTCCACGGCGTTGCCGGCGACGGTCCGCGCAATCGCTGCCTGCCGGGCGATTTCTCCGATCGAAGCATTCATCTCCTGTGAGGCTGCCGCTACGGTCTGGACGCTTTCGGCCGCACTGGCGGTGGCGATCGCCACCTGTTCGGCTTGGCGGCGGGCCTCTTCCGCGATGCCGGTCATGCGGGTGGCAGCGCCCGCGACCTCTTTCACCTGACTCGAGACGGCGTCGACCACGCCCATTATTTCCTGCTCGAAACTGCCGGCGATCGCGACCAGATCCGCCTGGCGTCGCTGTTCGGCTGCCTGTTTGGCGGTCGCTTCGCCTTCGTGCAGCGCGAGATTCTCGATCATCTTTTCGCGGAAGACCTCGACCGTTCGGGCCATGGCGCCTATTTCGTCGCGACGGCCCGCGCCAGCGACTCCGGCCATGGTGTCACCGTCGGCCAAGAGGTTCATCGCATCGGCAAGCCGGCCGAGCGGTTGAGTGATCGAACGCGCGATCAACAGCGCGATCCCGAGCGTGACCAGAAGCACCAGGCCGCATAGGGCGCCGAGCCAGCGCGCCATCGACCAAAAGGCCTGTTCGACATCATCGAGATACACGCCGGTCGCGATGAAGACGTGCCAGGGCGCGTAGGCCTGATAGTAGGTCAACTTCGGCACAGGGGCGCTGCTGCCGGGTTTGGGCCATGGATAGGTATAGGTCCCGGTTCCGTGTGCCAGAGCGCCTTCCATCATGATGCGCGTGGGGTTCGGTCCGTCATGACTGGTATCGGCGACGAGGTTTTTGCCTTCCAGCTTGGGGTTGCCGGGATTGGCGACCGAGACGCCGTCGAGCGTGACGGCGAAGGGATAGCTGATGCCGTTCTGGAACGTCATGGCATGCAGCCGATCGCGGTACTGCCGGATCGCTTCGTCGCGGCCAAGCTTGCCCGACGCGACGTCAGTCTCCAAAGAGGCGGCCAGCCCGACGGCGATTTCGGTCGAGGCGCGTGCCGTCGCCAAATGATCCTCCAGCATCTGCGCGCGGAAGAGCCAGAGCGCCAGGCAACTGGCGACCAAGAGCGAGGCCGCCGTCAGCCCGATGACGAACAGCATTTTGATGCGGATGCGCGTTTCGCTCAGAATTGCCATCACCGATTTCCCTCAATCGCTTCGACCTGATCGAGCGTGATCCCCCTGGTTTCCGGCAGCAACAGCGTCGCGATGATCGCGACCAGATAGCCGCCGAGCGATAGCGCCCCGATCGCCTGGGCCAGCGGCATGACCTGCGCCATCAATCCCACGAGCGTGATGAAGAAGGCGCCGAGGCTGCGGCCGAGATTATAGGCGAAGCTTTGGCCGGTCGCGCGCACCCGGGTCGGAAACAGCTCGGTGAAATAGGGCCCGAGCGAGGCGTAGATGCCCTGGGTGAAGAAGCCGAACGGCAGGCCCAGCCACAGGGTCGCCTCGTTGCCGAACGGCACGTACATGTAGAAGAAATCGACGATCCAGCAGCAGACCGCGAAGATCAGGAAATTCTTGCGCCGGCCGATCGCGTCGGTCAGAGGCGCTGGTGAGATAGCCGCAGAAAGCACCCAGCGTCACGACCGCGACATAGGAGCCGGCGCCGACCGACGACAGGTGCCGGACGGTCCGCAGGAAGGTCGGCAACCAGGTGATGATGGCGTAGCTGCTGCCCTGGACGCCGAGCGCCAGCAGCGAGGCGAGCAGGGTCGTGCGCAGCAGCGGCCGGCGGAAGATATCGAGCGGCCGCGTCTTGATCCCAGCAGCTTGCGCGGCGCGGCGCGCCGTTTCGAATACCTCCGGCTCCTGGATGAAGCGGCGGATATAGATCACCAGCAGCGCCGGCAGCAAGCCGACCCAGAAGGTCGCGCGCCAGGCGTAAGCGTCCGGCAGCACCGCGAACGACAAGCTGGACAGGAGGGCGGCCGCACCCCAGCCGATGGCATAGCCGCTCTGGACGGAACCCACCGCCTTGCCGCGGTGGGCCGGACGGATGATCTCGCCCATCAGCACGGCGCCGGCCGCCCATTCGCCGCCGAAGCCAAGGCCCTGCAGGCAGCGCACGACCAGCAATTGCTCGTAGCTCTGGGTGAAGCCGCTCAGGAAGGTGAAGACCGCGAACCACATCACGGTGATCTGCATCACCCGGACGCGGCCGTAGCGGTCGCTCAGCACGCCGCCGATCCAGCCGCCGATCGCCGACGCGACCAGGGCCGAGGTGCCGAGCAGGCCGGCCTGGACCTGGCTGATGCCCCAGGCCGCAACCAGGGTCGGGATCAGAAAGCTGAAGATCTGCACGTCCATGGCGTCGAGCGCCCAGCCACCGAAACAGCCCCAGAACGTACGCTTCTCGCGCTTCGACAATTCGCTATACCAGACGACCAAGGTTCATTCCTCCCGAAACGCCGACCCCTTCAGGGGTTCTCAGGCGTTGAACAGACCGGCCAGGGCCTGATGATGGGTCAGCCAGGCGACGTCGGCCCGCTGCCGAACGAATTCCAGCGACCGCTTGAACTCGATGGCACCGGCCGGGCGGCCGAAGACATGGGCATGGGTTGTGATGTCGAGGCAGCCGGGCCGGTTGCCGATCGCCGGCCAATTCTCGATCAACCGGGTCAGGATCCGGGTGAAGGCCTCGGGCTCGCTGCCATAGCGGACATAGAGCGGCATGTCGTTCACCTCCATGGTGAACGGCACGGCGGTCATCCGACCGTTCGGCGTCTCGATCCGGTAGGGCAGATCGCTGTCGAAAAAATCGGCGTGCCAGGTGAAGCCGGCGCCGGCGAGCAGCGCCGAGGTCCGGTCGCTCGGCGTACAGCGCGGGCTGAGCCAGCCGAGCGGTCGAGTGCCGGCGGTTTGGGTGAGCGTATCCAGGCAACGCCGCAGATCACGGGCCTCATCCTCGGCCGATTGGGTTGCCGGGATAACGTTCTGGGTCCAGCCATGGGCGGCCACCACATGCCCGGCGTCGGTGATGGCGCGCATCAGGTCCGGGCAGCGCTCGGCCAGTAGGCCGCTGACATAGAACACGGCCTTCACGTCGGCGCCGGCCAGGATGTCGAGCAGGCGCCAGGCACCGACCTTCGGACCATAGTCGGCCCAGGACCGGGCCTGCAGGTCGAGCACGCCGGCCTTCAGCGGATTGCCCATCGGACCGATGCCAGGCGCGCTGTCGTCGGCCCAGCCTTCCAGCATGACGCTGACCGAGATGGCGAGCGGGCGCTCCGGGGGCCAGGCCGCGGGCAGGGGATCGATCGCCATGGCTCAGCCCCGCCGATAGGCGGTGATCGGCGTCACCAGCCGGCCGATCCCGGAGATCTCGCAGATCACCTCGTCGCCCGGCGTCAGATAGTGCGGCGGATCCATGGCGTAGCCGACGCCGGAGGGGGTGCCGGTCGCGATGATGTCGCCCGGCTCCAGCGTCAGGCCGGCCGACAGCGAAGCGATGATCTCCGGAATCGGGAAGATCATCTGGGCGACCTTGGCGCGCTGGCGCGGTTCGCCATTGACGCTCAGCGACAGTTCGAGCTGGTCCGGGTCGGCAATCTCGTCCCGGGTCACGACGAACGGGCCCATCGGGCAGGAGCGGTCGAGCCCCTTGCCCTTGAACCATTGATCGTGGCGCCGCTGCAGGTCGCGCGCGGTGATGTCGTTCAGGATGGTGAAGCCGAAAACATGGTCCCAGGCGCGCTCGGCCGGGATGTCGCGGCCGGCGGTGCCGATGATCAGCGCCAGTTCGACCTCGTAGTCCATCTTGCGGCTGATCGACTCGTCGAGTTCAAACGGCTCGTCCGGGCCGATGACGGCAGTCGGCGGTTTTGTAAAGAATTGCGGTGCCTCCGGCAATTTCGTCTCGGTGCCGCGGGCGCGGTAACCCTCGGCGACATGGTCGATGTAGTTCCGCCCGACGCAGAACACGTTCTTGGTCGGGCGTGGGATCGGCGCGGTCAGGCGAACCTCGGCGAGGCCACGGGCCGGGCCGCCCCGCGCCATCAGCGACTGCACGGTGGCGAGCGCAGAAGCGCCGGCGGCGAGGAGACCCAGAAAATCGACGGGCAAGGCCACGCCGGCCGCCTTCGCGGCGGCAGGCAGATCAAGGATGCGGTCACCCGGCATCTCGATTCCGTAGCTCTTCTGTCCGGCATGAATGAAACTAGCGAAGCGCATGGCTCTCTCCCTCAAAACTTGTTTTGCGATACTAAAATCGATAAAATACACAACGACAAGATAAAATCGATTTTATTAATCCGGATCGGACATGATCGAACCGCCTCACGCACCCGCCACCGAAGCCGGAACCTTGGCCTCGAGCGCCTATGGCCAGCTTCGCCAGGAAATCATCACCGGCGACCAGGTGCCGGGCAGCCGGTTGCACATCAAGCAATTGTGCGAGCGGCTCGGTATCGGGCTCAGCCCGATGCGCGAAGCTTTGAACCGTCTGTCGGCCGAGGGGCTGGTGCGCCAGTTCGATCAACGCGGCTTTCGGGTGGCGCCGCTCGAGGCGGCCGACCTGCGTGACCTGACGCGCATGCGCTGCTGGCTCAATGAAGCAGCGCTCCGGGCGGCGATCGCGGCGGGCGACGGGGCCTGGGAAGAGGCGCTGCTCGTGGCGCATCACCGGCTGATGCGGGCGCCCCGCGCCAGCGCGCCGGCGGATGGCCAGCGCAGTCCGGTCTGGGAAGCGGCGCATCGGGATTTTCACACGGCGCTGATCGCCGCCTGTGGGTCGCCACGGATGCTGGAACAATGCGCGGCCCTGTTCGACGCGGCCGATCGTTATCGCCACGTCTCGCGCATCGTGTCCGCCAACCGGCGAGACGATGCCGACGAGCACAGCCGAATCATGGCGGCAACGCTGCAGCGGGATGCCGATACGGCGGTGGCGCTGCTGAGCCAGCATATGCGGCAGACCGAGACTCTGGTGCTCGCCGTGCTGCGGACCGACCTCGGTCCGGGGAGATGACAAAAAAAATGGCAAGGCCCAAAGGCTCTTGCCATTATGCTCTGCCTTTGGGCAGACTTGTTTTTGTGGCGGCTCTCGGTTGACCGAGGGCCGCTGCGGTTCCTCCCTAAACTCGGGCCGGTACCAGCAATGGTGCTGGCCTTTTTTTTGTCATCCGACTGTACGAATAATCGGCAGACCCGTCACGCGATTTTTTGCAGGATTGCGGGAAAAATCGCATAGCTCGCGGTGGGTTACGCAATCGGATGCACAAAAAAAATGCATCCGGCATCTCGTTGGTCGAATGCCTTACTTATGAGCGATCGCCATTCCATGCGCCAGGCCGAATCCGGGCCATAACATCGGGGCGCCGCGCTCATATTGCGGCGGATAAGCGATCCTAGTGCCGAGTCTGGCCGCGGCGTGCCAGGGCCACCGCGGATCGTCGATCACGGCGCGCGCCAGCGCGATCATGTCGGCATCCTGCTCGATCAGAATTTTTTCGGCATGATCCGGATTGGCGATCATGCCGACTGCGCGGGTGACGATCCCGGTCTCGGCCTTGAACTGGCGGGCGAGGGGCACCTGATAGCCCTCGGCGACCGGAATGCGCGGCCGGCCGATGCCGCCGCTCGATACGCAGACGTAATCGACGCCGCGCGCCTTCAACTCATGGCCGAACGCGATGGTGTCCGCGATAGTCAGGCCGCCGTCGAGCCAGTCGGTCGCCGAGACGCGGATGCCGAGCGGCTTGTCGTCCGGCCAGGCGGCGCGCACCGCGTCGAACACTTCGAGCGGAAAACGCATGCGCTTGGCCCGGCTGCCGCCGTAGTCGTCGGTCCGCTGGTTCGACAGCGGCGACAGGAAAGTGTGCAGCAGATAGCCGTGGGCGCCATGCAGTTCCAGCAGGTCGATGCCGGCCCGCAAGGCTCGTTGCGTGGCCGAAACGAAAGCGGCTTTCACGCGCGCGAGCCCGTTCTGGTCGAGTTCGTCCGGTGTCTGCCAGAGGTCCAGATTGGGTATCGGCGAGGCACCCGACGGCTTCCAGGCACCTTCGTCGGCATCGAGCGGGCCGCCGCCATGCCACGGCACATGGGAAGCGGCCTTGCGCCCGGCGTGCCCAAGTTGCATGCCGATCGGTGTGGCTGCGAAGCCGCGGATGCCGGCGATGGTATGGGTCAGCGCTGCCTCGGTCCGGTCGTCATAGAGGCCGAGGCAGCCGAGTGTGATCCGGCCCTGGGTCTCGACCGCCGTCGCCTCGGTCATGAGCAGTCCGGCGCCGCTCAAGGCGAGGCTGCCCAGATGTTGCAGATGCCAGGCCTGTGCGGCGCCGTCCTCGGCGCTGTACTGGCACATGGGAGCGATCGCGATGCGATTGGCCAGGTGAAGGCCGCGGAGCGCGATCGGGGCGAAGAGAGCGGGGGAGGATTCTGTCATGGCCGGGTTAAGATGGCCCAGCGAGCCGGGGCGGACAAGGTGTCACGCCCAGGATGCGGCGCCATGGACAGGGCGGAGCGGCTTCGCCTACAGTCCGGCCACAATTCCGGGATACCGTTCGGCGCGTCCCGCAGCCTCCTTTCCCCAAGAGTTCGATCCGACCATGATCTTCGGCACGTTCGAGCGGATGATCGCCTTCCGCTATCTGAGAGCCAGACGTCAGGAAGGCTTCATTTCCGTCATCGCTGGTTTTTCGCTGCTCGGCATCGGCCTGGGCGTCGCTACGCTGATCATCGTGATGTCGGTCATGAATGGGTTCCGCGCGGAATTTCTGGCCAAGATCCTCGGCGAGAGCGGCCATCTCAGCGTCTATGGCGCCGGCGGCAACCTGCCGAATTACGACGCGCTCACTGGTAAAGTCGCGCTGGTGCCGGGTGTCGTCGCGGTCCATCCGCTGGTGCAGGGGCCGGTTCTGGCTTCGTCGAGCGGCCATGCAACGGGGGCGGTGGTTCGCGGCGAGAAGATCGAGGACATCCGCAAGCAGGCATTGATCGCCGACCATATCGAGGCCGGCTCGCTCGATGCGCTCGACGAGGATTCGGTCATGATCGGCGACGGGCTCGCCCGTACGCTCGCGGTCCGGCTCGGCGATTCGGTCACGTTGCTGTCGCCGGACGGCAATGCGACCGCGTTCGGCACCACGCCCCGCGTGAAGACCTACAAGATCGCGGCGATCTTCGATGTCGGCGAGTCGCGCTACGACACCACCATCGTGCTGATGCCGCTCCCTTCCGCCCAGCTGTTCTTCAAGGTGCCGAATTCCGCGTCCCTGCTCGAGGTCTTCGTGAAGGACCCCGACAATATCGGGCCGATCACCCGTCAGATCCGCCAGATCGCCGGGCCCGGCACCTTCGTGCAGGACTGGACTCAGGAGAACATGGCGTTCTTCAATGCGATCCAGACCGAGCGGAACGTGATGTTCCTGATCCTGACGCTGATCATCGTGGTCGCCGCGTTCAACATCATCTCCAGCATGATCATGCTGGTAAAGGACAAGGCCAAGGATATCGCCATCCTGCGCACCATGGGCGCGACCCAGGGCATGATCCTCCGGATCTTCTTCCTGGCCGGCGCCTCGGTCGGGGTGATGGGCACGATCCTGGGCTTCGGTCTCGGCGTGGCTTTCGCCGACAATATAGAGGCGATCCGTCAGCTGTTGCAGCGCTTCACCGGCACGGACCTGTTCAGCAACGAGATCTATTTCCTGTCGACGCTGCCGGCCAAGGTCGAACCGGGCGAGGTCGCCCTCGTCGTCGGCATGGCTTTCGCGCTCTCGTTTCTGGCCACCATCTATCCATCCTGGCGAGCGGCACGGCTCGATCCGGTCGAGGCGCTCCGCTATGAGTGAGACCGCCGCCCTGCATCTGATCGACATCCAGCGCACCTACCATCAGGCGGGCGAGACGCTGCCCGTGCTGCGCGGCGCCTCGCTGACGCTGGAGCCGGGTGAGATCGTGGCCCTGGTCGGCCCGTCCGGTGCCGGCAAGTCGACCCTGCTGCATGTGGCGGGTCTGCTGGAAAAGCCCGACGGCGGCCAGGTCTGGTTGCAGGGCCGCGATTGCGGCCGCATGGGCGACGGCGAACGCACGGCGATGCGCCGCAACGCCATCGGCTTCGTCTATCAATTCCATCATCTGCTGCCGGAATTCACGGCGGTCGAAAACGTCATGCTGCCGCAGATGATCGCCGGTCTGTCGAAGTCCGTTGCGCGGGCCCGGGCGATGGAGCTGCTGGGCATGGTCGGCCTCGCCAAGCGCGCCAGCCATCGGCCGGCCAAGCTGTCGGGCGGTGAACAGCAACGGGTCGCGATCGTGCGGGCACTGGCCAATGCGCCGTGCGTCTTGATCGGCGACGAGCCGACCGGCAATCTGGATCACCACACAGCCGACGACGTCATGAACGCGCTGGTCGCGATCGTGCGCAACGTCGGGCTGGGCGCGCTGATCGCGACCCACAATCTGGAGCTGGCGCGGCGGATGGATCGGATCGTGACGCTGGAGGACGGCGTCCTGGTCGAACGGAGCTGATAGCCCATGGCGCATGCGGATTTCGTCCATCTCCGGGTTCACTCCGCCTATTCGCTGTCCGCCGGTGCGATCAAGATCAAAGAGCTGTACGGGCTCTGCAAGAAGCAGGAGATGCCGGCGGTCGCGGTGACCGACGCTGGCAATCTGTTCGGCGCACTGGAATTTTCGGTCACGCTGTCGGGTGAGGGCATCCAGCCGATCATAGGCTGCGAGCTGGGTATCCGCGCGCCCGCGCAGGAGCCGGGCCGGCAGAACAAGGGTCCGCCCGATCCGGAGCCGGTCGTGCTGCTGTGCCAGAACGAGGCGGGCTACCGCAATCTGATCGAGCTGGTCTCGAAATCCTTCATGGAGACCGACGGCGCGGAGACGCCGCAGGTTTCGATGGACGATCTGGCCAACCTGAACGGCGATCTGCTGTGCCTGACCGGCGGCCCCGGCGGCCCGGTCGGCCGGCGGCTGCTGGAAGGCAACGCCGTTGCCGCCAAGGAGACGCTGGAGCGCTTGGGGCGGATCTTCCCGAACCGGCTCTATGTCGAGCTGATGCGCCATGGCATGCCGGAGGAAGACCGGATCGAGGGCGCGCTGATCGATCTGGCCTATGCCCAAAACATTCCCCTGGTCGCGACCAACAATGTGTTTTTCGCCCAGCGCGATTTCTACGAAGCGCATGACGTGCTGCTGTGCATCGCCGAAGGCGTGACGGTCAATGTGACCGAGCGCCGGCGGCTGACGCCCGAGCATCATTTCAAGCCCGCGGCCGAGATGCGCCAGCTGTTCGCCGATCTGCCCGAGGCCTGCGACAACACGCTGGTCATTGCCCAGCGCTGCAGCTTCTGGGTCAAGAAGATCAAGCCGATCCTGCCGCCGTTTCCGACCGAGTCGGGCCGCGACGAGGTCGCGGAACTACGCGCCATGTCGCACGAGGGATTGACCGGACGGCTCAATCTGCAGGTCTTCCCGGTCCAGCCGCCCGACGCCGACAAGGTCGCGATCGAGAAGAAGTATCGCGATCGCCTGGATTACGAACTGGGCGTCATCGAGACGATGGGCTATCCGGGCTATTTCCTGATCGTCGCCGACTTCATCCAATGGGGCAAACGCCAGGGCATTCCGGTCGGGCCCGGCCGCGGTTCGGGCGCCAGCTCGGTCGTCGCCTGGGCGCTGACCATCACCGATATCGACCCGATCAAGTTCGGCCTGTTCTTCGAGCGCTTCCTCAATCCCGAACGCGTCTCGATGCCCGATTTCGACGTGGATTTCTGCCAGGACCGACGCGACGAGGTCATTCGCTACGTCCAGCAGAAATACGGCCGCGACCGAGTCGCCCAGATCATCACCTTCGGTAAGCTGCAGGCGCGCGCCGTGCTGCGCGATGTCGGCCGCGTGCTGCAGATGCCCTATGGCCAGGTCGATAAGATCAGCAAGCTGGTGCCGAACAATCCGGCCGCACCCGTGACACTGCAGCAGGCGCTCGACGGCGACGAGCAACTGCGCGCCATGCGCGACGGCGACGAGGCGGTCGGCCGCCTGATCAGCCTGGCGATCCGGCTCGAAGGGCTCTACCGCCACGCGTCCACCCATGCCGCCGGCGTGGTGATCGCCGACCGGCCGCTGAACAAGCTGCTGGCACTGTATCGAGATCCGCGCTCGGACATGCCGGTAACCCAGTTCAACATGAAATATGTCGAGGATGCCGGGCTCGTTAAGTTCGACTTCCTGGGATTGAAGACGCTGACCGTGATCGATCGCGCGGTCCAACTGGTCAACGCGCGCGGCACGCCGCTCGAAGTGCTGACCATGCCGCTCGACGATCAGAAGAGCTTCGAGATGCTGACGCGCGGCGAGACGGTCGGCGTGTTCCAGTTCGAAGGCGCCGGCATGCGCGATCTTTTGAAGAAGCTGCGGCCGAACAAGTTCGAGGATCTGATCGCGGTCGTGTCGCTGTATCGGCCGGGGCCGATGGATTCGATCCCCGAATATATCGCGGTCAAGCACGGGCACCAGGCCGCCGACTACATGAACCCGGCGATCCAGCACATCCTGGAAGAGACCTACGGCGTCATGACCTATCAGGAACAGGTCATGCAGATCGCCCAGGTGCTGGGCGGCTATACGCTGGGCGGCGCCGATCTGCTGCGCCGCGCCATGGGCAAGAAGATCAAGGCCGAGATGGATGCGCAGCGCAAGCTGTTCCAGGACGGCGCCGCCAAGAACGGCGTCGATGCGCCGACCGCCGAACTGATCTTCGATAAGATGGCGAAATTCGCCGGCTACGGCTTCAACAAGGGCCATGCCGCCCCCTATGCGCTGATCGCCTATCAGACGGCCTATCTCAAGGCCAATCATCCGGTCGAACTGATGGCCGCGTCGATGACGCTGGATCTGGGCAATACCGACAAACTGAACGTGTTCCGCCAGGAACTGCAGCGCATGGGCGTGAAGCTGCTGCCGCCTGACATCAACCGGTCCCAGGTCGATTTCTCGGTCGAGGGCACTGGCGAGGATGCGGCGATCCGCTACGCCCTGGCCGCGGTCAAGGGCGTGGGATCCCAGGCGATGACCGAGATCGTCGCCGAGCGGACACGCAAAGGCCCGTTCAAGGACCTGTTCGATTTCGCCGAGCGGCTCGATGCCAAGCAGTTCAACAAGCGGCAGTTCGAGAATCTGGCCAAGGCGGGCGCGTTCGATCACCTGAACCCGAATCGGGCGCAGAGCTTCGCCGCCGCCGAGGTCATCATGCGCCAGGCCGCCGCCGCCGTCGAAGAGCGCTCGACCAGCCAACTGGGCTTCTTCGGCGGCGCCGGCGGCGTGACGCTGAAAAAGCCGCCGCTGCCGCCTGTGACGGAATGGCCGAGCATGGACCGGCTTCAGCAGGAATTCGAGGCGATCGGCTTCTACTTGTCGGCCCATCCGCTCGATCCGTACGAGACTGCGCTGAAGCGGTTGGGCGTCGTGCCGTCGAGCAAGCTGGTCGCCCATCTGCAGAGCGGCAAGCCGGGCAGGGTGCGGCTCGCCGGCATCGTCGGCGCGCGCAAGGAGCGCACGTCGGCCAAGGGCAACCGCTTCGCCTTCGTCGGCATGTCGGACCTGACCGGCATGTTCGAAGTCATGCTGTTTTCCGAGATCCTGGCCCAGGCGCGTCCCTTGCTGGACAGCGGTCAGCCGCTGATGATCACCTGCGACGCCAAGCTGGAGGATGACAATGTCCGGCTGAACGGCCAGGCGATCGATATGCTCGACAATGCCGCCGCGGCCTCGTCTGCGGGTTTGCGCGTCGTGCTGCACGACCCGCAGGCGATCGACGCGATGAAGGCCGTGTTCCTGCGTGACGTCGGCAAGGGCAAGACCGGCAAGGTCCGCCTGGTGGTGCCGGCCGATCGGCGCGAGGTCGAGCTGACCTTGCCGGGATTCTTCCCGATCGGCGGCCAGACCCGCGCCGCGGTCAAGGCGATCCCGGGTGTGGCCGATGTCAGCGATTTCTGATACTCGGGTTCGGTCGAAACAATTTGATACCGAGGGGCCGGGACTGCGGAATGGTCGGTGTGTTGTTGAAATGGGCGCGCCGCTGCGCCCCCGTCCTTCTGCTGCTTTGGGCCGCCGGTGCCGCCGCTGCGTCCGAGCCGGTCTCGATCGACGGCGCCTGGGCCGCGCGCAGCACGCGCTCGCATGTCCTGTTCGTCTATATGACCATCAGCCTTGGCAAGGGCATCGACGACGTTCTGATCGGCGCTTCGTCGCCGCTCGCCGGCAAGATCGATCTGCTGGCGCCGCTGGCCAAGGGCCATGGCGAAAGCCTGGAGCCGGTCATGGCGCTCGAGCTGGAGACGCACGCGCCCACGGTGCTGCAACCGGGCGAGGCGCATCTGATCCTGCGCGGCGTGAAACAGAAGCTTAAAGTCGGTGACAGCTTCCCGGTAACCCTGCGTTTCGCCAATGCCGGCAGCCGCGACGTGATCGTCAAGCTGCTGGCCTTGCCGCCGGACGCGGGCATGCCGGCGATGCCCAAAGGCGTCAAGCTCGACTGATGGGCGACTAATTCGGCCAGCGCAGAGCTGATCCAAAAAAACCTCGCCCGGTTTTCCTTGCAAAAGCGGGCATCCGGGCCTATCACCTCGGCCGCGATTGTCGCAAAAACTCACGCGGGTATGCCGTGCGGTCGGATCGAGAGATTCGCATCGTGCCTGGCTCCGGTCCCCTGA
>Ga0302314_10007589_pt1 | contig 19484 bp, 17 predicted proteins | sample III_Palsa_N2_3_FD_200533 | JGI IMG/M metagenome (GOLD analysis project Ga0302314, IMG submission 200533) | Peat permafrost microbial communities from Stordalen Mire near Abisko, Sweden - III_Palsa_N2_3 | ecosystem: Environmental > Terrestrial > Soil > Palsa > Peat permafrost | place: Sweden...
GCCCTCGGCGCCACCGGCGCCGACCAGGGTGTGCAGCTCATCGACGAAGAGGATGATGTTCTTGGCCTGCTTGACCTCCTTCATCACCGCCTTGATGCGCTCCTCGAACTGCCCGCGGTACTTGGTGCCCGCGACCATCGAGGCCAGATCCAGTGAGATGATGCGCTTGTTGGCCAAGAGGTCCGGGACCTCGTGCTTGACGATCGACTGGGCCAGGCCCTCGACGATCGCCGTCTTGCCCACGCCCGGTTCACCAAGCAGGATCGGGTTGTTCTTGGTGCGGCGGCAGAGGATCTGCCACAGGCGCTCGATCTCCTTGGCGCGCCCGATCACGGGATCGAGTTCGCCCGCTTCCGCGGCCGCGGTCAGGTCGCGCCCGAAGGCGTCCAGGGCCGGGGTCGCCGACTCCTCGGACTTCTTCGAGCTCTTGGCCGGCTTCTCGCTGGAGGCCTTGCCCTCGGCCGCGGCCGGGGCCGAGCCGGGCATCTTGGAGACATCCGAGGCGCCCAGGAGATCGAGGATCTCGTTGCGTACATCGTCGAGCTTGAGATCGAGGTTGATCAGCACCTGCGCGGCCACCGAGTCCTGCTCGGAGAGGAGGCCTAAGAGGATGTGCTCGGTCCCGATGTAGGGATGGCCCAGGGCGCGCGCCTCCTCGGAGGCGAGTTCCAGGACGCGCTTGGCCTGGGGGGTGAAGGGCAGCGGCCCCGAGGGCGCGGCCTTGTCGGAGGTCACCACCAGCTTCTCGACTTCCCGGCGGACCTTCTCGACATCGACCGAGAGGTTGTTGAGCGCGGTGACCGCGACCCCGCTGCCTTCCTTCACCAGGCCGAGCAGCAGGTGCTCGGTGCCGATGTAGTCATGGCGGAAGCGCTCGGCCTCCTTCTGGGCCAGGGCGATGATCTTGCGGGCGCGATCGGTGAATTTGTCGAACATAGGGGTGTCGTCTCAAAGAGTGAGGGGAGGCCGGATCGGCGGTCAGGCCGAGGCGGTCGGGTCGGATCGGTCAGACGAGAAAGAGCGCTGCGAGAATGCCTGAAGTATATACCGGGGGGTGGGCTGCGTCACGCGTCCGGGATGGTCAGTCACCACTTCCCGACCTCGCTGTAGGCGCATCCGTGTCACGATGGCCTGCTGGCGCCAACCGGCCCGGTGCCGACCGCGCCAGGCGCCTTAGTTGGCGCAGAGCCATTCGCGGACCAGGGTGGCCCGCAGGGGATCCCGTTGCGCCGGGTCATCTGCATCGGCATGCAGGAGCTGGAGGTGGGCAGGCTGGCACTGCAGGGTGATGCGGTCCAGGGTGGACCACTTGGCCTGGGGCAGCACGCGCAATGCCACTCCCAGCCGCAGCCAGCTGATGTTCTCGGTGAGCTCCTCGGTGTTGAGCGAGCGGGCATTGGTCAGAACGCCCCAGGCGCGATGGACCTTGTCCTCGAGGCGCACCCGTCCCTTGTCCAGAAGCGCTTGTCGTGCCATCTGTTCGGCCGCGACGATGCGGTCCACGGTCTCGGAGATCGACTGCACCACGTCCCGCTCCTGCAGGCCTAGTGAGCGCAGATTGCTGACCTGATAGTAATGGCCGGTGGCCTCCGAGCCCTCGCCATGGGTACCGCGCACCGTCATGTGCAGCTTGGCCAGGGCGCGCAGCACCTGCTTGAGCTCGCCCGTCTCGGCCAGGGCCGGCAGGTGCAGCATGATCGAGGCGCGCATCCCGGTGCCGACGTTGGTGTGGCAGGCGGTGAGGTAGCCATAGGTCTGCGAGTAGGCCCATTCCAGCTCGCGCTCCAGGGACTGATCCAAGGCCACCGCCAGCTCGAGGTTGCGCTCCAGCGAGGCCCCGGCCTGGATGACCTGGAGGCGCACATGGTCCTCCTCGTTGAGCATCACCGAGAAGATCTCGTTCTCGCTGATGCACACCCCGGAGGGCCGCTTGGCCGCGGCCAGCTCGCGCGAGATCAGCTGCCGCTCGACCAGGGCCTGCCGTTCGGCGTCACTCAGGCGCGGCAGCTGGACCTGCAGGCCCCCGGTCCAGCCGGCGGCCTTGTCCATGGCCTCACTCAGGCGCTCGACCAGCTCCTGCTGGCGGGCCTTGCTGAGCTTGCGCTGGAAGGGGATGCCGGCGACGTTGCGCGCCAGGCGGATGCGGCTCGAGACGACGATGCCGTCGTGCTCGCCCGGGGAGTGCAGCCAGCTGCAGTCGCGGCCGGCGAGATCATTGATCGAGATCATGAGCCGGCTCCGAGCGGCGGCTCATCGGCGCCAGGCGTGGTGCTGTCGCCGGGCTCATCGACCGCGGCTTCCCCGGCCGGCGCGCGGCCGGCGTCGAGGCGCGCATCGCGGGTGCGGCTGGTTGCGCGGGCGCGCACGCGCTCCTGCTCGGCGTGGAACTGTCTGAGCTCGTCGCGGACCTTCGCGGCCTCCTCGTAGTGCTCCCTGGTCACGGCCTCCTTCAGCGCGGCCTCGAGGCGGCGGCGTTCGCCCAGGGGCGTGCGCACCGCCTCGGGGGCCAGGACCGGCTCGGGATCGGGGATGCGCGTCGGTCCGCGACCGAGGTGCTGGGTCGCTCCATGGTAGCGCTTGAGCAGGGGGTCGAGGACATCGCGGAAGGCGGTGTAGTCGTGGGCGCAGCCGAAGAGGTTGTTGGCCGAGTACTCGCTGAACTTCATGCCGCAGTGCGGGCAGGGCTCGTCGTCGTTCTCCACGACCTCGGCCACCACCGACTCGGTGGTCTGCAGGACCAGGTCCTCGGCGCCCTTCTCGAGCAGCTGGCTGATCGGCGGCGGGCCGTCCTGGAGGGGGACCCCCAGCGACTGGATGCAGGTTCCGCACAGGTGCAGCTCACGCGTCGCGCCACTGGCCTCGAGCTCGGTCAGATGCGTGGTCGCCGGACGTTTTCCGCACAGCTGGCAGGGCGTATGCATGGGATGGATTGTCCCCCGGCGGCACATGCCCACAAGTCCCGGGAACGCGCTGTCGCGTACCACTCCGAGCTCGCGTAAGACTGCGAAAAATCCCGGTTAATTGTCGTAATCGCCGGACGATTTCTCGGTCGGCTGCCCGTACATCAGCATCCAGCCGACCGCCAGGCCGGTCAGGAGCACGGCCGCGCCGATCACCACCGCCATGGCCAGCCTCGGCCGGGTGCGCAGTCCCGGCAGCACGCGCAGCCAGCCGACCGCCCCGCCGATCGCGAGCAGTCCCATCGACGGCAGTAGCACGACACTGGCGGAAGGCGTGTAGTCGACCAGGGCGAAGGGCAGCACCACCAGCCAGGTCGCGGCGGTCAGGGCCCCGCTCGCGACCCCGAGCTGCGGCAGGCGCCAGAAGCTGATCACCAGCGGCGCGGTGACCGCGGCGCACAGCACCGCGCCTTGCACGCCGTACTTGAGCGACCCGCCAGCGGCAAGGGTGATGGTCAGGCCGATCAGCAGGATGATCAGGACGATGCGACTCGTGATCGGCGCCAGCGCCGCACCCGCGCGCTCCCAGACCCAGCTGACGACCAGGAGCGCCACGCCGATGCCTATTGATACCGCATTCTTGTGCCCCGAGACCGGGCAGGTGACGAGCTGATTGAGGATCAGCCAGCTCCCGCCGCCGGCGCCCAGTGCGGTGGCCAGCGCGAGACGCTCGATGGGCAGATGTCCCGGCCAGCCGGCCACGGCCAGCGCCAGGACGACGGCGAGCTGGGCCAGGAGGCTGGGCCAGAAGTTGGCATCGGCCATGGGTGGGAGGTGGTAGCCGGCGCCGATGATCCAGCCGACGGCGATGGCGAGTAAGGTGGTGGCGGCATTGACGCCGCCGGGCAGGCGACACCACGCCGACAGGCACGCGCCGCCCAGGGCGATGACGCCAGCGGCGAAGACGCCGATGATCAGGCTGGGTTCCATGCGGGCTCCTGTGCGGGGACGCAACCGGGAAAAGGGGGTAATGGGGAGAAAAGGAGAGAAGAAGCGGACGACGCAGGGATTGAAGGCGTCAAAGTACAATCGCTACCAGACAACCCTGCGCCCATCGTCACGGGCGCAGGGCTTGGTTCATGAGCCCATGGAGGGGTGGACGACCGTCATCCCGTGCCAGGCACGGGATGACGGTCCTGCCCACGGACGGCTTACTTCGAGGCCGGCGCGGCGGCTTCGGTGCTGAGCGTGACTTCGACCGAGTCGCCGAGCTTGGTCGGCATGAAGGACACGCCGTAGTCCGAGCGCTTGACCGTGAAGACGGTCCAGAAGCCGATGTGGCCGCCGGCTTCGCCGGTCTTGGTGACGGTGATCGAGATCGGCTTGGTGACGCCATGCATGGTCAGGTCGCCCTCGACGGCGTAGTCATCGCCCGACTTCTTGACCGAGGTCGAGTGGAAGGTGATGTCCGGGAACTGCTTGGCATCGAGGAAGTCGGCGCTTTTGACATGCTGGTCGCGCTTGGCGTAGTTGGTGTCGACGCTCTCGGTCTTGATGTCGTAGGCGATCACGATCTTGGAGGCGTCGGCTTCGTCCCAGTCGACCGAGCCTGAGAGCTCGTCGAAGCGGCCGATGAAGTTGCTGACCCCGAAATGGTTGATCTTGAACAGGGCGGTCGAATGGACCGGATCGATGGCCAGGGTCTCGGCGCCGGCGGGGATGCCGAGGGCGAGGAGGGCGGGGATGGCGAGACTGCGGAGGGTGAACATAGGCATGATCCTTGTGAGGGTCGGGGATTCCGACGGGGTGAGATGGGAAGGTGGTGAGGAGGTGGTGAGGAAGTGGTGAGGAAGTGGGGTTGATCTGGAGAAAAGGGAGTCGGGGTTTAGGCGGCACCACTCAGGGCCGAGCCGTCCGCGGCGAAGGCCAGGCTGCGCATCGAGAGGTTCTTGTGATGGAAGCCGCTGTAGAGGTCGATCAGGCCCTCCTCCGGGCCATGTGCCGCCATGGCAACGATCAGGGGCGCCAGGTGCTCGCGGGTCGGCACCGCCAGGGCGGCGCCCGGCAGGGAGCCGTCGAGCAGGAGCTCGGGATGGTTGGCCGCGACCGCGGCGCGCACCGCCAGGTCGAAGTCGCGCGCCCAGTCATCGGGATGGTGCGCCTCCATCTGCGGCGCCACGGCGCGCAGGTTGTGGACGATCGCACCGCTGCCGACGATCAGGCAGCCGCTAGCGCGAAGCCGCTGCAAGGCCGCGCCGAGTGACGTCAGCGAGGCGGCGTCCAGCCGCGGCGGCAGCGAGACCGGCACGACCGGGACCGCGGCCGTGGGGAACAGGGCGCGCAGCGGCACCCAGCAGCCGTGATCCAGCCCACGCGACGGATCGAGCTGGGCCGACAGGCCCTGCGCCTGGAGGCTCGCGAGGATGTCGCGCGCCACCGCCGGTGCGCCGGGTGCGGGATAGGTGATGGCGAAGAGGGCGGGCGGGAAGCCGCCGAAATCGTGGATGGTCTCGGGCTGCGCGCTGGAGCCGATGGCGATGCCGTGGCGGCTCTCCCAATGGGCCGAGACCATAATCACGGCGCGTAGCGTCGGGAACGCGCTCAGGAGGATCGCACCGACCGCGCCCAGGGCGTGGCTCCAGGCATCATCGGCCAGCGCGGCCAGGGGCGAGCCATGGGCCAGGAACAGGACCGGTGGCAGGGCCGCGTTGACTGGACCGGCCGGGCTCACGACTTGGCCTCGCTGCGCAGGTGGTCGCGGATGTTCTCAAGTGCCGTAATGAGCTGGGCCAGATCCGGGGCGGGAATGTGCCCCAAGGCGGTCTGCAGGGCGGTGTTCACCTGCTCGTCCTGATCGATGTCCTCGAGGAAGGCGCTGCCGGTCGTAGTCAGGCGCACCAGCACCACGCGGCGGTCCGCGTCCTGGCGGGCGCGGGCGACCAGGTCGCGCTTCTCCAGGCGGTCGATCAGGCGCGTGATGTCGGGATCCCAGGTGACCAGGCGGGCGCCGATCTCGCCACAGGGCAGGCCCGTGGCGCCGGCACCGCGCAGGATGCGCAGCACATTGTACTGGGTCATGGTCAGGTCGTGGGACTTCAGCAGCCCCCCGAGGTGGCGGGCGAGCATGTCGGCGGTGCGTACCAGGTTCAGGAAAGCCTCGACCTCGATGGAGGCGAAGGGCTTATTCTGCTTCAACTCGCCTTGTAAACGGCCAACCATGTTTTAACGATAAACGTTATAACGACTAATGTCAATCCAAATACTGGGGCCACTGCACCGCGCACCGCTCTGGGGTCGCGGCGACCCTGCTTGCCCGCTAGCACACATGCCGAACATGCCCGTCATGCGCGGCTCGCCTGCATCGTGTCCACATGGCCTGCACATGAGCCTGCCGGATGGCCTATTGCAGCCTAATCGCTGCGTCGAGGCGGCGCGCGTGCGCCCGGTTCAGATCATTGTCGTCCTCGCTGTGCTGGTGATGGCCATCGCCCTGGGTGGTTGTGGCAACCGTGGCAGCATGAGCGCGACCGCCGGCAGCCATACGCCGGGCATGACCGACTACGAGAACAAGATGCTCTTCACCGATTCGCCCGAGTACACCAAGTACGATCTGCACTGAGCAGCAACGTGTCGGAGTGGTGAGTGATGCCTGACACAAGCATCGGCACCACACAGTACGCATCAGCCGTGACTGATCACTAATCAGTCGTCACTACACTCATGCGCCGTCAGCCATCAGCCCAGTGCTGACGGCTACCAGTTGACGATGAACGGCTCGCACCTCACGACGCACAACTTTCGGCTCACAGCCGATCGCGCGTCCTCAGACCAGCGGCAGGTCGACTTCGACCGGCGCGGCGTAGTCGATGCCGGGCAGCTCGAAGCCGTAGAGCCCGCGGAACTCGTGCTTGAAGCCGGCGTAGTCGCTCAGCGCCAGGAAGTTGCCGCTCTCGACCGTCTCCCACAGCACCGCCACCGCCGCCTGCACATCCGCCGCCATCTCGCGATCGTCGACGCGGATGCGCCCGGCCTCATCGAGCTTGGGCGTGACCCCGATCAGCTGGTCGTTGAAGAGCCGCACCATCTGCTCGATGGTGCCCTCATGCGTGCCGCGCTCCTTCATCACCTTGTAGAGCAGGCTGATGTAGAGCGGCACCACCGGGATCGCGCTCGAGGCCTGGGTCACCAGGGCCTTGTTGACGCTCACCCAGGCATGGCCGCCGATGGACTGCACCAGCTCGCGGTCCATGCGCTTCGCGGTAGCTTCCAGATCGTCCTTGGCGCGGCCGATGGTGCCGGCGCGGTAGATCGGGTAGGTCAGCTGGGGTCCGATGTAGCTGTAGGCCACGGTGCGGCAGCCCTTGGCCAGCAGGCCCGCTTTCGACAGCGCATCGACCCACAGCTTCCAGTCCTCGCCGCCCATGACCTTCACGGTGTTGCTGATGTCGGCTTCGTTGGCCGGCTGGATGGTGATCGGCTGGATCTGCTCGCTGTCGAGATTGACCGTCTTGTTGGTATACGGCCCACCGATCGGCTTGAGCACGCTGGCGTACTTGGTGGCGCTGTCGGGATCGACGCGCACCGGGCTGGCGAGGGAGTAGACCAGCAGGTCGATCGGTCCGGAGGCCTTGACCGCGGCGAGGACCTGTTCCTTGATGGCGTGCGAGAAGGCGTCGCCATTGATGGTCTGGATGGACTTGCCGGCGGCCTTGGCCTGGGCGTGGACCTCGGCCAGGTTGTACCAGCCGGCCGAGGCGGTGCGGTCATCCTTGGCGGCGCGCTCGAAGCACACGCTGATCGCTGAGGCGCCATGGCTCCACATCGCGGTGATCAGCGAGGACAGGCCGTAGCCGGCGCTCGAGCCGATGACCAGGACCCGGCCGACCGGCTTGCCCGGGGCGGCCTTGGCGATGGCGATCTGGCGCTGCACGTTCTGCGCGCAGCCGGTCGGATGCGCCGAGGTGCAGATGAAGCCGCGGAAGCGGGCATTGATTGGGAACTTCGCCATGGACCCTCCAGAGGGGCGGGATCCTAGGCGCCAGTGGAGCGACCGGAAGGGTGCGGCTCGCGGGATCGGCCCCTCCGCGCCCAGGCACAAGGCGCACGCCGCGCCGGCGGCGCCAGCCGTCCCGGCCCCCTGGGCTTGGCTTGCCACCGGCCGCATCCGGCCACGATCCCGCTCGATGACCGACGGCCGCGCCCATGCCCGCGAGATCTTCCAGGCCGCGCTTGCCGCGGTCGAGCCGGCCGCCGCCGTGCTCAGTCAGGTGACCGTCCACGAAGGTCAGCTGCATGCCGGGGCCAAGACCGTCCCCCTGGATGGCGCGCGCATCGTCGTGGTCGGCATGGGCAAGGCCTCGGTCGCCATGGCCCAGGCCATTGAACAGCTGCTCGGCCCGCGCATCAGCGGCGGGGTCGTGATCACCAAATATGGCCATGCGGCTCCCCTGAAGCATCTCCAGGTGTGCGAAGCCGCCCATCCCGTGCCCGATGAGGCTGGGGTACGGGCTGCGCGGCTGCTCGAGGAGAGTGTGAAAGGCCTGCGTCCCCAGGACCTGGTCATCTGCCTGCTCTCGGGCGGGGCCTCGGCCCTCATGCCCGCCCCGCGCCTGGGCATCACCCTGGCCGACAAGCAGGCCGTGGCCCGGCTGCTGTTGGGCAGCGGGGCGGACATCACCGCGGTGAACACGGTGCGCAAGAAGCTTTCCCGTCTCAAGGGCGGAGGCCTGGTGCGCGCCTGCGCACCGGCGCGGCTGCTGTGCCTGGCGATCTCGGACGTGATCGGCGATGATTGGAGCATCATCGGCTCCGGACCGACCAGCCCCGATCCGTCGACCTTCGCCCAGGCCTGGGCGGTGGTCGAGCGCTTCGCCATCGGCGACCGTTTGCCGCCCTCGGTGCGCGCGCACCTGACGCGCGGCATGGACGGCAACGAAGCCGAGACGCTCAAGCCGAACGATCCGTCCCTGGCCCGGGTCACCAATGTGCTCCTGGCCAGCAACCAGCAGGCGGTGGCCGCCGCGGCGGCCTGCGCCACGCGCCTGGGCTACCTGGTCACCACCGAGCCCACCCCGCTCGCGGGCGAGGCGCGTCCCCAGGCCGAGGCCTTCCTGGACCGGCTCCTGGCGGCCGCAGCCGCCGGCCCCGAGCCGCGCTGCCGCATCGCCGGCGGCGAGACCACGGTCACGCTCGGCGCCGACCACGGCCTGGGCGGCCGCAACCAGGAGATCGCCCTCGCGGTCGGGGTTGCCCTGGCACGCCGCGCTGCGGCCGCCCCCACGGCCACAGCCCCGCTCCCAGCCCAGCTCACCGTGCTCGCCGGCGGCACGGACGGCACCGACGGCCCGACCGATGCCGCGGGCGGCATCGCCGACCGTGGCCTGGTGGCGCGGGCCACGGCCGCGGGCCAGGACGCGGCGGCGGCCTTGACCCGGCATGACGCCTATCACCTCCTGCAGGCCAGTGGCGACCTGCTCATGACCGGTCCGACCGGCACCAATGTCATGGATCTGCTGATCGGCCTGAGCGCCGGCTAGCACCCGCTGCTGCCGGCTGAGCCCCAGCACGGATGAGCGCCACCACGGCGCCCGCCGGAGCCCAGGTCTCGCCCTCGCGGCTTTCCTCGCCCCGCCCGCGGCTAGACTGCCGGCATGAGTGCAGTGGCCTCACCCCAGGGCGTCCCCGCAGCGATCAGCGAGCATGTCGCCGAGCTGTGCCGGGTCGCACGCCCGGCCGCGCGCCAGGCGGCTGCGCTGAGCGACCACGCCAAGCGCGACGCCCTGCTCGCCGCCGCCACCGCCATCGACGCCGCCGCGCCCGCCATCCTCGCCGCCAATGCCCTGGACCTCGCCTACGCCGCCCAGGAAGGCCTCAGCACGGCGATGGTCGACCGCCTGCGGCTCGATGCCAAGCGCCTGTCCAGCGTGGTCGCCGACCTGCGGTCGGTTGCGCACCTGCCCGACCCGGTGGGGCGGGTCCTGGAGCGCTTCCAGATCATCCAGGGCATCCCGACCGAGAAGATCGCGGTGCCGATCGGGGTGGTGGCGATCATCTTCGAAAGCCGCCCGAATGTCACCGTCGATGCGGCCGCCTTGTGCCTGCGTTCCGGCAACGCCTGCATCCTGCGCGGCGGCAAGGAAGCCGTGCACTCCAACCGCGCCCTGGCTGCCGCCTTCCGCCAAGGCCTCCAGGCCGCGGGCGTCGATCCGAACGTCGTGCAGCTGGTCCAGGAGCAGGATCGCCGCCTGATCGAGGTGCTCCTGGCGCGCGACGATGCGATCGACGTGGTCGTGCCGCGCGGCGGGGAAGCCCTGATCCGCATGGTCGTGGCCTGCAGCAAGGTCCCGGTCATCCGCCATGACAAGGGCGTGTGCAGCCTCTACGTGCATGCGGCTGCCGACATCCCCATGGCCCTGCGCCTGGTCGTCGACGCCAAGGTCTCCAAGCCCGGCGTCTGCAACGCGATCGAGAACCTGCTGGTCGATGCCGCGATCGCGCCGCGCTTCCTGCCGCTGCTCGCCACCGCGATGGCCAAGCATCAGGTCGAGCTGCGCGCCGATGCGCAGGCGCTGCCACTGCTGCCCGGCGCCATCCCGGCCAGCGTCGAGGACTGGACCACCGAGTACCTGGCGCTGATCCTGGCGGTGAAGACCGTCATCGGCCTGGACGAGGCGATCACCTTCACCAACCGCTACGGCAGCCAGCACTCCGACGGCATCATCACGGCGGATATCCCCGCCGCCGAGCGCTACCTGCGCGAGGTCGATGCCGCCTGCGTCTACCACAACGCCTCGACGCGCTTCACCGATGGCGGCCAGTTCGGCTTCGGCGCGGAAGTCGGCATCAGCACCAACCGCCTGCATGCGCGTGGGCCCATGGGTCTGAACGAGCTGTGCACCTACAAGTACGTGGTGCGCGGGCACGGCGAAACCCGCAGTTAGAAGCAGATGGGCCAGGCCTGCGGGCATCTCGCCCGCTATTGCACCGGTGCTCGCGGCGTGGCGCTCGCACTCATCGCCTGAACGATGATGGCCCGCAACTCGGCCCGATGTCCCTCCATGACGATCTGGGCGAAGCTCATCGCCTTGGACATGATCTCGGGTACCACTGAGTTTGCTTTCCTGCCGAGAGCGGTCTTCGCAAAAATGGTGAGGGCGTGCAGCTCGTCTAGGGTGAAGGCCTGTGCGTATTCGGCCCGATAGAACGGCTCAACCATCCTCCAGCCCGCGTATTTGCGAAAGTAGGCAAGCAGCTGCTCCCGCCCCGGAGCGGTCCCCGGATTTTTTCGGATAAGATCGTCCACCAGGAGGATGAGGGTCCGATCCATCATGCCACCGATGTCCTGCGCAGCGAACAGCTGGTCCAGTGCGGCGTTCGTGGCGGGGTCGGTTGGTAAGGTTGGATAGTGCGATCCGTCGGATGCCAGGGGCGCCTGCGACGGGGCTTGAGAGCCCACAGCCTCGTCCGCTCTGGCGCCAGGCGTCAGCAGCAACAGCAGGGACAGGACCAGGATCGGGACACTGGCCATGGATGACTGATTCAACACTACCCTTCGGGAGCAGGAGCGACAACCGGCAGATGCTGATCGCAATGGTGCATCCCCCGTGACCTCCGCCGGGATGACGGGGGATCCACGCGGCCGACGACTCCTGGGTTGCCGTGGTCCGGTGCCGGCCCAGGATTCGACCCCATGTCCGGCCCGCAGGTCCTCATCGTCGGCGCCGGTCCGACCGGCCTGGTGCTCGCGCTGCGCCTGCGCCACCACGGCCTGGCCTGCCGCATCATCGACAAGAACTCAGGCCCCGGCCAGGCCTCGCGCGCCACCGTGGTCCAGGCGCGCACGCTGGAGCTCTATCAGCAGATCGGCCTGGGCGATGCGCTGGTCGAGCAGGGCATCCCGATCACGGCCATGCAGGTGCGCGCCGGCGGCCGGGAGATCGCCACCATCCCGATCGGCGCGATCGGCACCGGCACCAGCCCCTTCCCCTTCGCCCTGGCTTTTCCACAGGACGACCATGAACGCTTCCTGACCACCCAGCTGGCCACCCTGGGGGTCGCCGTCGAGTGGAACACGGAGCTGACCCACTTCAGGCAGGACGAGTTCGGGGTGAGCGTCACCCTGCGCACCCCCGAGCAGCGCACCGTCCAGGGCCGCTACCGCTACCTGTGCGGCTGCGATGGCGTGCACAGCCGGGTCCGCACCCAGCTCGCCCTGCCCTTTCCGGGCGGGACCTACCCGCAGCAGTTCTTCGTCGCCGATGTGGCGCTGGCGGGTCCGCCGAACACCGACCTGATCGGCAGCTTCGCAGGCCGCGACTTCGTCCTGATGATGCCGGTGCGCTCCTCGTCCACCCAGCGCCTGATCGGCATCATCCCGGCCGCACTCGCCGGCCGGGATGACCTGGCCTTTGCCGATCTCCAGGCCGCCACCGAGCAGCTGCTGGGCATCCAGGTCACCAGCGTGAACTGGTTCTCGACCTACCGCGTGCAGCACCGCGTCGCCGCGCACTTCCATGTCGACCGCACCTTCCTGCTCGGCGACGCCGGCCATGTGCACAGCCCGGTCGGCGGCCAGGGCATGAACACCGGCATCGGGGACGCGGTCAATCTCGCCTGGAAGCTCGCCACCGTGCTGCAGGGCAAAGCCCACTCGCGCCTGCTCGACACCTACGAGCACGAGCGCATCGGCTTCGCACGCAGCCTGGTCACGACCACCGACCGCGCCTTCACCACCCTGGTCAACCCCGGCTTTCGCGGCCAGGTGGCGCGCCACTGGCTGCTGCCGCACATCATGCCCTGGCTGAGCAGCTTCCACGCGGTGCAGCGCCTGATCTTCGGCACCATCTCCCAGGTGCGCATCCATTACCGCGATTCCGCCCTCAGCCAGGGCCAGGCTGGCGCCATCGCCGGCGGCGACCGCCTGCCCTGGCTGCCGCCGATTGGCATCCGCGCCAGCAACTTCGATGCGCTGCGCGCCCTGGCCTGGCGGGTGCATGTCTACGGCCAACCCTCCGCCGAAGTCCTGGAAGTCACCTCCCAGCTGCAGCTGCCGGTCGATGTCTTCGCCTGGGACGAGGGCGTGCGCCAGGCCGGCTTCGCGCGCGACGCGCTCTACCTGGTGCGTCCCGACGGCCATGTCGGCATGGCCCTGGCCCCGGGGGAGGTCGGCCGGCTGCGCCGCTACCTCGCCGACTGGCAGATCATCCCCTGACATGTCCCCATACGTTCTCCGTGCGTCCGGAGTCGCGAATTGAGTCCGGCCCTATCCGGCGTTGACCATGATGTGGAGATTCTTCATCCACGGCAGCAGCGGCAGGAGCAGGGCCAGGCCCATGATCGGCGTCACCCAGATCAGCCGCAGCAGGCGGTCGCGCAGCAGAAGCGAGCCCATATGGTCGCGCAGCTCGTGGAAGTTGAAGACCACATGCATCTGCCAGAGGACCGGCGCCAGGAAGACGAACCAGAACAGCATCCAGTGCTCGGTCCACAGCCAGGGAATGTAGGCGATCTCGGCGATCACCCCGAGCAGCACCATCGGCAGGCAGCAGCGGCTCAAAAGCGCGATGCCGCCGGCGATGACCAGCGGGGTGACGAGCATGGCGATATCGCCATCGCGGTGCTGCGCGAAGTGCAGGTTATGGTCCTGCACGAAGCCACCCAGACGCGAGAGCATGAGTCCCATCCCGAAGGCCGCGCCGCCGAGCACCGCCAGCATGCCGGCGCGGAAGAACGGCCCATGACCGCCGCCGTCGAACTGCTTGAAATCCTTGAATTCCTTGAAGTCGTGCGCCTTGCGGCGCGCGCTGCCGATATCGACCCGGCTGCCATCCTTGCTGCTGACATGGATGCCATCCAGACCGATCCTGACTTCGTCCTCGCCATCCTTGATGTGGATGCCGCCCAGGCCGAACTGCACCGAGTCGGTACGCGTCCCTGAGCCGGGTTCGATGCTGGGACCGCTGGCAGGTGCCGCTGCTGCCGCCGCGGCGCCAGCGCCTGCGGCACGGGTCGCATCGACGCCCGTCTTCGCAGCTGGGGTCGCAGTCGTGCCCGGTGCCTTTGACGCCGGAGCAGCCTCGGCCGCGGCCGCGGCCGCTCCGGCCGAGGCGTGGCTGACCGCATCATTGAGTTCCGTCGCCGTGCCGAAGCGCCGCGCCGGATCACGCTCCAGGGTGCGCATCACCACATCGTCCATCGCCGCACTGACCGCGCTGGAATGCGATGGCGGCTCGAAGCGCCCGCGCGGCAGGCCCCCGGTGAGCATCTCGTAGATGATCACCCCCAGGGCGTAGAGATCCGCTCGGTGGTCCACCTGGGAGGCCGCGACCAGCTGCTCCGGGGCCATGTAGTGCGCCGTGCCCAGGACATCCCCGGTGCCGGTCAGGTCCGAACCCGACTGGTTGAGCTTGGCCAGGCCGAAATCGGCGATGTGCACATTCCCGCGCCCATCGATGAGGATGTTCTCGGGCTTGAGATCGCGGTGCACGACCCCGGCGCCATGCGCATGCGCCAGCGCCGAGCACAGCTGCGGGATCAGGCGCAGCACCTCGGCCCCGGAGAGCGCGCCCGTGGCCATGACCTGCCTGAGGTTCGAGCCGTCGATCAGCTGCATCACCAGGTACGGCCGGTCGGCGACCGTGCCGAAGTCGTGGATGGCGACGATCGCGGGATGGTCGAGACGCGCCAGGGTGCGTGCCTCGCGCGCGAAGCGCTCATCGAAGCCGGGTTCATGGGCATGGCTGCCGGCCAGGAGTTTCAGCGCGACCAGGCGGTCGAGGTTGGTCTGGCGCGCCTTGTAGACCGCGCCCATGCCGCCCACCCCGAGCAGGGAGATGATCTCGAGGTTGGGGAACACCCCCTGGAGCTCCTCAACCCCGGGCGGCTGCCAGCGGCCCGGATCGCGGCGCGGCGCAAGCCCGGCGGCGAGCAGCGCCGTGGTCTGGGTGTCGGGTCGGAAGGGATCGGTCATGGTGGCCTCACCATGGTCTTCCGACAACGCCGTCCCTGGTTACGAAAAATCCGTCCCGGGGCCATGTCCAGCCTTGGCAGCCTTGGGAGCCCTGGGAGCGCCGCATCGCCCCACCCGCGCCCGGGACCCCGGCCTTACAGCGCATGGCGCAGTGCCGCCAGCAGGTGGGTCAGTTCCGCGTCGATCAGCCGCGGCTCATTCTCGGCCAGGGTCTGGGCGATCTCGGCGCGCAGGCACTCCCGGAAGCGTTCGCGCAGGCGGTGCACGGCGACCTTGACCGCGCCCTCGCCCAGGCCGAGGCCGACCCCGGCCGCGGCGTAGGCCGCAGCGTCGCCATTCTCGCCCAGGAAGCCGGACAGGGCCTGCCAGCGCTCGGGCGGCTCCTGGGCCTTCATCTGGTCCAGGGCCCGGGCCACCACCAGGTGCGCCCAGTCGCGGTCGAAGCCCTCCACCGGGTCCGCCACCGGACCCGCATGGCCGTCCTCCAGGAGCGGCTCGGCTGCGAGCCCGCCGCCACGCTTGAGCGCGCCCTCGCGCTCCCGGGCATGCAGCAGGTGGTGGTCGAGGCAGGCCAGCAGGAAGGTGCGGAAGCGTCCCCGGGTCGGATCGGCCCGGTCGAGGATCCGCCCACTGATGATCGCGATCAGGAAGTCCTGGGTCAGGTCCTCGGCGTCATGCGCGGCGAAACCACGCCTGCGCACATGCGCCTGGAGGCAGTCCCAATAGCGTTCGCACAACCACGCCAGGGCCGCGCGCGCCGGCTGGCTGTCGCCGCCAGCCACCAGCACCTGGCTCCAGCGTGTCGACGGGTAGCCCATCGCCGCATCCTAGAGTCGGCACCGGCTGATCCATGGGAATGCCGTTGCGTGGCGGCAACGCGGGAGTGGTTCCGCACTGGCACCATCACCGCAGCGGTCGAGTCTCCGGTACGCCCGTCCCATCCGCTCCCTGACCGACGCGAGCTAACGTCCCGCGGCCGCCGTTAGCTGCAGGTCGCGATACAGCCGGTCGAAGCAGTAGGCGCCGAGCTCCAGACCCTGGCAGGTATGGTAGCGGCCCTTCGGGTCCGCCCAGCGCCCCTCGACCACGCCGAAGAACTCATCCGCATGGCGCACGTCGATCTCGGCGTGCAGCTTATAATGCACGAGATGCTCCGGCGCGACCCAGCCGCGCGCCACCACCGCCGCGCCGATCGCCGCCGAGCAGGACGAGAAGGCCAGTTCGATGATCCCCATGCACGCCACCCCGACCTCCAGCTCATCGAGCACGCAGGCGGTGGTGAGGACCGCATTGAAGGCGCGCAGGCACGGCCAGAGCGCCTGGCTGTCGAGCTGCGCGGGATCGGAGCCGATCGAGGTCAGGAAGCCCGCGAAGGTCGACTTGTGGAAACGCTGCGCATTGAAGTCGCCGTGCTCCTCGACCAGGTTGCGCAGGATCTCGAGCCGCGCGGCCGGATCGGGGATGCGTCCGATCAAGGCCGCCATCGGCCGGGGAAAGAATTCGACCGCGAAGGAGAACTGCTCCTGGGTGCGGCGGAAGGCCGGCAGGGTCATGCTGCCGTCGGCCAGACCGCAGAAGAAGGGATTGGCGGTGATCGCTACTCGACGCAGGACCTCCTGGGCATGATCCAGAACCTGGTGCGAGGACCCCGGCTGGCCGCTCGGGGTCATGGGCGCTGCAGATGGAGGGGGAGCCGTCATAGCTTAGATGTCCGCCGAGGTGATGAGCCACGGTCCCGGGGCCCAGTCCCCGGCAGCATAGACCGTCATCGGCGCCAAGGCGAGCAGCTGCTGGGCGAAGGCCGCCTGATGCAGCGCCGCCTCGGCGCTGGGAACCGCCACGAAGAGCATCTCATACCCCAGCTCCCGGGCCCTGGCCAGGGCATGGCTGATCAGGTCCCGCGCCGCAGGGACATCGACCGCGCAGCAGGTCAGATGCGCACTGCGCATCTCCTGTCCGGTGAGATACGCGAGACGCTTGGCGCCGCGCGTATCCTCAAGCCAGGCGCAGGCGCGGCCATCCTGGGTGCAGAGCCAGCTCGGCGTCGTCTCTGAGCGCAGCGCTGCATACGCGCCCGTGGCATGATGGAAGCCCATCACGAGCCTGCGAAACAGCACCAGGCCCACTTCCGGGTCCACGGTCCCGACGGTCATCGCGTCCCGGCGAGGCGGTACGGGCGGGTCGGTGCGCAGCCACAGCAGGCTGGCCTGCGCCAACGCCCGGAAGGGTGGGATGCCAAGGCGTCCGGTATAGGCTTCGGGCGTGGCCGTGGTGCCATCCATGACGATGGCATAGGCCGCCTGGGTGCGCGGGCTCGCCCAGTCCTGGATCAGGCGCAGCAGGCGCAGCAGGACCCGGCCTCCGCGTACCTGCGGGCTGAGCTTCAGATCACCGACATAGAGGACCTGGCGCTCCTGGCCACCGGGTGCGACCAGGGTGCGCAGCGCGGCGCCCACCAGCCCAGCGACGCAGTCGCCATCGGTATGCACGGCGAGCACCGCTTCCCCCAGGGCCGCAAAGAAGCGGTGGTCGTCGCCGCGGTGATCGATGCGAAACCGCCGCTCGGCGCCAAGCGGATAGCTGAACTGCTGCTCGAAACGCTGTAGCGCCGCGGCGAGCGGCGCGTCGGGTGGGCCCGCCAGCAGGGACGTGCTCATGCGGACCGTCGGCCGATATGCAGGCCACGGTAGAAGAAGCTGCGATCCCCGGCCAGCAGCTGCTGCGCCCGCGTCCCATCCCAGTTCAGGTCGGGAGCCAGGGCGGGGATGTCGAGCGAGCTGTTGAGCTGGCGGATCACGACCAGGCCGCCGGGATGCAGATGGGCCCTGGCCAGGGTCAGGGTGGCCCGGGCCTGCGCGGGGTCGAGCCAATCGAGGATGTTGGAGAGGTGGATGAGATGGAAGCGGCGCTCCTCCACCGCCAGCGCCTGGTCCATGGTCGCCTGGACCCAGGTAATGCGGGCCTGATGGCCGCCGGCCGGCTGTAGGAACCAGTCCGCGGGATGGTGTGGGGGATAACGCCCCGCCAGGAGCTGCCAGAGGTAGGGATTGTTGGCTGCGGGCAGGGTGCGCACCACGGCCAGGAGGCGCTGGGTGAAGTGCGCCGCGAAGGCCTGGACCGCATTGCCGGTCGCGGCCTGGCCGAACAGCTCCACCAGGTTTTCCAGGGCCATGGTCTCGTCGAAGGCGCCTGCCAGGTGGATCCCCAGGGCCGAACCCGCAGCAACGATGCGCGCCTGCTGGGCCGGATCGGAGCAGGTGAGCAGCTCCTGGAGCGCGGGAGCGGCGTCCTGCAGCGCATGGCGCAAAGCGACGAAGAGCTGTTCATAGCGTCCGGCCTGATCCGGACCGAGCTCCGCGATCTGCGCAAGGGGGCCGAGGGCATCGGTATCCATTTGCAGCGCGGCCAAGCCGCGCTGCAAATGATCGGCGCGTTTACTCGCCTCCATCGGCAGGTGGCCGAAGAGACGCAGACGCTCGTCGCTGCTGAGCGTCTGCGCGCTGGCCAGCTTGAGACGGGTGAGCGCCAGCTGCGCGGGATTGGGATCGACCAGATGGACCAGGCGCACCCCGGGCAGGGCGGCCAGTACCGCCGCGGTGCAGCCGCCCGAAGCGATCTGCAGGAGGTCGACCTCCGTGACACCGTCCGCATGCAGGACCTGCACCAGGGCGGCATCGATACGGGGATCCTCGCGCACCTGGGCGAAGGCCAGCGGCAGGGCGCGGGCGCCAGAAACCCAGGATGGCAACGGCTGCACAGGAGAGGTCACTGCTGGGGATCTATACCGCTGACACGTCGGCTGGTCAAGAAATCCGGTCACCTCGAGGTCTGTCTCGCCCATCACGGCTCGATTGTCGTGGAGTAGGGATTTCCAAATAGGAAGGTCCACTATGTCCCGGCACTCTATGTTAATTATGATAGCTGTAGTCACGGCCTAACGCCAGATTCACTTGACGAGTTGAAATAGCTGAATCGAACCATTCTTAGCTGTTCATGCATGTCTGAAGCCGTTTGAGGGGCACATGCGCACAGCTGGGCATCCACGACGTTCTCAGTGCGGATATTGAGCTCGAAATCGTCGGTGCTCTCCGATGTCCCTCGACGATCCTTCCATTCCCGGCACCCAAGCCATTGATGAGGAAAACTCTTGTTTTCCAGCATCCGAAAATAGGTTCTTGGAATATGCTGAGTCTTTTGCATAAGAATTCGAAAGACGGAACTCCGCCATATTACGATTCAGAGGTTCGGGTAGTTGATGATGTCTTATATGTCCGTGGCGGGAGCGGCGGCGGTTACGCCGGCGCTCAACGGTGGTACGTGAAAGGTCCCGATGGGGTCGTGGTGAGGGATCCGACTCATGGAGATGAGGTGACGTCGTTTGCTACCGGTCCCATGGGCCACGCGCAATTGGATCGAAAACGAGGCTTGATCTTCGTCTCCAGGCAAGGTGTGGAATCCTTAGTCAAGGTTCCGTCAACGCATGTTTATGCCATCTATACCTGTGGCGATCATTTCCTCGTCACTTGCCCTGATTCAGTATACCATTTCGACACAAATTCCAGCGTATTGCGGGAATTGATATGTGTAAATAACCCTATATTTAGCTCTAAAAATCA
>Ga0302314_10007590_pt1 | contig 19483 bp, 14 predicted proteins | sample III_Palsa_N2_3_FD_200533 | JGI IMG/M metagenome (GOLD analysis project Ga0302314, IMG submission 200533) | Peat permafrost microbial communities from Stordalen Mire near Abisko, Sweden - III_Palsa_N2_3 | ecosystem: Environmental > Terrestrial > Soil > Palsa > Peat permafrost | place: Sweden...
TCATCACATCCTGGGGCTGGAGCAGGTCCCAAGGGTTTGGCTGTTCGCCAATTAAAGTGGTACGTGAGCTGGGTTCAGAACGTCGCGAGACAGTTTGGTCCCTATCTGCCGTGGGCGTCGATACTTGAGAGGAGTTGTCCCTAGTACGAGAGGACCGGGATGAACATGCCTCTGGTGTACCTGTCGTTCCGCCAGGAGCGCAGCAGGGTAGCTATGCATGGACGGGATAACCGCTGAAAGCATCTAAGCGGGAAGCCTCCCTCGAGATAAGGTATCATAGAGCCGTGGTAGACCACCACGTTGATAGGCCGGGTGTGGAAGTGCGGTAACGCATGAAGCTAACCGGTCCTAATAGCTCTATTCATGCTTGAGAATTCCACCATCAATATCATGTCTGCCTAACAGCGGCCTGATGATGGACGATATCAAGCCAGAAACGCCATCATCGCCATCGATTAAAAACCCACCACATAAACTCTGTACGCCGGCTCCATTGCTTGGTGACCATAGCGTCTGTGCCCCACCCGATCCCATCTCGAACTCGGCCGTGAAACCAGTCCGCGCCAATGGTACTAACGCTCAAGCGTTGGAAGAGTAGGTCGTCGCCAGGCATTGTAGCCGGCGTATAGAGTTTATGTGGTTGGAACCCATTCACAACTTCGCCTTCCGGGTGGCCTTCTGGCTATCCGGATCAAAGGCTTGCAGCGGCTCGCTTTGGTGAGTCACTCCCGTCGCGGGGTGGAGCAGCCCGGTAGCTCGTCAGGCTCATAACCTGAAGGTCGCAGGTTCAAATCCTGCCCCCGCAACCAGACTTACAAAAAGCCCTGCCGCGCAAGCGGCGGGGCTTTTTGTGTTTGGCTTGCGAGCGCTACACCGTTATTTTGGCGCCAATCGCCACAAAGGTTGCCGCGAAACACGCGGGAGCGGTTGCGGCGCCGCCGGGGATCGCGCACAGTCGGGCATGATCAAGGCAGCCCTGCATCACCTCACCCGCTATTCCTACGACAAACCGGTCCAGTTGGGGCCGCAAATCATCCGGCTTCGGCCGGCGCCGCACAGTCGGACGGCGGTGCCCAATTATTCGCTGACGATCAGTCCGGCGAACCACTTCATCAACTGGCAGCAGGATCCGCACGGCAATTGGCAGGCGCGGGTGGTGTTTCCCGAGCCGGTCGACCATTTCTCGATCGAGGTCGATCTGCTGGCCGAGCTGGCGGTGATCAATCCGTTCGATTTCTTTGTCGAGGATTCGGCGCAGGAATATCCGTTTTCCTATGATCCGACTTTGGCGATCGACCTGGCCGCGTATTTCGAGCTCGAGGGCCAGGGGCCGCGGTTCGATGCGCTGTATGAGCGGTTTCGTGATGTCAAAGAGCGTACGATCGACTTTCTTGTGGCGATCAACCAGGCGGTCAATGAAGCGGTCAACTATGTCATTCGGTTGGAATCGGGCGTGTATGCGCCGGAGGAAACGCTCGAGATCGGTAGTGGGTCGTGCCGGGATTCGGCCTGGTTGCTGGTGCAGTTGCTGCGCCGGCTTGGTTTTGCCGCGCGGTTTGTCTCGGGGTATTCGATTCAGTTGACGCCGGATGTGGCCGCGGTCGATGGGCCGACCGGGGTTTCGCAGGATATCTGCGATCTGCACGCGTGGGCCGAAGTGTTTGTGCCGGGTGCGGGTTGGCTGGGGCTTGATTCGACCTGGGGTTTGTTTGCGGGCGAGGGGCATATTCCCCTGTGCGCTACGCCGCATTATCGCTCGGCTTCGCCGATCGAGGGCGTGGTGATGGAGCCGGTGCATACCGAGTTCCATTTCGAAATGGACGTGTCGCGGATTGCCGAGGCGGTGCGGATTACGCGGCCGTTTACCGAGCCGCGTTGGGACGCGTTGATGGCGCTCGGCGATAAGGTCGACGAGGATTTGTTGGCGCAGGATGTGCGGCTGACGATCGGGGGCGAGCCGACGTTCGTGCGCGATGGCGATTACGAGGCGGGTGAGTGGAATGCCGATGCGGTCGGGCCGACCAAGGCGTATTTTGCCGACCACCTGATCCGGCTGTTGCGCGGCAAGTTTGCGCCGGGATCGCTGCTGCATCACGGGCAGGGCAAATGGTACCCGGGCGAAAGCCTGCCGCGGTGGGGCTATTCGATTTACTGGCGCAAGGATGGCGTGCCGGTGTGGAACGATGCGCGGCTGATTGCGGCGAGCACTTTGACTGCGCCGGAGGATATCGAGGAGCCGCTGAGTGAAGCCGATGCTGCGCGGTTTTTGAAGCATACCGCGCGTATGCTGGGCGTGGACGAGGATTTTGCGCAGCCGGTCTATGAAGATGCGCTCGAATGGATTGTCAAAGAGGCGCAACTGCCGGGCAATGTCACGCCGACTGATCCGAAGCTGGAGGATCCCGAGGAACGCGCGCGGTTTATGCGCACGTTTCAGCGGGGGCTGACCAGTCCGGTCGGGCATGTTTTGCCGATCCAGCGGTGGTGGCAGTCGGCTGCGCAGCCTGGTCAGGTGCGCAAGTGGCGGACCGAGCGGTGGAAAGTGCGGCGCGGGGCGCTGTTTGCGGCGCCGGGCGATTCGGCGCTGGGCTATCGCCTGCCGCTGGGTGCGTTGTCGCATGTGCCTGCTTCGGAATATCCGTATATTCATCCGCAGGATACGGCCGAACCGCGGGGGGATTTGCCTGATATTCGTGCGCAGGTTTTCGAGCGTGCGGCTGAGGCTCCGGCGCAGCGTTCGGTTGCGGTTGCTTCGCCTGCCGTGGCCGATCAGGGCTATACCGAGCAGGTTGCGATCGAGGGTGCGGTGCGCACTGCGATTACGGTCGAGGCGCGCGGCGATCATTTGTGCGTGTTTATTCCGCCGGTTGAGACGCTTGAGGATTATCTCGATCTGGTTGCCAGCATCGAGGCGGTTGCGGTCGAATCCGGTTTGCCGGTGCGGATCGAGGGCTATCCGCCGCCGCCGGATCCACGGTTGATGGTGTTGAAGGTTACGCCTGATCCAGGTGTGATCGAGGTGAATATTCAGCCGGCCGCGTCGTGGCGCGAGGCGGCGATGATCACCGAGACGGTGTATGAATGTGCGCGGGAAATCGGGCTGACCGCGGACAAGTTCATGGTCGACGGGCGTGCGACCGGTACAGGCGGGGGCAATCATATTGTGCTCGGTGGGCCGACCTTGCTCGATTCGCCGTTTATTCGCCGGCCTGATATGCTGAAGTCGTTTGTCACGTATTGGCAGCGGCATCCTTCGCTCAGCTATCTGTTTTCGGGGCTGTTTATCGGGCCGACGTGTCAGGCGCCGCGGATTGACGAGGCGCGGCACGAGGGGTTGTACGAGCTCGAGATCGCGCTGGCCCAAGTGCCGCATCCGGATTTGCCGCAGCCGCCGACGTGGCTGGTCGATCGGCTGTTTCGCAATCTGCTGGTCGATATTACCGGCAATACGCATCGGACCGAAATCTGCATCGACAAGATGTTTTCGCCTGATGGGCCTACGGGGCGTTTGGGGCTGGTCGAGTTTCGCGGGTTTGAAATGCCGCCTGAGGCGCGGATGTCGCTGGCGGCGCAATTGCTGTTGCGCGCGCTGGCGGCGTGGTTCTGGCGGGAGCCGACTTCGGGGCCGTTGGTGCGTTGGGGAACGCAATTGCATGACCGGTTCATGCTTGGGCACCATGTCTGGAATGATTTCCTCGATGTGCTGAGCGATCTTGACCAGGCGGGGTATCATTTCGATCCCAACTGGTTCGAGGCGCAGCGGCAGTTCCGCTTTCCCGTGCATGGCACGATCGAGGCGAGTGGGGTTTCGCTGGAAATCAGTCATGCGCTCGAGCCGTGGAATGTGCTGGGTGAAACCGGCGCGATTGGCGGGACCGTGCGTTATGTCGATGCTTCGACCGAACGGTTGCAGGTGCGGGCCACGGGACTTGTGCCCGGGCGCCATGTAATTACCTGCAATGGTCGGCGTGTGCCGATGAATGCCACCGCCATTCACGGCGAAGGTGTGGGCGGGGTGCGGTACAAGGCGTGGCAGCCTGCCAACTGTTTGCATCCGCAATTGCCGCCGCATCCGCCGTTGACGTTCGATGTGCTTGATACGTGGAACGGGCGGTCGCTGGGGGGATGCGTCTATCATGTCGCGCATCCCGGTGGGCGCAGTTATGATACGGTGCCGGTCAATGCGTACGAGGCCGAAGCGCGGCGGCTTGCGCGGTTTCAGGCGCATGGCCATAGTCCCGGCAAAGTGGAGGCGCCGCCGCCCGAACAGCCTGGGGAATTTCCGATGACGCTCGATCTGCGCCGCCCTGCGTTTCTGGCCTGAGTATCGTCGTTTTGGCCGATGCGCCCGTCCCTGCTGCCCCGGCTGCCGCTAAAACCGTTGCTGCTGCGCCGAGCGCGGGCGCGCGTGCGCGGTTGAAGGATTATCCGGTCGCTGACGACGCGCTCGATCTCTATCGATTGGCGTCGCCGGCGATTGCGGCCAAGTGGCAGACGATGGCGGCCGGGCTTTCGGCGCTGCGCGATGAGGCCGGTATTCCGGTTGCCGAAGTCGTGGCGCGGCAGATCCAGGACCTGGGGCTGAGCTTTCGGATTACCGGCGATACCGAAGAGCGCGCGTGGCCGCTGTCGCCGATGCCGCTGGTTATCGGCGCGGCGCAGTGGCGCGAGATCGAGCGCGGGCTGATCCAGCGCGCCGAATTGATCGAGGCGGTGACCGACGATATTTATGGGCCGCAGCGACTGGTCAGCGCGGGGCATTTGCCCGCTGCGCTGGTTGCGGGCAGCCGGTTTTTTGCGCGCAATATGATCCGTGCGCGCGAGGCGCGTGGGAATGACATGCGCAGCGAGGGCGATACTGCGCCTTTGCTGTCGGTCTATGCGGCTGATCTGGTGTGTGGGCCGGGTGGGCAGTGGCAGATTGTCAGCGATCGGCTGCGGTTGGCCAATGGCATTGGCTATGCGCTGGAAAACCGGTTGGCCTTGTCGCGCAGCACCGGCGGATTGCTCAGCGATATTCATGTGCGGCGGTTGGCGAATTTCTTTGCGCAGTTGCGTAGCGGTATGGCGCGGGCGTGTTCGCGCGAAAATCCGCGGATCGCGCTGTTGACCCCGGGTCGGTTGAACCAGTCTTATCCCGAACAGGCGCATCTGGCGCGGTATCTCGGGTTTCCGCTGGTCGAAGGGCGCGATCTGACGGTCAGCGATGATCGGCTGTATGTGCGCACGATCGCGGGGCCGAAGCGGATCGACGCGCTGTGGCGGTGGATCGATACGAATGCGCTTGATCCGCTGGCGTTTGATTCACGCACGCAAATTGGTGTGCCAGACGGGTTCGAGGCGTGGTTGCGGAGCGGGGTCGAGCTGTTCAATGCGCCCGGCGCAGAAGTGCTGGAGGCGCCAGCGTTTGCCGCGTACCTGCCGCGGCTCTGCGAGGTTTTGCGCAATGAGGCGCCGATCCTGCCCAATACGCCGACTTTGTGGTGTGGCGATCGGGCGCAGGCCGACGAAGTGCGCGACCGGTTCAAGGACCTGGTGATTACGTCGGCATTTGGCCGCAAGGTTGATGGCCTGCCCAGTGATCACGGGCTGGCGGGGGGCACGTTGTCACGGGTGAGCCGGGACAATCTGCATGCCGCGATGCTGTTGCGGCCGATCGATTATTGCGGGCAGGAGGCGGTTACGCCGGCGACCACGCCGACTTTGGTCGATGAGCGTTTTGCGCCGCGTGCGTTTACGTTGCGCGCGTTTGTTGCGCGTGGGGCCGATGGTGCCTGGACGGTGATGCCGGGCGGATTTGCGCGGTTGTCGTCATCGGCGCACAACCATAGCGGGTGGCTGGGCGAAGGCGACATGTCGGCCGATGTGTGCATCGTCGATGATGCGGCGCCGGCGGTTCCGGCGCGGCCGAGCGTGGTTGAAAGCACAAAAGTGCGGCGCGGCGGGGGCATTCTGGCCAGCCAGGCGGCGGACAACCTGTTCTGGTTTGCGCGCTATCTTGAACGTGCCGAGATTACCTTGCGTGTGATCCGCGCGGTACTGGGCAGCATGATCGAGGTCGATGCGGTTGCGGCCAATCATCCTGAGACGGTCGTTGCGCTGCTTGCGTTGCTGGTCGAGCGCGGTGCGATTTCCGAAGAAACTGCGAAGTTGCCGGTGGCGCAGGCGGCGCGGGCGGCGCTGTCGGAAACCGTGCTGCCCGGCGGGGTCGGGTCGCAATTTGCCAAATTCCGGGCGGCGGGGCTGACTTTGCGCGACCGGATTACCCCGGATTTCTGGCGACTGGTCAATCGGCCGTTGCCGGCGTTTGAATCGCATCGGCCGGGTGCGTTGCTGCGTGTCGCGCGTGAACTGATCGAGCGGTTGAGTGCCTTGTCGGGTTTGCTGGCGGAAAACTTCAACCGCGGTCCTTCGTGGCGGTTTATCGATCTGGGGCGGCGGGTCGAACGTGCGCTGGGGATTTGCGATACCGTTGGGACATTGGGTGGCGAAACGCTGAGTGGCAAAGGTGAGGGTGGGGGCGAATCGCCCGAAGCACTCGGTTTGTTGCTCGATCTGTCGGACAGCCAGATTACCTATCGCGCGCGCTATCTGACCGGGCCGCGGCGTGATCCGGTGTGCGACCTGCTGCTGCTCGATCCCGACAACCCGCGCAGCCTGGCGTTTCAGGTCAACGCGATCTGCGACCATGTCGCGCAATTGCCCAGTCTGCGCGAGGACATGATGCCCGAGGCGCCGTTGCTGGAGGCGCGCGCTTTGCAGGCGCCGTTGCAGTCGGTGACGGTCGATGCGTTCGATGGCGCGCTGCTGCGCGATATCGAGGAACGGCTGCTGGCTTTGTCCGACACGATTGCCGCGCGCTATTTCCTGCAATACGAACGCAGTCGCACCACGACCGATGGTAGCCTGCTGGCCTGATCGATTCGCATGATTTACAATGTCCATCACCTGACGACAGTCAAATATGCGACGCCTGTGCGGCTTGCGCGGTTCAACGTGCGGCTGCGCCCCGCGTTGTGGCCCGGCCAGGTGCTCGACAAATTTGCACTGACGATCGATCCGGTGCCGTGGTCGGTGCAGGAAGAGGCGGGGCCGTTTGTCGTCAACCGCACGCGCCTGTTCATTCGCGAGCCGCTGGCCGAGCTGAAGATCGACATCAAATTTCGGGTCGAAGTGTCCGAACCGTCGTTGATCGCGGGCATGTATGGCACGAAGGATCTGGTTTCGGGCGGGCCGACCGTGGCGCAATTGCGCGATCGCGCTGCGCGCAATCTGGATCTAAAGCCAATGGGCCCGGCCAGTTATCTGTATCCGGCGCCGATGACGCCCAGTTCGCCCGCGATTGCGGCATGGGCGGCGCGGTTTTTCCCGTCGCAGCAGGGCGTGCTCGCGGCCGGGCAGGCGCTGATGCATGCGATCTACGAAGAATTTACGTATGATGGCGAGGCGACGACCAGTGCGACTTTGCCCGACGAAGCGTTCGCCGAGCGGCATGGCGTGTGCCAGGATTTTGCGCATGTGATGATCGTCGCGGCGCGCGCGCATGGCATTCCGGCGGCTTATGTCAGCGGATATCTGCGCACTTTGCCGCCGCCGGGCAAGGCGCGGCTGGTCGGGGCCGACGCCATGCATGCCTGGGCCGCGCTGTGGTGCGGGGACGAATTGGGGTGGGTCGGGTTTGATCCGACCAACGATACCCTCGCGCGGTCGGACCATATCTTTACCGCGATGGGCCGCGATTATTCCGATGTTTCGCCGCTCGACGGGGTGTTCCACGGCGGCGCCGCACAGAAACTGTCGGTGTCGGTCGATGTGGCCCCGTGCGAAAGTTGAGCTTGCGGCCGGCCGCATGGTTGCTGGCCCTGATCCCCGGTGCGGCCCTGGCCGATACGCTGGCCAGCGTCGCGACCGACGCGCCCGCCCAGGCGTCCGACGCCCCGGCGCCGATGCCCTGGGAAGTCAGCCTGGGCGCGTCGTATTCCAACGGCGCCTATGACACGCTCGATAAATCCTATGTGACCGCGTTTCCGCTGTCGCTGCGCTATGTCCACAACGGCCTGTGGATTCGCGCGACCGTGCCGTATATCATCCTGCGCGGGCCGACCGATCTGCTCGATGCGCCGCAACCGATCGGCGGCGGCGGGCGGTTCAATCCGGCGGGCGGCGATATGGATGGCGGTGACGCGATCCCGCGCGCGCCCGGCCTGCCCCCGTTGTCGCATGTCAGCGGCATAGGCGATGTCGCGGTAACCGTGGGCTATCGCTTCGATCTGGACGACCTGACCCACCTGTCCGCCAGCACCCGCCTGAAACTGCCGACCGCAAAAGTCAGCGACGGGCTGGGTACGGGCAAAGTCGACGTCATTCTGGGCGGCGACTTGGCGCGCGATATCGGGCGCGCGACTTTGTCGGTCGGGGTCGCGCACCGCTTTACCGGGCAACCGGACTACGTGGTGCTGCACGATACGTGGTCGCTCAATGGCAACTTCGCATGGCACCTGGGCGCGCGGGCGCTGGTCGGGCTGGACTATGAATGGCGGCAGTCGGTCGTGCCGGGCTACGCCACGTCGAACGATGTGACCGCGTTTACGAGCCTGCCGCTGACTGCGCGGACGCGGATCGACGTGTATGGCGGGACGGGGATTGGCCGGGGCGGGGCTGCGCTGCTGGGCGGGATGGCCTTGCGGTACAAGTTTTAGCCGGTCACGCGGCCGTGCTGACGTGATCGAGCACGGCTTGCGCGATCTGGTCGGGACGTTCGAGCGTGCCGAGATGGCCCGTCTCGATCTGCAGGTAGCGGGCGCCCGGGATTAGGTCGGCCAGTTCCCTGGCATGCGCGGGCGGGACCATGTGGTCGTGGGTGCAACCGATGACCAGGGTCGGTTTGGCGATGCGCCTGGCCTGATCGCGCACGTCGAGGACCATGTCCAACGCGACTTGCCGCGCCATACCGTCCCAATTGACCGTTTCCATGGTCTGTTGGATGAACTGTTGCACAGTGGCAAAATCCATCGCGGCGAGAAAATCCGGGCTGAAACCGGTGAGGAACATCACGCGCGCCATCGACCGGCGGTCAGACCCGATCAGGTCGCGCCACAGTTCGAACTGCAGCGCCGAGCGCGTATCGGTGCCGTTGGCGAGCCCTGCCAACAGAGTGACCGTGCGCACGCGATCGGGGTATTCGGCGGCGATATAGGTTGCGACCGCGGCGCCCAGCGAAAAGCCGACCAGATCGAACCGGGTTGCGCCGGCATCTTGAGCCGCGGCAACGACCTGGGCGGCCAGCAGGGCGACAGTCAGCGGTTGCCCGTCATCGACGGTTCCGCCCGATCCCGAATAGTCGGGCCGGATAACGGTGTGGGCCTGCGACAGGCGATCGACCAGCAAGGCCCAGTTCGATTCTGAATCGCCGCCCGTACCGTGAACGAGCACCAGCGCCGGACCGGCCCCATCGACCCGGTACGCGACGGACGAGCCGGCAACGTCTACATGATGAATCATTTCTGCCACTTTATGCTGCCAGGAAACGCAGGCCGCCGTCGATCGGCAGCACGTGGCCCGTGATGAAGTCATTGCCGATCAGGAACGCGATCGCATCGGCGACATCGTCGGATGTGCCGACCCGGCCAACGGGCGTCTTTGCGGTGAAGTCGTTGAACAGGGCCAGTTTCTGCTCGGTCGGTATGGCGTCCCACCAGGGTGTGTCGATCACGCCGGGGGCAACGCCGTTGACCCGTCGCGGCCTCAGTTCGACGGCCAGAACCGGAACGAGCGCTGCAATGGCGGCATTGGCGGCGCTGATTCCGGAGGTGCCGGGCACGGCCGCTTGCGCGGAAATGGCGGAGATAAAGGTCACGCTGCCCGTGGGGCTCAGAAACGGCAGTGCCGATTGCGCGACCGCGAAATGAGCATAGACCTTCTCCTCGAAACCGGCCTTGACGTCGCCGATCGCCAATTCGGCGAACGGGCCGACGCCTTTTCCGCTGCCCAGCGCGATGACCAGGTGGTCGAAAGCGCCGATCTGCGAAAACCTGGCTGGAAGCGCATCCGTGTCGGTCCCGTCCATGCGCAAGGCCCTGGCTTCGGGCCCGAGTTTGCGGGCTGCAGCATCGAGGCGAGCCTCGTCGCGTCCCGTGATCGTTACGGTAAAGCCTTTGGCGACAAGACGTTGGGCGGTTGCGAGACCGATCCCCGATGAACCGCCGACAATGACGGTATGCTGTGCTGGCATGGGTTGCTCCTGAAATGGGTTCGACTGAATTGCGCGCTTGCCGCGATCTGGGCCCGTTCCAACACTCCAAAAAGGCGTTGTGTTATACCGGTATTGATAATGCTATGCTGGGCCAATGACCGAGCTTTCTTCCGCCGATCCCTTCATCCGCCGACGGGAGGCCGGCGACTTTCTCCGTTCGCGGCGTGAGCGCCTTTCACCCGCGGATGTCGGCCTGCCCAGCGGTGTCCGGCGGCGCACGCGGGGCCTTCGCCGCGAGGAGGTGGCCTATCTCGCCGGGGTGGGGACGACCTGGTACACCTGGCTGGAACAGGGCCGTGACGTCCGACCCTCCAATGAGCTGCTCATGGCGCTTGCCCAAGCCTTGCGGCTTGACCCAATCGAACGCGGCCACCTGTTTGCGCTCAACGACCGGCCGGCGCCGGCGCGACGGGTCGAGGGGCCCGAACTGATTGGCGGCCCGCTTCGCCGCATGCTGGACAGTCTGGTCGGGCAGCCCGCCTATGTCCTTGGCCGGCGCTGGGATATCCTGGCCTGGAACCGCGCCGCAAACCTGATCTACGGTCCGTACGAGCGGTTGCAGGACGACGAGCGTAACGCACTGCAACTCCTGTTTACCGATCCGGCCCATCGGCGTTTGCTGGTTGATTGGGAACCGGTGGCGCGCGCGTCACTCGCGATGTTTCGCGCCGACTACGCGCGCCATGCCGGGGATCCGGACTTCGAGCGCCTGATCACGCACCTTGCGCAGCGTAGCCCGGAATTTGCCGACTTTTGGGCGCAACGCGAAGTCGCGCATCCGCTGCCAGGTCACAAACGGCTCGATCATCCGGCATGTGGGCGGATGGATTTCGAATTTTCGAGCTTTGAGGTGGCCGATTTGCCGGGTGCGAAGCTGATTGTCTTCACGCCACTCGAGGCCGAGGATTCCGTGCGGAAGCTGGATCGGCTTTTGCGCGATTGCCGGGATGGGTCTTGTACCAAATCTCGATGATTGCGAGTCCGGCGGGCGTTTTATGCCTCCGGCGGCCAAGGGCCAGGGGCCCTTGGATCCCGTTACCGTCCGCGTTCGTGTGCTTTCGCATCGTGGTATCCCGCCGCTGCGTCGGTAGACAATACAGCCGCTGCGCGGCGGGACGCAATGGCCTGAACAGCATGCAAAGCAAGACGATAACGGGTTCCTAGGGCAATGGCCCTAGGCCGCCGGAGGCCCTTAAGCCTTCACCCGCCAGAACCGGATGTGGCTGCCAGGCGCGAGGTTGACGGGTTCCAGCCACGCGGGGGTCTTGCCGTGTAATAGCTGCGCCATGAACCCGTTCGGGGCGTCGTGGATGTAGTTTGCTTGTTCGGAGACGTCTGGGCAGACTGCGACCCAGGTTGCGTGGCGACGGGTGATGATGGCGTGGGCTTGGTCGGGGGTGCCCATGAAGGCGGTTATTACGTCGTGCATGCCGGCTGCGCCGCGGTGGTGGCCGGTTGCGATGACGCGTTGGTGGGTGCGGACGAGGATGTCGGGTCCGATGTCGAGGGGGAGGAACAGGTCGGTCGCGGGTAGTGTGTTGAGGGCGCGGGCGGCGATGCGGTAGCGGCATTGGGATACTGTCGGGATGCCGGCGTAGTCTGCGTGGGCGTTTTTTGCGGGGTTCAGCAGGGTGGCGACGCGGCCCCATGCTACGACGGGCAGGGGCGGCATCAGGACCAGGAGTATGCCGAGATAGCCCAGGATGCGGCGGGTGGGTTTTGCGGTGCGCAGGGCGATGATCCAGCGCAGGACGAGGACGCCGGTTGGCATGGCGGCGATGCCGCAGGCGTTGGCCGATGCGCGGGACAGCATGGCGCCGATGATCAGCGCGCCGGTGAGGACCAGCGCGTGATCGCGCCACCACAGGCGTTCTTCGGGGCGTTTGGCGCTGTGCCACAGGATGAATATCGCAATCAGGCCGACCAGCGGGACGCCGATGGATTCGATCGCGACGGCGAGTGGCAGGTGCCAGAAGGGCATGCCTTCGCCGACGCCTTCGTACCAGAATTTCATGACGACGGGATCAAGCGCGACGAAAGCGCCGCCGCGGCATTGCGGCGCGACGCCCAGGTACAGGCCCAGCGTGGCCGCGGCGGTGAGGCCCAGTGCGCCGAGCGCGATCGGCCAGTGGCGCGGGGTGGTGGCGACGATCGCGGCGGTGCCGAGGGCGGCGACGCCGAACAGGGCGAGGTGGATTGGCGAGATCTGGTCGCAATGCGTGACCAGATCGCCCAGGCCGCGTGTGGTCAGGAATACGGCCAGGCTGGCCAGTGCGAGCGCGGCGCTGGCGGCGGCGAGGCCGGTAAAGGCGCGTGCTGTCAGGGGGGGCTTGCCGATGTTGCCGGGCGATTGCGCTGTGCCGAGCAATCCGCGCAGGGCGAGTACGGCGAGGAATACGACGGTTAGCGGCAGGCCTTCGATCGAGATCGCGAGCGATGCGGCGAGTGCGGCGCCGATGACCAGGCCGCCGCGCAAGGGATCGCGCGCGGCCAGGCCGTTGAGCGCGGCGAGTGCCATCACGATTTGCCAGCCGTGGTGGTCGATGCGCATCGGCGTCATCTGGAACAGCAGCGGGCCGCCGATTCCGGTGACGAGGCAGGCGATGCCCACGGTTTCGGTGTCGAAGAATTTGGCGGTCAGGCGGCCGACCAGCATCAGGGCGGCGAGCAGCGTCAGCAGCGGGACCGCGACGACGGTCACCAGTTCGGCCATGGCCGTGCCCAGCAGCGGGCGCAGGATCAGGATCATGCCGGCGAGCGGGATATCGACGAGCCGGGACCAGTGCATCGGCACGCCGGCGGGGGCGGCGATGCGGTATTGGTGGACATCGAACCAGCTTTGGCCGGCGAGCAGGTCGCGCACTTCGATCAGGCGCAGGGCATCGTCGGGATCACCAAACCGCCATGCGATGATCATCGGCGCATCGATGATCAGCAGCAGCACCGCCAGCACCAGCCACATGATCAGCACGCGCGCCGGCCATTTGGCGGCGGTTTTTGTGCGGGTGGCGAACCGCTGGTCGATTTCCGGGTAGCTGAGCGAGGTATCGGCCATGAGGGTAGCTAAGCCACTTTCGTTTGATTTGGTCGATACCTTTGATCCAGCTTCCGGGACATTCCCGCGGATGCGGAAATGTCCCGGAGTGTTGGATGTCTGACCTGATCAGTTCTCTGGCTTAGGCCGCGCGGCGACCGGAGGACTTTTTGACGCGGGCCGGGACTTCGCGGACCGAATCGAGTGCGGCTTGCTGGTCGGCGCTGGTTTCGCGGTAGCCGGGGCGGGCGGGCAGGGCCTTGGCTTCGCCTTCGTCGCCGGCTTCGTGGTATTCGGCGTCTTCGTTGACGCACCAGATGTCGTAGACGCGCTCGCCGGCGATGATGTTTTCGACCGTCAGCATGGCGGTCATCATCGCGTGATCCTGGTTGTTGTAGCGGTGCATGCCGTTGCGGCCGACGAGGTGCAGGGTGGGCGAGGTGACTTCGAGTTCCTTGCGCATGGCATCGACATTGGCGGCGTATTCGTCGTCGTAGACCGGGTAGGCTTTTTCCTGGCGCACGACTGCGCCGCCGATTACCTGTTCAGGTTTGACCAGGCCGAGCGTGGCCATTTCGCTGGTCGCCAGTGCGATCAGGGCGTCATCGCTCGATGCCCACAGGTCGTCGCCTTCGAAGCAGAAGTATTCCAGGCCGACGCAGGCGACATCGCTGTCGGGCACCATTTCGGGCGACCACGAACGGAAATTCTGGATGCGGCCGACGCGGACCTTGCTGTCGTGGATGTAGATCCAGTTGTCGGGAAACAGGTCTTCGGAGCGGATTTTCAGCGCGACGGTCAGGAAGTCGCGATAGCGCAGCTTGCTGGCTTCGAGCGTCGATTGCGGCAGCGGATGCAGGCGCGCGGCCAGTTCGCGCATCGGTGCGGAGCTGATCGCGTGCTTTGAGCGGATCGTGGTTTCGCCGCCTTCTGCGCGGCTTGCGGTCATGCGCCAGCCGCCCTGGCCGTCGCCGGCGAGCTGCTTCAGGCCGTGGCCCATCAGGACCAGGCCGCCGGCTTCGACGATGCGGTCGCGCGCGGCGTCCCACATCATGCCGGGCCCGAGGCGCGGATAGCGGAAGGTTTCGAGCAGGGTCTTGGTCGCCATGCCGTTATTCGGACGCTTGTTGAGCCCCAGGCTGCGCTTCAGGCCGTCGAACACCGCGGCGCCGAGCGACAGGCCCTTGATGCGCTGCGCGGCCCAGTCGGCGCTCATTTCATCGCAGGGCATGCCCCACACCTTTTCGGTGTAGGTCTTGAAGAAGATCGAATACAGTTTCTTGCCGAATTGGTTGCACGTCCAGTCTTCGAAACTGCGCACATCCTTGATCGGAAACAGTTTCGATACGCCGTAGCTGGCCATGCACAACGTCGAACGGACGATGCCGAGGTTGGCCAGGGCTTCGAACGCGCGCAGCGGATACGAGTAGAATTTGCCCTCGTAATAGATGCGGCTCATGCGCGGGCGCTGGATGAAATCGTCGGGCAGCAATTCGTCCCACAGGTCGACGACCTGTTGCGATTTCGAAAAGAAGCGGTGGCCGCCGATGTCGAAGCGATAGCCTTCGTGTTCGACCGTGCGGCTGATCCCGCCGACCGCGTGCGGGTCTTTTTCGATGATCGCTACGGAGAAACCCTGTCGCGACAACAGGTACCCGGCGGTCAGCCCGGCTGGGCCCGCACCGATGATGGCGACGTCCACATCGATCTGATTTGGCGTGCCGCCCTTACCTGTCTGCGCGTCGAATTCGGTCGCCATTCCTAGCCCCTTGCCTCTGGATTGCCTTGCGGACTGAGGTGAACGAAAATGGATAAGGGAAAGTTAACGACGCGACGCGGATGGGCGTAATTGTTCTGAATTCGCGACCGGGCGCGTTCGGAAGTTGCGTCTTCTCCCGGTCGCCGAGCCAGGTCGATAGCCCCCACCCCAACCCCTCCCCTGAAGGAGAGGGGCATTGAGGTTAGTTTGTGCGGCTGGCGCCGGTGGCTGGCGGGGCCTGTTCCGGGCCGGGCAGGTTGGCGCAGCGGTGGGCCAGTTCTTCGAGCTGGAACGTCTGTTCGAAGATCACGCCGTAATGCGGGTGATCGCGCCAGCGCACTTTGGCGTAGAGCGGCGGCAGGATCGAGGTCTGGATTTTTACGAGCTCGTTCAGCAGCAGCCATTTCTCGCTGTCGACGGCCGCGCCCTGTTGCGAAATGTCGCGAATCGCCACCGGCACCGCTTCGCCGCCCGAATACAGCATCGCGTCGAGCGCGACGCGCAGGCGGACCTGGCGGCGCTGGCCGGTGCCTTTGGCTTCATCGATCAGGCGTTCCAGCTCGATCGGTTCATGAAAGCGCAGGCCCGCGTGGTCGCCGGTCATCCACATGCATTGCACGTCGTGGCGATCGCCATTGGCGAGTTCGACCGCGAGCGTCCGGTGCTGCGCCAGGGGGGCGAAAAGCTTTACTTTCAAGCCCGTCGTCGAGGCATCGCGGATCACGCAGAACTGTTCGCGACCGTCGACCACGAGCTTGGCGACGCGCAACATCAGGGTGAAACGGGGTGCCCCGCGCAAGTCGGACACCGGGCGCGCAGAGGCGTTCGCATCGGGTAAACCCGCTGCCCCCCCACGATCCTGACTTCCGCTGCTTATCGACAAATTCACCATCCCTGTCTTGCGGTATATGTTCTATTCTGTTGATCACAAAAGTGACCCTTCGAATAGACTATAAAACAACCACCATTTCCAAGACGTTACCGGGGGTGCGCGGTAATCCCGCGTATTTGGCAAGTATGCGTCGAAAACCTCGCGAAAATGGAGGCTTTCGCTGCTGCGTGGGATCAGTGCTCTTTGACCAGGCTGTCGATCTGCGCGTTATATTCGGGCGTTTTGTCGGGAAAGAACCCGGTGTGGCGGTAACGCACTTTGCCTTTGCGATCGATCAGGATCGTCGCGGGCAATTCGTTGACCTGCCACGCCTTGACCACGCTGGCATCGCCATCCCACACCACGGGCAGCGTCGATTTCACCTGGCGCAGGAACGCTTCGCCCGGTGCGCGCTGGCGTTCTGCATTGACCGTGATCACCACCAGGTCGCGCGGGGCATATTTGTGCGTCAGGTTTTCCATATAGGGGAATGCCTGCTTGCACGGGGCGCACCACGATGCCCAGAAGTCGACCATGACCACTTTGCCGCGGTATTTCGCGAGATCGATACCGCCGGGTGTCGGCTCGGCGGCGGCTGCGGTGGCCATGCCGAGCGTTCCCAGCCCGAGCAGGAGCATGCGGGTAAACCGGCGGGGGGTGCGGTCGGTCATCGGTAATCCTTCTTCATTCGACAAATCCATAGCCATAAACCGGATCGCGGCCCGGGGTGCCCAGGTCACGCGCCGATCTGATCAACCGCTCCACGCATTGCGGCGCGGCATGGCCATCGGCGCGGCAGCGCGCCAGAACGGCAGCGACATGCGCTGTGGCAAATGAAGTGCCGGTGAACCGCGCCATGCCGGCGGGGGCATTGGCGGCGACGACATCGACTCCGCTGGCGGCAAATGCCACATAGGGCCCGCGATTGGCAAAGCGATAAATGTGCAGCGCCTGGTCCACCGCGGTTACCGCGATCACGCCGGGGACTGCGGCCGGGTAGGCGGGCGGCGCGGTCGGGCCGCCATTGCCGGCCGCCGCCACGACCATATGGCCGCGCGCGACGGCCTGTTCGATCAGGCGATCGAGGAGCGCATTGCGGGGGCCGGCCAGGCTCATGTTGATCACCGGGACATTGTGCGCGACCAGCCATTCCAGTGCCTGCGCGACGACATCGGCCGATGTGAAGGGTCGCTCGGCGCTGCCGCGGAAGATGTTTGCGGCGTAGATGGTCGGTTCGCCGCCGGCTGGATCGACTGTTGCCGCGATGATCGATGCGATTGCGGTGCCATGCGCGACCGGGCCGCCTTTGTGATCGCCGTCGGCCCAGGCGACGATGTGCGATCCGGCGAGCGCAGGGTGGGCGATGATCGCGGTGTCGATCATGCCGATTACGGCGGGTGAGCCCGCGTGGTGATCGGCTGGTGCGTGGATTGCGTCTTGGTCGGGCCCGCGCAACGGATGCGGCCGACCGCCGGCGGGTTCGAGCCCGTAATAATGTACGACGTCTACGGTCGCGGCGGGGTCGATCGCGGCGACCGCCTTGGCCGCATCGCGCGCGGTCATGCCTTTTGGTACGCCGAGCTGGGTGATCGCCTGGCCCAGGCTGGGCAGCGCGGTCTGGCCGATCACGCGGTAGCCGGCGGTCTGGAGTTGGGTCAGCGCCTCGGGCGACAGGCCGATCGCGGCGATCTGGCCCCGGCGCACTGGAAATCCGTGGGCATCGCGTTCTGGTTGTTCGGCCGTGGCCAGGCGGTCGATCAAGGTGGCCAGCGCGTCGGCGCGTAGCGGCAGGTCATAAAGCGCGCGATCGGCGAAATCGCGTTCGGGCCCGCGATCGAATGGCATCGGCCCGGGGCCGTGTTCCTGCGCGAGCAGCGGCGCCGGCAGCGCGCATGCCAGAAGCGCGATGGCAACCGCATTGTGTCGTCCGGATCTGCGCATCACGCCGTCCACGGTGTCCTGTCTAAAGCTGGTCATGGTCTGCCGAGCCCGTAGCGTGTAGCGGGAATACGACAGATATGTCGAATTATCGGGAATAATTTGCGCGGGCGCACGTTATCAGGATCGAAATGGCAGGACACGTGGTGGGTCACGGGGGTGCAGGTGCGGGAGACGTGCGCGCGGACATGCTTGCCGCGCTTCCCCGGTTGCGCCGATTTTGCGAGGGTCTGTGCCGAAAGGCCGGGGATGGAGACGAGCTGATGCAAGCGACTGTCGAACGCGCCCTGGCCCGCAGCCACCAGTTCGTGCCGGGCACCCGGGTCGATTCATGGCTGTTTCGCATCGCGCAGAACATGTTCATCGATGATCGCCGGCGCGACCGGCGCCGCGGGACGCACGTGCCGGTCGACGAGATGATCACACTGGCCGGCGACGATGGCCGCGATGTCGTCGAGCACCGGTCCGAACTGGCGATGGTCTATCGCGCGCTCGACCAGCTGCCCGCCGATCAGCGCGCGGCGTTCCTGCTCGTCGCGGTCGAGGGGCAGAGTTATCGCGAGGCCGCCGAGATCTTGGATATTCCGCAAGGCACGGTGATGAGCCGGCTGGCGCGGGCGCGGGCGCGCATCGCGACCATCCTCGATGCGCCGGATGCGATCAGCGATTCGGGGGTGCAGTGATGACGATGTCCGATGTTTTTGGGCGCGAAGACCGGCTTTCGGCCTGGCTCGATGGCGCGCTCGACCCCGCACAGGCCGCGGCGTTCGATCGCGACCTGGCCGCCGATCCCGAATTCGCGCGGCAGGCGGCGCAGTGGCGCGCCAACGATCTGCGCATTGCCACCGCGCTGTCCGCCGCGACCGAGCGGCCGATGCCTGCGGCGACGCTCGATCTGCTCGCGACCCCGGCGGCGAATGACAATCCGCGCCGGCGCGTGTGGTTTGTGGCCGGGCTGGGCGCGATTGCGGCGACGCTCGTGCTGGTGTTCGTGCAGCGTCCGGTCGCGCAGGATCCGCTGTCGTTGGCGCTGGACCGTACGCCTTCGCTGGCCGATGCGGTGCTGCCTGGTGGGCGGCATATCGTCCCCGCGCTGACCGCCCAGGCGCGCGATGGCCGGTGGTGCCGCGAATATCGCGAAGGTGGGGCTGTGGCTTTGGCCTGTCGCGGGGGCAATGGCGTGTGGCACGACGAAGCGCGCGGGGCTGGGACTGCGCCTGAGGCCAGTGCGGAAATTGCGGTGGCGTCGGGGGCGGATGATGCTGTGCTTGATCCGGCGTTTCGTCGGCTGGGCACTGGTGATGCGGTCGATGCGGCGACTGAGGCGCGGTTGATTGCGGGGCATTGGGGTAAGTAATGTTGGGGCAGGTTTATTAAGGGCCTCCGGCGGCCTAGGGCCATTGCCCTAGGAACCCGTTACCGTCTTGAACTGCGCGTTGCCCAAGCGTTTGCGCGCCCCCGCGCAGCGGCATCGTCTTCCGACGCAGCGGCAGGATGCGCCGCAGAACTGAACACCAACGCGGACGATAACGGGATGCAAGGGCAATGGCCCATAGGCGCGAACCTAAGCAACTCTAAGGGCAACCCATTGGCATTTTCGCTTTCTAGGTGCCTCTGAGAGGCGCTTAC
>Ga0302314_10007593_pt1 | contig 19476 bp, 12 predicted proteins | sample III_Palsa_N2_3_FD_200533 | JGI IMG/M metagenome (GOLD analysis project Ga0302314, IMG submission 200533) | Peat permafrost microbial communities from Stordalen Mire near Abisko, Sweden - III_Palsa_N2_3 | ecosystem: Environmental > Terrestrial > Soil > Palsa > Peat permafrost | place: Sweden...
GGCGGATCCCGCCGCGGCTTCCTGGCATTACGTCCTCGACCCGCAGAGCACCACCCACGTGGAGATGCCCGGGTTGAGCGAGCACATCGTGGGAGACACTTCCGCCGCGGCCGGGACCCTCGAGGTGACGCCGCACGACCTCACCCAGTCGCGCGGGTTGGTACGCGTGGATCTCGCCACCTTCACGACGCACACCTTCGGGAACGAGAAGGACGCGGCCCAGACCAAGCATGCGCGCACCTGGCTCGAGGCCGTGGTAGACGGCAAGGTCGACGAGAGTATGCGCTGGGCGGAGTATGCCATCCGGTCCATCGATGCGGTCAGCGTCGGCGATCTCGCCCAGGTGAGTCCGACCAAGGAGGGAGGCGACGAGGTGCGCACGGTCACCATGACCGTGCGTGGGGACCTGCTCATCCACGGCCACAAGGTGCAGAAAGACGACGTCGTGGAGGTGGCCTTCCGCTATCCTTCGGGGGCAGTCGCGGACGCCAAACCGCTGCGCATCACCGTCAAGTCCAGGCAGCCCATCCACGTGGTCCTCAAAGAGTACGACGTGCAGCCACGCGATCCGGAGGGCCAAGCGCTGGCCTGGACCACCAGCTTGCTCTCGAAGGTGGCGGAGAGCGCCGATGTGAGCTTGAACCTGGCGGCGACTCCGGCGCCCTGATCGCGACCGGCGAGCTGATTCGCGCGTATGGAAAGCGCCTTTCCGCGAATGCCGGCGTAGCCCCCGACTTCGATTGAAGCGACTGCCTCGATTCCCTGGAGAAGAACATCATGCGACCGAATCTGTCGTTCGAGAATCTAGCCGCCGTCCTCGCCGCTCTGGGGACCAGCGCCATCGTCGCGTGCGGCGGAGCGACCCCCCAGCCGGTGCAGGCCAACGAGGTGAAGCCCGCGGCCAACGCCCCGGCAGGGAACGCGTCGTGCTCGGCCAAGGGATGCGGGGCGAGCCCGGCCACGGCTGCGGCGGGCACCTCCACGCCCACCGCGGCTCCGGCGGCCGTGACGCCGACGTCCCCGGCCACCGACGCGGCTTCGGCCACGATGCCGGTCGCGGCCGCCGTGCCCGACACCAGCGCACCGGCCACCACGACGACGACCACCGCGGTGACCACCCCGGCGACGGCGGCGGCGCCGAAGAAGCAGCCCACCCGGGGCAGCACCGCGCAAGCCCCGAAGAAGAAGGCTGCCGCCGGGGAGGCCAGCTGTGGCGCCGGAACGTGCTCGGGGAGCGCCACGCCGAAGGTCCGGTGACCATCGAGGGCGTGGGCCTCGGTCTGCGCTGGGAGTTTCTCGACGAGCTGGTGGCGCGCTCGGCCACGAGCGAGGCGCTGGCCATCGACTTCCTGGAAATCTCGCCCGAGAATTACATCGGTCGCGGCGGTCGTCCGACGGCGTCCCTGGCCTCCCTCGCCCAGCGCTATTCCCTCCTGTCTCACGGTCTCACCCTGTCGATCGGCGGCATCGACCCCCTCGACGGCGCGTACCTGCGCGAGGTCGCGGCCTTCGTGCGGGACATCGCCGCGCCCTGGCACTCCGACCACCTGTGCTTCGGGGCCGTCGACGGGCGAGCGCTCCACGATCTCTTGCCCGTGGCGTTCAAGCGCGCCAGCGTCCAGCGCATCGCCGACCGCATCCGGCGCGCGCGTGACGTCGTCGGCGTTCCACTGGCCATCGAGAACGTAAGCTACTACTGGCACCCCGGTCGCGCGGAGATGGGCGAGGCCGAGTTTCTCGCCATGGTGTGCGAGGCCGCCGACTGCGGGTTGATGCTCGACGTGAACAACGCCTACGTCAACGCCACGAACTTCCACTTCGACGTGGATGCGTGGATGCGCACCGCACCGCTGGAGCGCGCGGTTCAGATCCACGTGGCCGGCCACGAATGGTTCGCCCTCGACGAGCGCGGCAGCCTCGCCGAAGGGACGCCCGCGCACACGCCGGGCGCCCTCATCGTGGACACCCACGGGACGGAGGTCCCCAATCCCGTGCTGTCGCTCCTGTCGCGCGTGCTGGCGCGCACCGGTCCGCTCCCCATCGTCCTCGAGCGCGACCAGAACGTGCCGGACCTGGACACGCTCCTCGCCGAGCTGAGGACCCTGCGGGAGATCGCCGAGACCGCGAGGGAAGACCCCACCACCGCGGCCGCTCGTACGCGATAGACTCTCGGCGGGAGCATGGCGGAGATCACTGCCGTCAAGAAGGCTCCGCCGCCGCATCGTGGAGATCGCGCACGTCGAGCCGGGCATCGATCGACGTGAGCTCGGCGGTCTCGCCATCGCGAGCCAGCTGCTGCGTCCATCCGCCGTTGTCGTCGCGCGTCCAGATCTCGACGGCCCTGGCTGCATGGGGGACGAGGACCACCTGACGCAGCGAGGGGATGCGCTTGTAGTTCTCGAGCTTGTCACCGCGGTCGTATTCTTCGGTGCTCGGGCTCAGGACTTCGACGATGAGTGTCGGATTGGTGATCGCTTGCTCGTCGTCGGGGTCGCGCTCGCGTGGCCCGCATACCACGGTCACGTCGGGGTACGTCGCCAGGCCGGTCGCGCGCACGCGGACGCGTAGGTCGGCGTCGTACGCCCGGCAGCGTCCCGCGCGGAGCTGGGGAAAGAGGAGGCCGATGATCGCCGCCGCGAGCGCTGCGTGCTGCGGCGTACCGCCCGCCATGGCGTAGATCTGCCCATCGAGGTACTCGTGCTTGACGTTGCTCGAGGCCTCGAGCGCAAGGTAATCGGCCCACGTGTAGTGCGTGCGATGGGCGGCGGCAGACACCCCCGGAATGTAGCACCCGCCAAGCATGTCGCGTGCGGCCGAAGGGTCCGACCGGTTCGATCGCAGGGACTCACTCTCGCGCTCCCAGCACCACCCCGCGCTCCCCGAGGTCCGCGAGGAGCCGGGCGAGATCCGGCAGCACGGAAGCCGCCGCCACCTTCGCTTCGGCGCAGGCTCGCGCCACCGCTTCCCCCAGCGGTTCGCCCGCGATGAGGCGCACGAGAATGGCCGCGGCGAGGGGGGTCAGGTCCAGCCAGCGCACCGCGTGGTCCGCGTCGCGGTAGGCGAGGAGGTGCACCTCCCGATACGCCGGTTCCTGCGTGTCCTCCTCGTCCTCCGGGAGCTCGTGAACCGCCCAGGCATGGTGCAGCAGGCGCGTCGACTCCAGGAAGGCGAGGGGACGGTGGAGCGCCACCTCGGCGGGCGGGATGCGCGACGCGGATGCCGACGCGGCCACGGCGAACGCCGTCCGCTCGTGGATCGCCAGATCCGTCAGATAGGCCGGCACGCGCGGGTCAGCGCGCCACCGCGGTTCGGCCCAGGCCAGGTACTCGGCGGGCACGTCGCGGAGGTAGTGCGTGCGCGGCCCCACCTCGTCGAGGAACGCTGCCAGGTCGGCGTCGAATCGCCCAGCGCACGCCGCGTTCATGCGCGCGCGCGTCCGCGGGAGCATCCGCAGGACCACCGAAGACAGGCCATTCTGTACCAGGCTGCGGTACACCGCCAGGCGCCGAGGCGCTGCCAGGATGGCCTCGACGTCGTCGGCCGGCACACCGTGCCCCTCCAGCCAGCCGCGAAGATCGCGCGCGATGTCGTCGCCCGCGTGTGCCATGAGGCACGCCGCGGCGAGGGCGCGTTGCAGGGCCGCGTCGACCTCGCTCACGCGATCGTCATCCCCCGGGCCGTCATGCGAGGTACGCGCCCATGCGCCGGAAGCGCCGGTAGCGGTCTTCGGCCAGCTCGTCGGGGGCGAGCATCTCCAGCTCGCGCAGGGTCTCGCTGATGGCCGCCTCCACCATGCGTGCCGCGGCCTCGGGGTCCTGGTGCGCGCCGCCCGCCGGCTCGTCGATGATCCGGTCCACGACCCCCAGGCGCAGGAGATCCGGTGCGGTCATCTTGAGGCGAGCGGCGGCCTCGTCGGCCTTGCTGCCGTCCTTCCACAAGATCGACGCGCAGCCCTCCGGGGAGATGACGCTGTACGTCCCGTACTCCATGACCAGCACGCGGTTGGCGACGCCGAGCGCCAGCGCGCCGCCGCTGCCGCCCTCGCCGATGATGGTGGCGACGATGGGAACGCGGGCGCGCGACATGGCGGCGAGGCAGGCGCCGATGGCTTCGCTCTGCCCGCGCTCCTCGGCCCCGACCCCGGGGTAGGCGCCCGGCGTGTCGATGAGCGTGACGATGGGGAGGAGGAAGCGGCTGGCCATCTGGTAGAGGCGGAGCGCCTTGCGGTAGCCCTCGGGCTGGGGCATCCCGAAGTTGCGCTTCACGTTGTCCTTCGCGCCGCGGCCTTTCTGGTGGCCCAGCACCATGACCGAGCGCCCGCGAAAGGTGGCCAGGCCCGCCACGATGGCGGCGTCCTCGCCGAAGCAGCGGTCACCGTGAAGCTCGACGAACCCCTCGAAGATCCGGCCGATGTAGTCCAGCGTGTAGGGGCGATTGGGGTGACGCGAGAGCTGCACCTTCTGCCATGGCGAGAGCTCGGCGAAGAGCTCCCGGGCGAGCTTGGCGGCCTTGTCCTCCAGGCGTCTCAGCTCGGGCTCGAGCGCGCGGTCGCTCCTGGCGAGCTCCCGCAGCTCGCGCACGCGCGCGACGAGCTCGACCACGGGCTTCTCGAAGGGGAGGACGTACGACGCAGCAGCCATCGCGAACGGAGAGGACGCTTACCACGAGTCACCCCGTCTTCGCGACCGCGCTCGGCTTTTCGCGTATCACGTTGAACCGTCGCATGGGCTTCTCTTTGCCCTTGAGGGAGCGCGCGTCGATCTCCTCGCACTCGAAGCGCGTCCCGACGCGGGCCAGCGTCGACTCGCTCATCACGATCTGCCCTGCCGCAGCCGTGGCGCAAAGGCGGGCGCTGGTGTTCGCCGTGTCGCCGATGATGGTGTACGAGAGGGCCTTCGAGCTGCCCACGTAGCCGACCACGCCCGGGCCGGTGTGAATGCCGATGCCCACGGCCAGCGGCGGTTTGTTGTCGGCCACGCGCTGGCGATTGAAACGGCCCAGCACCTCCATCTGGTCGAGGGCGCACTGCACGCAGCGCACGGCGTCGTCGGGATGGGCCACCGGCGCGCCCCAGAAGGCCATGATGCCGTCGCCCATGAACTTGTCGAGGGTGCCCTCGTACTTGAACAACGTCTCGACCATGGGCTCGAAGTACTCGTTGAGCATCTCGACGATCGTCTCCGCCGTCGTTCCCTCGCTCATGGCGGTGAACCCGCGGATGTCGCTGTTGAAGACGGTCAGCTCCTGAATGAGCTGTCCGCCCTTTTTCACCTCCAGCTTGCCGCTGATCATCTGCTCGGCCACGTTCGGCGCGACGAGGCGCATGAAGCGGTCGCGAACGATGATCTCTTGCTCGATCTTCTTGGCCAGCAGGGTGTTCTCGATGAACATCGCGGCCTGGCTGGCCACCGAGGCGATGACCTCCAGGTCCTTCGGCTGGAACTGAGCGAGCGACTCGGAGTCGAGCCACAGGACGCCCAGCACCTCCTTCTCGCTGTCGTGAACCAGCGGCACCACCATGGCGCTGGAGATCCGGTTCAGGATCATCGATTTGCCCTTGGAGGCGGCAAAGTCCATCGACGCGTCGTGGGTGAGCACGCCCGCGCGCTCCTTGGTGACGTGGTTGAGGATGGTGCTGCTGATCTGGATGGGCGACTCGCTGCCGTCGCGCCGGCGAGCGGCGCGGGGGTGCAACGTGCCGTCGTCCTCCCGCAGCAGAATGACGCCGCGGTCGGCCTTGGTGAACTTGAAGAGCGCGAGGAGGATCTTGTCGAGCAGGCGATCGAGATCGCGCTCCAGGCCGATGTCGCGCGTGAGTTCCCAGGTGATGCGCAGGCGCTCGTAGTCGACGCGGAGCTGCGCGGCGTCGTGCCCGACGGCGTCGAAGGGAAGGAACCCTTTGGTCTGTGCGGCGATCTGCGTGCCGATGGACCTCGCCGCGTCCAGCACGTCGACCCGCGTGCCGCTGACGCTGGGAGGACGGGTGGCAGGCAGCGGGGGAGCCACCACTGGCGGCGGCTGGGGCGGCACCGTCCCGGGATAAGCTCGCGCCGTGGATGCCGGTTGCTGCGGGACGGACGAGGGCAGCTGCGCTTGCGACGGCCACACCGGGGCGCCGATGGCATGCTGCACCGCGCCTGGACCCACGGGGGGCGGCGGTGGGGCGGCGCCGGAGCCGTCGTCGAAGCGCGCGCGGGTGGAGCCCAGGGCGATCTCGTCGCCATGCCGGAGGGCTGTCTCGCCCCGGACACGGTCGCCGTTGACGTAGGTGCCGTTGAGGCTGCCCAGGTCGCGAAGAATGAAATGCCCCTCGCGCTGCTCGAGGATGCAGTGCTCCTTGGAGACGATCTTGTCGAGGAGCTGGATGGTGTTGTTGGGGTGGCGCCCCAGGCTGTTGATCGGCCGGAGCTCGATCGCCTGCTGTCCTTCGGCGGTCGCGAGGATCAGCCTAGCCATGGGAGGGGGCCATGGTAGCAAGCGTTCCGCGCCGGGAACAGTCCACCGCCAGCACCGCAGCACCGCAGCCCCCGGAGGGGCCGGCCGCCTCGCCTCGCTCCCACAAATGCTAAGAGGTCTTGCGCTGCCCGTTTCCTCGTCCGCATCCGCATGAAGAGAACGCACAAGCCGAGGACCGTCCGCCAGCCGGAGCCGCTGGCCAAGCCCGATGGCCGTCGTGCTCCCAAGCGTCATGCCATCGGCGGCCGGCGCTCGGCGCCTTCCCCGCCCTCGACCATGCCCCGCACCCACGAAGCGGGCCGGACGGACCCGCACGGGGCCAGCGCCAGCGCGCAGTTGAAGGCCCGGACGCCGTTCCGCGTGCCGCCCGAGCAGGCCGTGATGCGGACCTCGCCGGCGAGCCTCCCCGAGTCGCCGCGGGAGAGCCACGGGCTCTTCGAGCTGGTGCCCACCGTTGCGCGGCGGGCGCTGGAGCTCGGTCTCTCCGCACGCGAGCCGAGCTTTCACGCCTTCGTCGCCGCCGCGCCCGAGGTGATGATCGAGGACGACGTGGTGCGCTACGCGACGCGCTTCTCGGGGTCGCGGCCCACCGCCAACGACATCGTCTACGTCCACGACTTCGACCAGCCAGAGGCGCCGCGCCCGCTGCTCCTGCCGCCCGGTCAGGGACCGGAGCTGGTGGCGGCGATGGAGGCGCTCATCGGTCGCCTGCAAGAGGACATCCCGGCGGTGGTGGAAGGCGACGAGTTCAAGCGCGCCCAGGCGCAGCTCGCGCGGGAGCTGGAGACCAAGAACCGCGCCTTCATTCACCAGCTCGAGTCGCTGGCCAAGACGCTCGGCTTCGGGGTGCGGCCGGTGCACGGCGGCGTGCAGACCTTCCCCATCCTTCACGGCAAGCCGGTGAGCCCCGAACAGTTCGACGTGCTCGACGACTCGACCAAGCGCGCGCTGACCGAGAGCGAGGAGAAGCTCACCAAGGAGGTGGAGAAGGCGGCTCAGCTCGTGCGCGCGCAGAGCGCCCGCTTCGAGGCGGCGCGCGAAGCGGCTTTCTCCAAGGCCGCCAGCCTGGTCATCGACGGGGCGCTGCGGGAGCTATCCCGCGTCCTGGCGCACCTCGGACCGGCGGTGCAGAAATGGCTGGAGCGCGTCCAGCAGGCGCTGGCCGAGGACTGGGACGACCTCGTCGACATCGACGACGAGAACGAGCAGGAGGCCCGCTCCCGCGAGGAGAAGGAAGACCCGGAGCAGGCGACGCGCCTCAATCGCTTCAAGGTCAACCTCCTCGTCACACACGCGCCGGAGTCGCCCGCCCCGGTGGTCTACGACACCAACCCGACCTACCCGAGCCTCTTCGGCTACCTCGAGCGGCGGGCGCGCTTCGGGGCGCTGCTCACGGACTTCACGCGCATTCGCCCCGGGTCGCTGCACAAGGCCAGCGGCGGCGTGCTCGTCGTGCGCGCGGTCGATCTGCTGACCGATCCCATCATCTGGGAGCGCATCAAGCGCGTCCTTCGCGAGCAGCGCATCGGGGCCGAGGATCCGCTCGGTCCGCTGGGCCTTTACGCCACGTCACTGCGTCCGGTGCCCGTTCCCATCCGCGTGCGCGTGGTGCTGGTGGGTCCGCCGGAGCTCTACGCCACGCTCCTCGACGCCGATCCGGACTTCGCGTCGCTCTTTCGCGTCAAGGTCGAGGTCGACCCCATCATCCCGCGCACGCCAAAGAGCCTGGCCGCGCTCGACGCGTACCTCATGGCGATGGCCACCGAGCGGGAGTGGGGGCGATTCGACCGCGGAGGACGCGCCCAGTTGCTCGACCTGGCGACCCGCCTCTCGGGCGACCGCGAGAAGCTGGCGCTCATCCTCTCGCCGCTCGAGGAGACCATGGCCTTCGCCAGCGCGCTGGCCGCCGCCAAGGCCACCCACGAAGAGGACGAGGCTCCCTCGGCCGGGCAGGAGGGCGACCCCGAAGCGCCGACGCGTCCCTTCCGCGCATCGACGGTGCCGTCCTCGCTCAGCGTGGTGGGGGCGGACGAGATCCAGGCGTCGTGGAGGGAACGGCGCGAGCGCTCGGGCAGCGCCGAGCGCCACATCCGCTCCATCACGCTGCGAGGCGAGGTGGCCCTGGAGACCGGCGGTCTCCGCGTGGGCGTGGTCAACGGGCTTTCCGTCTTCAGCGCGGGCGACGTCGAATTCGGCCAGCCCATGCGCATCACGGCGGTGGTGGGGATCGGCCGCGAGGGCCTGGTCGACGTGGAGCGCGAGGCTCAGCTCGGAGGGAGCATCCACACCAAAGGGGTGGCCATTCTCCGCGGCTACCTGGCCCGGATGTTCGGCCAGGAGCGCCCGCTCTCGCTCCGCGCGCAGCTCGCCTTCGAGCAGAGCTACGGGGAGATCGACGGCGACAGCGCCAGCTCGAGCGAGCTCTTTGCCGTCCTCAGCGCGCTGGCCGACGTGGGGATCGACCAGGGCCTGGCGGTGACGGGCAGCGTGAACCAGCTCGGCGAGATGCAGGCCATCGGAGGCTTGTGCGCGAAGATCGAGGGGTTCTTCGATCTCTGCAAGGCGCGCGAGCTGACCGGTAGTCAGGGGGTGCTCCTTCCGCGCGCGAACCTGCCGCATCTGGTGCTGCGAGACGACGTCGCGGATGCCCTGGCGCAGGGCGGATTCCACCTTTATGCCGTCGATACGGTGGGGCAGGGGATCGAGGTGCTGACCGGCGTGCCGGCGGGCGAACGCGACGCGAGCGGACGCTTCCCCGCGTCGAGCGTCTTCGGACGCGTCGAGCGGCGCATCATCGAGATCGCCGAGAGGCTACGCGAGGCCGAGGGGCACATGGTCGCCGAGGCGGCCGAGGTGCTGGAAGAGGCGGGAGCAGGCGACGGGATCGAGGCCGGCGCGGTGCGGCGGCGCGAACGCTAGCGGGCCAGGAGACTGTCGTGACGATTCAGGACGCGGACGGCATTCGCCGCCGCTAGGGTGCGCAGCCCGAGGCGGCCATCTGCGTCGAGTGCGCGGCGCTGCTGTATAGCGACAGGCCGAAGCTCCCGGCGAAGTTGGTGATGTTGATCTGATCCCCGGCGACGTAGGTGTGGGCGATGACCGACGACGGCGGGACGTGCGACAGGCCGTCGGCATCGACGTAGGCGAAGCTTGCCCCGTTCGCATAGAGCAGCGCCACCCCGACTCCGCCGGGCCCTCCGGTGTCGTCGTCGAGAGCGCGTCCCTCGATGGCGCGGATGGCGCCGGGAAACGTGAAGCCGGCGTAGCCCGCGTCGCCGTCACCGGGGGGTGCCGAGGGTCCTCCGCCGGCCGACGTGGGCACCAGGGCTTCACCGACGCTGGTGACGCCGTCGTAGACGTAGACCAGCCCCTGCGCGGTGGCGCCGACGGTCACCCAGGCGCTGTCGGTCGACGCGACCTGGACCGAGCTGGCGAGCTGGTTGCCGGTGGAGTCGAGCACCGTGAGCCAGGGTACTCCCTGGTTGGTCAGCGCTTGAAACGCCACGCCGAGCGAACCATCGCCCAGGGGGGCCACGCTGCCTTGCTCGACGGCGTTCTGCGCCGGCGCACCGTCCGGCGTGTTGGTCGGCACGACGGCCGTGTCGCCGCCGGCAGCGGCGCCGTTCGGACGGAAGTTTTTGAGCCCCAGGAACCACGCGGGGGCCGTGTAGTACTCCCACGAGATCACGAACGCCTGACGGGCCTGGCTCCAGACCGCGTGCGCCTGCCCGTAGGTGAGCGAAGCGTCGAGGGGCACGATCTGCTGGACCTGGAGACCCGTGCCGGCGTCCGCGGAGGGGCTGAGGAACGCCGCGTACAGCCCGTTCTGGCAATTGCCGATAGTGAACGTGGAGACGCCGTAGTCGTAAGGGCCGTAGTAGCACACGCCGCTGGCGGCCCCGGAGGTGTCGTAGAACCCATAGACGAGGACGATGTCCCCCGTCGGCGCGACGGAGGCGGTCTCCAGCCAGACGTTCGGGGCGTTGCCTCCGGGGGCGGCGAAGAGCGACTGGGCGGGCCCCAGGCTGGCGGCGCTGGTCGGGTCGAACGCCTGTACGTAGACGAGATTGACAGTCCCTGCATCGCCGGAATCGCCCACCGTGGGGTCGGGGCCGGCGTAGCCGGTGAAGACGAGGAGCTCGTTCGCCGTTCGGACGCCGACTCCCGAGGTGAAGCCCGGGTTGGAGTCCCCCTGGGCGGTGATGCCGAACTGCGTCTCCGCGATCGGGCAGCTGTCGACCGCGACGTCGGCCCCGCCGCCGTCCCGCGGGCCGCCTTCGCTTGCGCCGCCGCTCTCGCTGCCGCTCGAACCGTCCCCCGGGATGATGCCGGTGGAGCCATCGGTGAGGATGGCGCCGTCGGCACTTTCGATTCCCGCCGCGACCAGCCCCGATTCGTCGCTGGGATCCACCGGCGAGTAGCAAGCGCTGCTGGCGGCGGCGTTGCTGAGGCAATAGTCGCCGGGCGGGCAGCCGCCGTTGGAGCTGCCGGAGCCGCTCGAGCCACACGCGGTGCGACACTGCCCGTCCGCCCCACACACCTGACCGGTCTGGCAGTACGACGTCGCGCTGCAGAGGCTCTCGGTGGAGAGCTGGCACACCCCGCTGCCGTCGCTGGAGCCCACGCAGCGCTCGCCCGATGCGCAGTCGCGCGACTCGTCGCAGGCGGTGTGGCAGCGTCCGAACGCGCAGATGAGCGGGTTGTCGCAGTCGCTGTTGATGGAGCAGCCGCCGGCGAGTGTCGCCTTGCTCGAGCTGTTGCAGCCGGAGACCGTCCCGCCCGCGAATACCGGGAGGGCCAGGCTGAGGGCGATCGCGAACGCGCCTCGACGCGCCCAGAGGGAAGCATCCACGAGAGCGACTCTTGCCGAACCTCGTCCAGCGTGTCAATCGCCGCCCGGCTCCCCTCGACCGCCGAGCGCGGGCCAGCTACACCGGAGTGCGTCGTGGCCGATTGGACGTCCCTTCTTCGGCCCGAGCTACGCGACCTCGCGTCCTACGTGCCGGCCGATCCTCCCGGCGTGCGCGTCCGCCTCGACGCCAACGAGGCGCCCCCGCTGACCTCCGCGCGTGTGCAGGCCGCGGTGGCACGGGCGCTGGAGCGCACCGCGCTGGAGCGCTATCCGGACGCGCGGGCGGGGGAGCTGAAGGCGCGCATCGCGGAGCGCACCGGCGCACGTGTCGAGGAGCTGCTGGTAGGCACGGGGTCGGACGAGATCATCGCCTTGCTGCTCACGGCGCTGGGCCGTCCGCGCGGGGGCGGGAGCCTGCCCCAGGCGGTGGTGCTGGTCCCGAGCCCGACCTTCGTCATGTACCGGGTGACGGCGAAGGCGCACGGGCTGAAGCCGGTGGAGGTGCCGCTCGATTCGACGTGGGACCTCGACGCGGGCGCCATGCGGCGCGCCATGGAGATGATGCCGCCGAACGTGGTCTTCATCGCCAGCCCGAACAACCCCACCGGAAACCGGATGAGCGACGATCGCATCGCGGCGGTGCTGGCGAGCTCCGGCGAGGCGCTGGTGGTGCTGGACGAGGCCTACGTGGACTATGCCGGGGAATCGCTGCGCAGCTGGCGTGCGCGGTATCCGCGGCTGGCCATCCTGCGCACACTGAGCAAGGTCGGGCTGGCGGCGCTGCGCATCGGGTGGCTGGAGGGCGACGAAGCGCTGGTGCGCGAAGTGGACAAGGCGCGGCAGCCGTTCAACGTGAGCGCGACCAGCCAGGCGGCCGCAGCGGCGGTGCTGGCCGATGCATGGGACGACGTGCGGGAGCACGTAGCGGCGGTGGTGCTCGAGCGCGCGCGCGTGACCGAGGCGATCCAGGGCATGCCGGGCTTCGAGGTCCCGCCGAGCAGCGCGAACTTCGTCTGGGTGGGCACCCCGCGTCCGGCGGCCGAGCTGCATGCCGCCCTCCTGGCACGCGGCGTCCTGGTCCGGAGCTTCCACGGAATCGGCGGGCGACTGGCGAGCCGGCTGCGGATCACCATCGGCACCCCGGAGCAGAACGACGCGCTGCTCGACGCGCTCCTGGTCGCGGTCGGATGACGCGTGCTAGGGGTGGCCTGCGGGCGGCGATGCTCGCCTTCCTCGGAGCGGCGTGCGTCGCCTGCGCACATCCCTGGGTGGTGGAGCGAGCTTACGGCGGGGACGTGGTGGAGGGTCGCTACGTGGCTCCGGAGGGGTACGCCGCGTTTCTCCGCGGCGCGATCGCCCAGGCCGAGGGGCGGCAGGTCGAGGCGCTGCGGGGCTACCGCGATGCGGCGGAGCGCGATCCGGGGAGCCCCGAGCCGTGGACGCGTATGGCCGAGGTGCGCTGCTCCATGGCGGGCCGCCATGTGGATCACCTGGCACGGGCTCCCGAAGGTCGCCCAGGCGAGGTGGCGAACGGCGAGCGTGCCCTCGACCGCGCGCTGGCGCTCGCTCCCGGCTACGCACCCGCCTGGGCGGTGCGCGCGGCGTGTGCGGAAGCGCGAGGCGACGGCCGGACCGCGCGCGAAGCGGCCGCCCGTGCGGCGGAGCTCGACCCGCGCGGGGATGGCGCGAACATCCTTCTGGCACGGTCGGCCGAGGGGGTGGCTGCGTCGGCGGACGCGCGCGCGGTGCTGGTGGCGCTGACCGTGACCGCGGCCGATCCCGTGGCCGCGTGGAACGCCCTGGCGCTCTGGGCCGAGGCGCACGGCGACGTGGCGCTCTGGGCGCGGGCCCTGGTCGAGCTGGCGCGCCGCGCCCCGGAGCGACGCGCGGCGATCGCTCGATCCGCCGAGGAGCTGGCGGGCGCGGGCAGCTTGGGAGAGGCGAGGGCGGTGGCCGCGGCGGCGGTCGAGGCCAGCGAGAGCCCGTTGCCGGCCGACCTCCCGCTCGCGGCGCGGCTCGCGCTCGACGAAGCGGTGGCGCGGCGGGATGGGGCGGCGCTGCGCCGTCGAGCCACGCGGGCGCGGCTGCCGCTCGACGAGGCCGGTGGCCGCGCGCTGCTGGGAGGGGAACGCGCGCTGGCGCACGACGTCACCGCCGCCGCCGCGGCCGCCGACCCGGGCGCGCTCGGCGCGCGTCTCGTGCTCGCCGTGGCCGACGGAGGCGATCTGCTCGGTGCCGCAGCCTCCATGCAGCCGGGAGATACGCCGGCATCGGCCGCGGCCCTGATCGCGTTCGGCGTGGCGCTCCTTCACGTGGCCCCTCCGGCCGAGGCCCGTGCGGCGCTGGCGGCTGCGCCTCGCCTGCCGGTCGTCGCCGGGGACGACCGGGTCGTTCGCGCCGCGGTGGACCTCGCCTCGCGCGGCGTCTTGCCCGGCGACGCGCTTCCCCCCGACGGCGCCCTCGAGCTCTCGGTCATCGCCGGCGTACCTCCCGCGGCCCGGCGCGGCGCAGCCGATCCCGTCGCTGCGGCCGACGCGCTCGATCTGCGTCATCGCTATCTGTCGCTGGCCTTGACGCAGCCCGACTCCGCGGACCTCCGCGCCATGGCGGAGCGTCTGCGCAGCGTCTCGGCGACGGACCCCGTGGTCGCCGCCGCCGCGGCGATCGTCCAGCTCACCGCCGGCTTGCGTGTCGCGCCCGATGCCCCGCGCGCACTGCTCGCACGCAACCCCGCCGATCCGCTGCTGGCCGCGACCGCTCTCCGTCTCGCCGAGAAAGCCGGGGATGCCGACGTGGCGCGCCGGGCTCGCGAGGCGCTGGGGGTGTTCGGCACGACGCGCCGCACCGTGGAGTAAGAATAGGCTGCTACCCCTTGGCGAACGATCCCGCGGCCTCCAGCGCGACGTCGAGGTAGTGCGCGGGCGTGAGGCCCAGCACCACCACCAGGATCGCGCTGACCAGCAGCGCCGTCGTCACGTAGCCCGAACGCATCGGGATGGCGACGGGGGCGCCCGCGGCAGGCTCGCGCATGTACATGTAGACGAGGACGCGCAGATAGTAATAAGCGCCGATGACGCTGTTCACGAAGCCGAGGCCGGCCAGCCAGTAAAGGCCGCCGTCGATCGCCGCGCGGAAGACGAACCACTTGGCGAAGAACCCCGCTGTGGGCGGTATGCCCGCCAGCGACAGGAGAAACAGCGAGAAGGCGAGCGCCGCGGCGGGGTGTCGCTTTCCCAGGCCCGAGAGATCGTCGTAGGTCACGGCCTCCCGGCCGCGGCTACCGCACAGAATGAGCGCGCCGAAGGCTCCCGCCGTCGAGGCCGTGTAAGCGAGCATGTAAAAGAGCACGCTCCCGGCGCCGTCGGCCGGTACGCGCATCATGGCCGTCACCCCGAGCAAGGCGTAGCCCGCGTGCGCGATGCTCGAGTACGCGAGCATGCGCTTGACCGACTCTTGCCGTCCGGCGACCAGGTTCCCCACCGTCATGGTCAGCAGCGCCAGCGTAGCCATCACCGGCGGCCAGCCGCTGGCCCACGACTCCCAGGTCGGATCCCCGAAGCACAGCACCAGCACGCGCAGCAGCATGGCGAAAGCGCCGGCCTTCACCGCCACGGCCATGAACGCCGTTCCCGCGGTCGGCGCACCCTCGTAGGCGTCCGGCGTCCAGGAGTGGAAAGGCACAGCGCTCACCTTGAAGAGGACGCCCACCAGCACCAGCACTCCGCCGACGACCAGCAGGGGATTGTGCGCGGCCCCCGTCTGCGCCGCGTTGCCGATGCCCGCCAGATCGGTGTGCCCCGTCGCCCCGTAGATCAGCGCGAAGCCGTAGACCAGGATGGCGGCGGCAAAGGACCCGAGGAGAAAGTACTTCAGCGCCCCCTCGGCCGAGCGCGGGTTGGATCGGCGGAAGGCGGTCATTGCGTACGCGCCGATGCTCATCGTCTCCAGGCCGAGGAAGAGCGTCAGCGCGTCTCCGGCCGCGGCCAGCACCATGGCTCCGAAGCTCGCGAAGAGGAGCAGCGTATAGAACTCCGGATGATCGAGGTTGTGCTCGGGCAGGTAGCCGCCCGCGAGGAGCGCCGCCAGACCCCCGCCCAGGCAGAGGATCATGTCGAAGAAGAGCGTGAAGCGATCGATGAGGAGCCAGGGCGCCAGCGACGCCGCCTCGGGCAGATTGTCGACGCCGAACAACCACACCCCACCGGCGAACGCGGCGCCGGCGAAGAGGACCATGGCCGTCCCGAGGGCGAGACCTCCGTGGCGCAGGGAGAACACCTCCACCAGCATGAGCAAGAGGACGCCGACGCCGACGACGCCGAGGGGGGAGAGCGCGAGGACGATAGGCATGGTCTAGTGCCCTTTCGGGGCGTCGGGACGGCGAGGGGCCAGCTTGATGGCCCCCTCGTAGAAGGTCGGCGCGGGGTTCGCTTCCACGCGCGACTCGAAGTCGTCGGCCACCCGCGCCGCCGCGCCCTTGATCTGCGAGAGGAAGACGTTGGGAAAAAGGCCGATGACGAAGATCATCATCGTCAGCGGGGCGAGTGAGACGAGCTCTCGCGCCGACAGATCCGGCAAGCGGCGGTTCTCTTCGTGGGTGATCGGCCCGAAGAAGAGCTTCTGCACCACCATGAGCATGTAGATGGCGCCGAGCACCACCCCGATGGCCGCGCCCATGGCCTGCACGCCGGCGAAGCGCCCGAGGTGGGTCGACGTCGCCGTCCCGGTGATGACCATGAACTCGCCGATGAAGCCGTTGGTGCCTGGGAGCCCCACGCTGGCCAGCGTGGCGATCACGAAGAGCGCGGCGTAGACCGGCATGGGCTTGGCGAGGCCCCCGAAGTCCTCGATGTGGCGGGTGTGCCGGCGATCGTAGATGACCCCGAAGAGGAGGAAGAGCATGCCCGTCGAGACGCCGTGGTTGACCATCTGCAGGACGCCGCCCTCCAGCGACGCGGCGGTCAGTGCGAAGAGCCCCAGCATCACGTAGCCCAGGTGCGCGACCGACGAGTAGGCGATGAGGCGTTTCACGTCGTCCTGCTTCCACGCGCAGAGAGAGCCGTAGATGATGCCGCCGAGCACCGCCACGCCCGCCAGGTTGGCCGCGAACTCCGCACTGGCCTCGGGGAAGATGCCCATCGAGAAGCGCAGATATCCGTAGGTACCCATCTTGAGCATCACCGCGGCCAGGAGCACCGACCCCGCCGTCGGCGCCTCGGTGTGCGCGTCGGGCAGCCAGGTGTGCACCGGGAACATCGGCACCTTGATGACGAAGGCCAGGGTGAAGGCCGCCCACAGCCAGATCTGCACGTGCCGCGGCAGCATGAGGCGCTGCAGCTCGAAGTAGTCGAAGCTCGGCACGCCGCTGTTCGCCTGCGCGTAGGCGTAGGCCACGTAGAGGATGGCCCCCAGCATCAGCACCGATCCGAAGAACGTGTAGAGGAAGAACTTGACGGCGCTGCGGATGCGGTTCGCCCCGCCCCAGACGCCGATCATGACGTACATGGGGACCAGCATCACCTCCCAGAAGATGTAGAAGACGAAGAGGTCGAGCGCGAGAAACGACCCGAGCATCCCGCCCTCCAGCAAAAGCAGGGCGAAGCACCAGTCCTTGACGCGGGTCTGGATGGGGCCGAACGACGCGTAGGCGGCGATGGGGGTGATGAACACCGTCAGCAGCACCAGCCAGAACGAGATGCCGTCGATGGCCACGTGGTAGTGGATGCCGAAGCGCGGGATCCACACCACGTCCTCGTTGAAGTGATACCTGCGTCCCATGGGGATGCGCAGGAGCGGCAGCGACACCGCGAGGGTGGCCACCATCACCAGGACCGTGGTCCAGCGCAACGTCGCGTGAGACTGGCGCGGCATGAAGAGGATGCCGACGGCGCCGGCGATGGGAAGAAAGACGATCCAGCTGAGGAGGTGAGCCGCCTCGGATGGGACGGCCCCGTCGGACGTGGTGGCGGACGTCATCGGCCACATGCGCACGACGAAGAGCGCGAGCAGCCCGGCCATCGCCGCAATGGGGAGGCGCACGTTCCAGCCGTGCCGGCGAGGAACGACGGCGGCGACGGCCGCGGCAGCGACCACCGGCACACCGTTGTCCAGGAAGTAGGCCGCCAGGACGCCGGCGACGGCCAGAACGAAGAGCGTGGCGATCTGCCCCCAGCCCACCGCGACCGGCGCCTCCGGCTCGTGGGAGCCCGGAGCGTGGGGCGGGCTGTGCGACGTGTCGACGATGGCCATCGGTTGCCTCAGAGAGAGGACGTCGGCTCTTGCGGCCGCGCCAGGTGAATGGTCTTCGTCCTCACCAGCCCGAAGGAGTTGCGAACCTCGAGGTTCACGTTCTGCGACTTGCCCGGCTCGAGGTGAAGCTTCAGCGTGGTGTCACCGCCGAAGTCCTGCTTCTCCGGTTTGCCGTCGCCGTCGGCATCCCAGCGGTAGGCGTAGCCCACCCCGGGCGCGGCGGTGACCAGGTAGTCGTCGTTGCCGGCGTCGGCCACCGTGGCGTTGGGATGCGGCACGGCGAAGAACCAGCCGGCGAACGCTAGCCCGACCACCATCATTGCCGCGTAGACGTGCACCACGCCGTTCTGGAAGGCGCGCAGCACGGTGCCCGAGGCGGCGACCAGCAGCGCGGTGAGGCGCGCGAGAACGGCGTCGATGAGCGATTTGTCCACCGCCGACGCCGTCTCGGCCAGCGACTCCAGGGCGGCGATCACCGTCGCGTCGTAGAGCTCGTCGATGCGCCACTTGTCGAGGAGCAGGTGGTAAAGGCCGGGCTGAGTCTCCGCCAGACGTTGCGCCGGCGCGCCGCGCTTGGCGATGTAGACCCACCAGGCCAGCCCCGTGCCCACGACGAAGGCCAGGAAGCCGCCGAGAGCGAGCGGCCACTCCAGGTGCTCGGCCCACGCCGCGTCGTGGCCGTTCTCGAAGACGACCGCGCGTTCCGTTGCCGCCTTGAACACAGGCTCGAGCCAGTGATCGAGGGGGCGCTCCTTGAAGATCCCGAAGCCGGGGTCGAGCACCCCCGCGAACAGCGAGAAGGCCGCCAGGATGATGAGCGGCACGGTCATCTGCCAGGGCGACTCGTGCGGCGGGTAACCGGGGGTCGCGAGATCCTCGTGGTGCGGGTGGTCGGCGTCGGCGCGTGCGTCGTCCGCGTCCGGCTCGGCCGCCTGCGCCGAGGTGAGCTGGGCAGCCGCCACCTCGCGCCGCGCGAGGAGCGAAGGACGCCCGATGCTCCAGCCCTTGAAGTCCCCCCAGAAGGTGAGGAGATAGAGGCGGCACATGTAGAAGGCAGTGAGCAGAGCGGCGAGCACCGCCGTGGCGTAGAGCACCGGGCCGATCCACTGCGGCGGCGCGTAGGTGGTCATCTTCTGCACGAGACCCAGGCCATCCTCGGGGTTCACCGTCCGGTCGACGAAGGCGCGGTAGAGGATCTCGTCCTTGGAGAAGAAGCCGCTGGTGAGCGGGAAGCCGATGATGGCCGCCGTCGCCGCGGCGAAGCTGAGGTGCGTCAGTGGCAGCCACTTGCGCAGCCCACCCATGTTGCGCACGTCCTGGGCCTTGTCGTCGTCGTGGATGCGGGCGTGCATGGCGTGAATGACCGAGCCCGCGCAAAGAAAGAGACAGGCCTTGAAAAAGGCGTGGGTGAACACGTGGAAGAATCCCGCCGTGAAGGCCCCCACACCGACGCCGAGGAACATGAAGCCGAGCTGACTGATGGTGGAGTAGGCCAGCACCTTCTTGATGTCGTTCTGCACCACGGCGATGGTCGCCGCGAAGAGCGCGGTCCCCGCTCCCACGATGGCGATCATCATCATGGTGAAGGGCGACAGGACGAAGACGAACGACAGCCGGCAGATGAGGTAGATGCCGGCGGTGACCATGGTCGCCGCGTGGATGAGGGCGGAGACCGGCGTGGGGCCGGCCATGGCGTCGGGGAGCCACACGTAGAGGGGGATCTGCGCGCTCTTGCCGGTGCACCCGAGGAGCAGCGCCATGCCCACCGCGGTGGCCGCGCTGACGGTGACCGGATGATTGAGAAAGGCCAGAACCCCCTGGTAGTGTCCGCCGCCGAGCGGCCACACGTGCACGCGGTAGGCGTCGCCCGGGTGCAGCAGGTTGGTAGCGCCGTTGGCGATCCCGTTCCAGTCGAGCGCTCC
>Ga0302314_10007599_pt1 | contig 19470 bp, 16 predicted proteins | sample III_Palsa_N2_3_FD_200533 | JGI IMG/M metagenome (GOLD analysis project Ga0302314, IMG submission 200533) | Peat permafrost microbial communities from Stordalen Mire near Abisko, Sweden - III_Palsa_N2_3 | ecosystem: Environmental > Terrestrial > Soil > Palsa > Peat permafrost | place: Sweden...
CCGGCCTTCTGGTCGGCATCGGGATCGCGACGATGCACTATGCCGGTATGGCGGCCCTTCGCTTTCCTGGCCAAGTCTACTATAGGCCGGGCCTCTTCGCTCTGTCGGTCGTCATCGCCGTCGGCGCCGCCACGGCGGCCCTCTGGCTGGCCTACTACCTCCGTTTCGCCTGGCAGCGGGGCCTGGCTGCGCCGGTTATGGCCTTGGCGGTGTGCGGCATGCACTATACCGGCATGGCCGCGACCGTGATCGTCGCCAGGCCGGCCAGTCTCCACCTCGACGGCGCGGTTCACGCGGATTTTCTGGCCAGATTAGTCGTCGCAGGCGTGGGGTTGCTCGCCTTTCTTGGACTCTTGGGTGCGTTCTTCGATCGGATTCGCGAGCAGCGCCGGTCCCAGCAGGAGCTGCGCGAGGCGATCGATGTGATGCCGGCCGCGCTCGGTTTCTATGACGCCGAGGACCGGCTGATCACTTGGAATGCGGCCTATGCGGGCTTCTTCGAGGACCCCTCGGCGCTTCGCCCAGGCATGCTGTTCGCCAACCTTCTGCGGGGTGAGCTGAGCGAAGAGGAGCTAGCGCAGGTGTTGGAGTCCCGCCACCAGCTCAGGACGATCGAGCGTCAATTCCCAGACGGGCGCTGGATGCATATCGATAGCCGTCGGACAGCCGACGGCGGGGCCGTCACTGTCGGCACCGACATCTCGGCCCTCAAGGCCCAGGCGGCCGCGCTGGAGAAAGCTCGCGACGCCGCCGAGGCGGCGAGCCGGGCCAAGAGCGTCTTCCTGAACACCATGGGCCATGAGTTGCGCACGCCGCTCAATGGCGTGCTCGGCATGGTCCAGGCGCTGGAGGGAGATGGGCTGAGCGAGATGCAGCGACAGCGCGTCGAGGTGATCCGTCAGTCGAGCGAAAGCCTGCTCGCCATCATCGGCGATCTGCTTGATCTCACTCAGATCGAAGCCGGCGCACTGACGCCTGACGACGACGAGTTCGACCTCGTTGAGCTGTTGGCCGGAGTGGTCGGCGCTCATCGGCTGGCGACGGAGGCCAAAGGCCTCCTTTTTTTCTTTGAAATCTCCGCTTGTGCTCAAGCGCGCTATCGGGGCGATAGCGCGCGGATTCGGCGGATCGTCTTCAATCTCCTGAACAACGCCGTGAAGTTCACTGACCGCGGCGACGTGCGGCTGACTGTGGATGTACTGGGCGACCTTGTCCGGTTCGAGGTCTCCGACACCGGACCTGGCGTTTCCGAAGTGGACGCCGGCCGACTTTTTGATCCGTTCTTCCAGGTCGATGCAGGTCTCACGCGTCGGCATGGCGGTGCGGGTATAGGCCTCGCGGTCAGCCGTCAGCTGGCGCAGCTTCTCGGTGGCCACATCGTGGCGAGCAGCCGGATTGGCGAGGGTTCCGTCTTCACGGTTGAATTGCCGCTGGCGCGTGTTGTCGGCGCCACCGACGCCACGACGCGTAGCGACGACCTACCGGGGGCGCCGGTAGAATCGCTCCACGTACTCGCGGCCGAGGACAATCCAGTCAACCAGATGGTGCTGCAAACCCTGCTCGGCGCCATCGGTGTCGAGGTGGTTCTTGTCGGCGATGGCGAGGCGGCTCTGGCCGCCTGGACGGCCCAGCCCTGGGACATCGTGCTGATGGATATTCAGATGCCGAGGATGAACGGGATCGAGGCGACTCTCGCGATCCGCGCCCGCGAGGCGCAGGAGGGGCGCGTCAGAACCCCTATCATCGCGGTCACGGCCAACGCCATGGCCCACCAGATCCGCGACTATCTGGCTGCGGGTATGGACGATGTGATCGCCAAACCTGTCGAACTGGCTGCGCTGCTGGCGGCAATGGATCAGGCGCTCAATTCCGACGCAAAAACGGCTGAGGTCGCCTAGGGCTGTCCTGTCCCCGTATTTGATGGTCAGCGCGCGGCCAGCAGCTTGCACGTAGGGTCGAGCAGGTCTTCGCCGTGGCCGATGTCGCCCCTCAGCGGGTCGGCGCGATCGCTCAGGAGCACGAAGCCCGGCTTTGCGCCCTGAAAGTTGGCGGCGATCACCACCAGGGTTTCGCGGCCCATGTCGGCGCGGGCCTGGGGATCCTCGGCCAGCAAGCGGAAGGGATCGCTTGAGCCGAGGTCCGCGCCCTCCAGCCGCCTGGCGCTGTAGCGATGACCGGCCAGATCGACGTTCAACACCGACCAGCTCGGGCCGATCAGGCGTTGGTTGGCGTTCAGGGCCTGGCGAACTTCCGGCCGCACACAATCGATATGGATATGAAGCTGGTTCTGGCTGCGGCCATATTTCGAGTTGATCGCCAGGGCGATGTCCTCGGGCGGAACAGGCCGCCCGGCTCGGCGCTGGAAAATCGGGCGAGCGCTCCAGGCGTCCCGCCAGTAGTTCTTCGCGCCGGGTGCAAGGATCTGGGGCGCCTCGATGCCGGTGATGCGGTCGGTGGGGATCAGCAGCAGTTGAGTCGCGCCGTGGAGGTCCTTCAGGATCGCGAAGCCGCCGGCCAGATCGACCGCGTCGCACGGCGCGGGCGATCCTTTCGCGGCCATGTCCGGGGCGCACTGATCGTGCACGATATGCCAGAGCGCGTCGGGGTTCGCGGCCAAGGCCCCGGGCGCCGTCAGGCCGATCATGAGACCGACCGCGGCCAGGAGGCGGGCGAGCATCGCCTCCGGACGTGCCTGGGAAATTGTCACGCGAGCCATGGCCCAGCTCCCTCAATGCGTCTGGTTTCGCAGCTGTAGTACGGCGTTCATCCGTTCGACGGAACAGAACTTCAACGGCAACGTTTGCTCCGCAAGAGCGAACGGGTGCGAGTCTTGATCAAGCGCGATGACATGCTGAGCGGGCTGAGACCGGATCTGGGATCGCGCGTCACATGCCGCTTGGAACAGAGCGTGTCCCATCCGTATTCCTGACCCCACCAAACATCCGGACGATCGCGCCGCGAAGCTGGCGCATACGCGCAACCTGAAAATGGCGCGCTCCGCCCACGCCTATGTGCGCGGCAGTACGGTCAGGTTCTATGAGTGGCTGGATCAAAGCGCCGGCAAGGTCCCAGAGGGGCCGCCAGTGTGGATTTGTGGCGATTGTCATGTCGGCAACCTCGGCCCGTTGGCGGACGCCAAAGGGCGAGTGGCCGTGCAGATCCGCGATCTCGATCAGACCGTGATCGGCAATCCCGCCCATGATCTTATTCGCCTGGGTCTGTCGTTGGCGTCGGCGGCGCGCGGTTCGGACCTGCCAGGCGTCACGACCGCCAAGATCATTGAACAGCTGATCGCCGGTTACGAGGCGGCGCTCGTCGCCGACTACGAGCGGTCCTTCGACAAAAGCCATCGACCGGAAAGCATCCAAAGCCTGCTGGAGCGGTCGGTGAAGCGGCGGTGGCGTCACCTCGCGCAGGAGCGGCTGGACAGTGTCAAACCGGTCGTCCCCTTGGGCAAGAAATTCTGGGCGCTTTCCCAGGCGGAGAAATCAGCGCTGCGAGACCTGTTCGCCGGCGACGATCTGCACGCCATGGTGACCGGCCTGCGGAGCCGAGACGCCGGCGACCGCATCGAGATGATCGACGCCGCCTACTGGCTGAAAGGATGTAGCTCCCTGGGGCGCCTTCGGTTCGCCGTGATGCTGCGGGTTGGCGAGGGCGACGGGGCGAGCCTGTGCTTGATCGACGTCAAGGAAGGCGTCACCGCCGCCGCGCCGCGGACTGACAAGGTCGCCATGCCTCGTGACAACGCCGTTCGCGTCGTCACGGGCGCCAGGGCGCTGTCGCCCTACCTCGGCGAACGCATGATCGCCGCCCGGCTGCTGGACAAGGGCGTGGTTATCCGTGAGCTGATGCCGCAGGACCTTAAGATCGAAGTCGACCGGTTGTCCGAAAAAGAGGCCGTGACCCTGGCGAGATACCTCGCGGGAATCGTCGGGCGCGCCCATGGCCGCCAGATGGACGCGGCGACGCGGGAGGTTTGGCGCGGCGAGCTGCTCAAGGCGCGCACCTCGACCCTGAACGCCCCGTCCTGGCTCTGGTCGTGCATCGTCGAGCTGCTCTGCATTCATGAGGGGGCCTACCTCGAACATTGCCGGCGATTCGCCCTGGCGGAGGCCGCCTGATGGTGCGCCGCCGACCTGCCAACCCGTGGCTGCGGATCGGAATGGACGCCTGGTCGCTCGGGCTCGAAGCGTCGTCCGTGATCGGACTTCGTACCCTGAAAATCGCCGCGGGCGGACCGGCCGCCGAAGCCGAGGCGCAGCGGATGGTCAGTGAAAAAGTTGACGCGGCGATGGCGCTGCAGATCAAGGCCATGACCGGCGGTCTTGGATTCACGCCTCCAGGCGCGGCGGCGAAGACTCTGGCCCACTATCGCCGAAAGGTTCGCGCCAACAGGCGACGGCTGTCCAAGAAATAGGACCTCGGCGCGCCGCCCATTGAACCCTACTCGGCCCTGGGCTATCTCCCGCCTCCACCATTTCCCGCCTTCACCATTTCCAAGGGAGCCCCTCATGAGAGCGGATGTCGAGGCCGCCGCGGCCGACATCGAGCAGTCCATCGGACTGCTCAGGAGGCGTCTTTGACTGGGATGCGGCGCTAAGACAGCTGGATGAGCTGAACGCCCGGGCCGAGATTCCGACCCTGTGGGACAAGCCGGCCGAGGCCCAGGCGCTGATGCGCGAGCGCGACCGGCTGGCCAGCCAGGTCGAGGCGGTGCGCGGCATGGAACGGGGCCTGGCCGACGCGGTCGAGTTCGCCGAGATGGCCGACGCCGAGGGTGACGAGGCCTCGCTGGAGGACGCCCGCGCCCAACTGGCCGAGCTGAAGGCCCGCGGCGCCCGCGCCGAACTGGAGGCGCTGCTGTCGGGAGAGGCCGACGCCAACGACGCCTATCTGGAAATCAATTCCGGGGCAGGGGGCACCGAGTCCTGCGACTGGGCCGGCATGCTGCTGCGCATGTACACCCGCTGGGCCGGCGCCCACGGCATGAGCATCGAACTGATCGAGGAGACCGACGGCGACCAGGCCGGGATCAAGTCCGCCACCCTGCAGGTCAAGGGGCCGAACGCCTATGGCTGGCTGAAGACGGAGGCCGGGGTGCATCGGCTGGTGCGGATTTCGCCCTTCGATTCCGCCGCCAAGCGCCACACCAGCTTCGCCTCGGTCTGGGTCTATCCGGTGGTCGACGACACCATCGTCATCGACATCAACCCGGCCGACGTGCGCACCGACACCTATCGCGCGTCAGGCTCGGGCGGTCAGCACATCAACAAGACCGACTCGGCGGTGCGCCTGACTCACATCCCCACCGGCGTGGCCGTCGCCTGCCAGGCCGGCCGCTCCCAGCACCAGAACCGTGACGAGGCCTGGAAGATGCTGCGCGCGCGTCTGTACGAGATCGAGCTGCAACGGCGCGAGGCCGCCGCCCAGGCCTTGGAGGACCAGAAGACCGACATCGGCTGGGGCCACCAGATCCGCTCCTATGTCCTGCAGCCGTACCAGATGGTGAAGGATCTGCGCACGGACGTGGAGACGTCGGACACGCAAGGGGTCCTCAATGGCGACCTTGACGCGTTCATGGGAGCGTCGCTGGCCCAACGGGTCGGGGTGACGCGGGACGCGTGATCCGGCCGCGCCCGACGGGCGTGGCGCAGCAACAAACCCGTGGACGCGGGGTAGGCCTGGGTAGATGCTGCGCTATCGCCGGAGGACCAGCCCGTGCGCCGAGTGGTCCCGATCCTTGTCCTCGCCGCCAACCTGCTCGTGGCGTCCGCCGCGCTGGCGGGGCCAACCTGCCAGGATCGCAATGGCGACACCATCCGATGCGGGACCACCGGCGCCATGCCGGTGGGCTGGACTTTGCCGCGCCAGGAGCGCCTGAGCCGGCCCGCGCCGGAACCCATGGCCCCGGCCGCGCTGTTGGGACTGCTGCTCGCCGTCGGCGGCTTCTTCGCCCTGATCGCGCTCATGCCCGACTTCCAGAGCGAGCAAGGTGGATGGGACCAGTCGGAGGGTGACGACGAGGCGGTTGACTAGAGCCTTTCCCACTTCGATTGAATCAATCGAAGTGGGATAAAAAGGCTCTAAATCATATAGTTAGAGCGCTGCCTGATCGCCAAACCGGACCCACTTTGGCGGGCAGCGCTCTAGAGGCCGCGCGCCGCCGCCAGCACCTCGGCCACGTGGCCGGTGACTTTCACCTTATGCCAGACCCGGGCGACCTTGCCGTCGGGGCCGATCAGGAAGGTGGCCCGCTCGATGCCCATGTATTTGCGGCCATACATGCTCTTTTCGACCCAGACGCCATAGCGTTCGACCACCGCGCCGTCGACATCGGCCCCCAGCGCCAGGTTCAGGTCGTACTTGGCCTTGAACTTGTCGTGGCTCTTCACCGAGTCTTTTGAGACGCCGACCACGGCGACGCCGGCCGCGGCGAAGTCCGTCGCCGCCTCGGTGAACGCCTGGGCCTCGCTGGTGCAGCCGCTGGTGTCGTCCTTGGGGTAGAAATAGAGCACGAGCGTCTTGCCTGCATAGTCGGCCAGCCGCACCCGGCCGTCACCGTCGGCGGGCAGGTCGAAGTCGGGGGCCGCATCGCCGGCTTTCGGGGCGTCAGACATCGTCGTCTCCTGGTGAGTGTTAGATCGGCCGGACGAGCACGATCTTCTTTCGACCGGCGGCGAGCTTGATGACCCCGTCGGCGTTGCAGTCGGCCAGGGTCACCGCGCGCTGGCCGTCGGTCTCGGCCACGTCGTTGACACGCAAGCCGCCGCCCTGGGCCAGCCGGCGCGCCTCCGAGCGCGAACCCGCCAGCCCCGCGTCGGCCGCCAGGGTCGCCAGCGCGATCCCCGCCGCCAGGTCAGCGCTGGGGACCTCGATCGTCGGCAGGTCGGCCGAGACGCCGCCCTCCTCGAACGCGGTCTTCGACGCCGCCGCCGCGGTTTCGGCCGCCTCGCGCCCGTGGAGCAGGGTCGTGGCCTCGTTGGCCAGCACCTTCTTGGCCTCGTTGATCTCGGCGCCGCCCAGGGCCTCCAGCCGCGCGATCTCGTCCAGCGGCAGTTCGGTGAACAGCTTCAGGAACCGCCCGACATCGGCGTCTTCGGTGTTGCGCCAGACCTGCCAGTAGTCATAGGGGCTCAGCCGGTCGGCGTTCAGCCAGATCGCGCCGCCCAGGCTCTTGCCCATCTTCTGGCCCGAGGCGGTGGTCAGCAGCGGCGTGGTCAGCCCGAAGGCTTGCGCGGCCTCGACCCGGCGGACCAGTTCGACCCCGTTGATGATGTTGCCCCACTGGTCCGAGCCGCCCATCTGCAGCGTGCAGCCAAACCGGCGGAACAGCTCTAGAAAGTCGGTCGCTTGCATCAGCATGTAGTTGAATTCGAGGAAGCTCAGCGGCTGCTCGCGCTCCAGCCTCAGCTTGACGCTGTCGAAGGTCAGCATGCGGTTGATGGTGAAATGCACGCCATATTCGCGCAGGAACTCGACATAGCCGAGCTTTTCCAGCCAGTCGGCGTTGTTGGCCATGATCGCGCCCGTGGGTCCGGCGTCGAAACTCAGGAACTTCGCGAACGTCGTCTTGATGCTAGCCAGGTTGGCGTTGATCACCGCATCGGTCAGCAGCGGCCGCTGCTTGTCCTTGTCGGTGGGGTCGCCGACCTTGGTCGTGCCGCCGCCCATCAGCGTGATCGGCCGGTGCCCGGCCTTCTGCAGCCAGCGCAGCATCATGATCGAGATCAGATGGCCGATATGCAGACTGTCGGCGGTGCAATCATACCCGACATAGGTGGTGATCACGCCGTCCCGCGCCGCCTGGTCCAGCGCCTCCAGGTCGGTGCACTGGTGGATGAAGCCGCGCTCCTGCAGAACGCGAACAAGATCGGAACGGGGCTTGAAGTCAGAAGACATGGAAACGGATTCTCGCTGGGACGCGACGCGCTCTAGCACAGGCGGCGGATCGGCGGCGACATCAACTGTTGGGGTGGTCATGAGAGGCTCCTGGCGAATGAGGGCCGGAGACCGTCTCTTTGTTCAGACCCGCCGCCGACCGAGGTGGCGGCATGTGGATCGATATGATCGAACACCCGCGCGCTAGTTGGGCGTGCGGTAATAGGCCTTGCGAACGGGGGCGTGAGCGATCATGGGCGTCTGGTAGCGATGTGCGCCAAGTTGGTCAATGGTGCGCGGTCAAGGGAAGGGATGGGATGCGGGTCCTGGGCTTCATGAGCGGCACCTCGCTGGACGCGGTCGACATGGCCATCCTCGAGACCGATGGCGAGACCGTCAGCGCCTACGGCCCCGCGGGCGAGCGCAAGCTCACCCCCGCCACACGGGCGGTGGTCATGCAGGCGACCGCGCAGGCGCTGAACTGGCCGCGCGGGACGCCGCGCCCTGCGGTGTTCGAAGAAGCGGCGCGGGCGGTGGGCCAGGAACACCTGGACGCCGCGCGCGAATTCCTGGCGGAGCACGGCCTTTCCGCGAGCGATCTCGACCTGGCCGGTTTCCACGGCCAGACAGTGCTGCATGAACGCCCGACGTCGGGCCGGATCGGCCGGACGGTGCAACTGGGCGACGCCGGCCTGCTCGCGCGCGGCCTGGGTGTGCCCGTAGCCTACGACTTCCGCACCGCCGATGTCGCCGCGGGCGGCGAGGGGGCGCCGCTCGCGCCGATCTATCACGCCGCGCTGGCCTCGAGGGCGGGCTTGGCGACCCCGGTAGCCGTGCTGAACCTGGGCGGAGTCGCCAACATCACCTTGATCGGGCCGGACGGCGCGATGCTGGCCTTCGACACTGGACCGGCCAACGGGATGATCGACCTCTGGATCCAGGCCAGGACCGATGCGCGCTATGACGCCGGCGGCGCTCTGGCCGCGGCGGGCCGGGTCGATCCGGTCGCGCTGGGCGCACTGCTGGCCCATCCCTATTTCGCCGCGCCCGGCCCCAAGTCCCTCGACCGCTACGATTTTCCGCTAACGCCGGTCGAAAGCCTGTCGCTGGAAGACGGCGCGGCCACACTGACGGCCTTCACGGCCGAGACGGTGGCGATGGCGGTCCGCTCGGCCGCCGCGGCGCCCAGCGTTCTCATCGCCTGCGGCGGCGGCCGCCACAACCCGACCCTGATGGCCGCGATCGGCGCCCGCGCCGGAATCACGCTGAAGAGCGCCGAGGACGTGGGCTGGCGCGGCGACTCGATCGAGGCGGAAGCCTTCGCCTATCTGGCCGCCCGCACCGCCAGGGGTCTGCCGATTTCGTTCCCGGGGACCACCGGCGTGATGCAGCCGATGACCGGCGGGGTGATCGTCCAACCTTGATCCCGCTGCGTTATGTGGCCGCGCCGTTTCCCACGCTCCCAAAAGGGTCCCCATGTTCAGCATTCCGCCCCGGCTCGCGCCCATCCTGCTGCTGATCGGCTCGAACGTCTTCATGACCTTCGCCTGGTACGGCCATCTGAAGTTCCGCGACCGGCCGCTGTGGCTGGTGATCGTCGCCAGCTGGTCCATCGCCCTGTTCGAATACTGCCTGGCGGTGCCGGCCAACCGCTATGGCGCCTCGGTCTATTCGGCGGCCCAGCTGAAGGCGATCCAGGAGGTGATCACGCTTTGCGTCTTCGCGGTCTTCTCGGTGCTCTATCTGGGCCAGAAGGTCGGCGTGAACCAGATCATCGGCTTCGGCCTGATCGCGGCGGGGGCGTTCTTCGTGTTTCGAGGCCCGGTCCAACACCTCTAATCGTCGCCTGCCGTCGCGAGAGGGTGGATTTGGGGCGTCCGATCATGGATGGAAGGATGCCCAGTCATTGTCTCCATTCAAGGAAGTCGTGATGCGTTTCGGATTGTTCCTCTCCGCCGCCCTGTTCGCCGCGACCGTGGCCCACGCCGCCTCGGACGTCCCCGGCGGAGGGATCAATCCGGCGACGCTTTCCCAGCACGTCAAGGTCCTGGCCTCCGACGCATTTGAGGGCCGTAGTCCGGCCACGCCAGGCGAGACCAAGGCGGTCTCCTACATCATCGAACAGTTCAAGGCGGCCGGCCTCAAGCCCGGCGGCGATTCCAAGGGACCCTGGGGAGCCTGGGTCCAGGACGTGCCGCTGGCCCGTTTCCAGGTGACCGGGCCGATCACCTTCTCGCTGACCGCCGGCGGCCGCACGGATGCGCTGACGCAGAGCCAGCAGGTGGTGGCGAGGACCCTGTTGCCGGTCGACCATGTGTCGATCAAGGACGCGCCCCTGGTCTTCGTCGGCTACGGCGTCACCGCGCCTGAGCGCCACTGGGACGACTACAAGGGCGTCGACCTGCACGGCAAGATCGCGGTCGTGCTGATTAACGATCCCGATTACGAGGCCGACCTGGGCGGCTTGTTCGGCGGCAAGTCGGAGACCTATTACGGACGCTGGACCTACAAGTACGAGGAGGCCGCGCGGCGGGGCGCCGCGGGCGTCCTGATCGTGCACGAGACAGGACCGGCGTCCTACGGCTGGAACACAGTCAAGAACTCCAACGGCAACGCCCAGTTCGACATCGTCACGGACGATCCGACCAGAACACATACCCAGCTGGAAGGCTGGATCCAGCGCGACGTGGCTGTCGATCTGTTCAAGCGGTCGGGCTTGGACTTCGAGGCGATGAAGAAGGCCGCCCAGCGCCCGGACTTCCAGCCTGTCGCGCTAAAGGGCGCCGCCTTTTCGGCCGACTACGGCGTCGATCACAGCCAGATCGTCACCCACAACGTGATCGCGCGCATACCCGGCACGAACCGGCCGAACGAGACGGTGATCTATTCCGCCCACTGGGACCATCTGGGCGTGGGCCAGCCGGATGCGACGGGCCACCGCATCTATAACGGCGCGGTCGACAATGCGAGCGGGGTCGCCGCCCTGCTGGAGCTGGGCCGGGTGTACGCCGCGGCCCCCGCGCCACAGCGCTCGGTGGTGTTCATCGCCGTCACGGCCGAGGAAAAGGGCCTGCTGGGTTCGGCCTACTATGCCCTGCACCCGGTCTATCCGCTGGCGACGACGGTGGCGGACCTGAACATGGACGTGTTCGGCGTGCATGGCCTGGCCCACAACATCACCATTTCCGGCGACGGCAAGCTGACCCTGCTGGACGATCTGATCGCCGAGGCGAAGACCCGCCAGGACCGCTATTTCACCCCCGACCCCACGCCCGAGGCCGGGCATTTCTTCCGCGCCGACCACTTCTCTTTCGCCAAGGCGGGCGTGCCGGCGATCACCATCGGGTCCGGCTATGATCTGGTCGACGGCGGCCTGGTCCGCGGCAAGGCTTTCGAAGACGACTATGTCGCCCACAAGTACCACCAGCCGGCAGACCAATGGAGCGCCGACTGGGATCTGGCCGGCGAGGCGGCCGACGCGACGCTGTACTACGACCTGGGCCGCGACCTGGCCAATTCGGACGAGTGGCCGCGTTGGAAGGACGGCTCGGAGTTCAAGGCCGCGCGCGATGCGAGCGAGGCCGCCCGCTGATGATCCCCCGGCGGTTTGGTCTCACCCTCGCGCTATTCGTAGCGGCGTTGGCGGCGGGCGCCTGCGGGCCTGTCGCGTCCAAGGGCGTTCCGGAATACGGCTACACGGTGGTCCATGCCTATCCGCATGACGCCCAGGCCTTCACCGAGGGCTTGTTCTATCTGGACGGCTATCTCTACGAGAGCACGGGCCTTGAGGGGCAATCCAACATCCGCAAGGAGCAGTTGGAAACCGGCGCGGTGGTCCAGCAGCGCCCGCTGGCGCCGGCCTATTTCGGCGAAGGCATCGTCAACTGGAAGGGCCATCTGGTCCAGCTGACCTACCAGACCGAGATCGGCTTCGTTTATGACCTGGCCACCTTCAAGCCGGAACGCAGCTTCCACTATGTCGGCGAGGGCTGGGGCCTGACCCAGGATGGCGCCCACATCCTGATGAGCGACGGCACCCAGTTCATCCGCTCCCTGGATCCCGAGACTCTGGCCGAGACCGGCCGCATCGCCGTGACCGACCAGGGCCAGCCGGTGCGCAACATCAACGAACTGGAATGGGTTAAGGGCGAGATTCTGGCCAATATCTGGCAGACCAACCAGATTGCCCGCATCGACCCAAAGACTGGCCATGTGGTGGGCTGGATCGACCTGTCGGGAATTCTCGGCGCGGACCGCAGCGATGATCCGGACGCAGTGCTGAACGGCATAGCCTATGACGCCAAGACCGATCGGCTGTTCGTGACCGGCAAGCGGTGGCCCAAACTGTTTGAAATCCGGCTAACGCCAAAGACGCTGGCCCCTTAGGAGCAGAGATTTGGACGACGCCCAGGCCATCCCACCGCCGCCGGAAGGCTTTGTCGCGACCCGGCCGCGCGGTCCGTTCTCAACCCACAACGGCCCCTATTTCGAACGGACCAGCGCGGAGGGCGCCGAGCAGGCCTTCTTCATCCTGCCGCGTCACTGCAACCAGATGGGCATCGTCCATGGCGGCATGCTGAGCGCCTTCATGGACGGCTTGCTGGCTGCGTCGGTCGGCCGCGCGGCGGGCGCGCCCAGCGTGACCATCCACCTGTCGCTCGACTTCCTGGCCATGGCGCGGGCCGGCGAATGGGCGCTGGGCGCGGCCAAGGTCACACGCCTGGCCCGTGACGTCGCCTTCGCCGAGGGCTGCGTCCAGGTCAAAGGCCGCGACCTGGTGCGCGGATCAGGCGTGTTCAAGCTGATGCATCGGCGCGGCGGTTAGGCGCGCGCTCGGGCCTCAGAGCCGGTGCACGCGCCGCGTCAGCGTATCCCGCAAGGCGATCGCCAACGTGCGCAGAGGCACAGCAGCGGGCCAGCCGTTTCGCCGGGGCCAGACCCAGCCGCCGGTCCTGGCGTTGGCCGCGACGCGCACATGCAGCCGCGCGCCCTCCACGTCGGACATCATCGGGGTGTGATAGACGCAGTCCTCGAAGAAGAAGTGCGTCACCAGCGAACGCCGGGTCGAGTCCGGTCGCACGATGGCCGCGCCTCCATGCGACAGGTTGGCCACCCAGACCAGCGCCTGTCCCTTGCGCATCAATGCCTCCTGCTGGACGAAGCCGCCATCCGCCAGCCGATCCGCCGCGGCCTTCAGATAGTAGCGCGCATAGTCGTCCGGCTCCGGATCGGGCCTGTTGACCCCGGCGCCGCGCATGGTCAGCACCGGCAGCTTATGGCTGCCCGGATAGTAGGTCAGCGGCCCGCAGCCGGGCTCGACATCCTCCAGCGCGATCCAGACCCCGCACATGAACCCAGCCGGCTCGCTGTGGAAATGGATGGTGTCGGAATGGACGTTCTGCTGGCTGCCGCGCTGGAAGTTCAGGGTCTGGAACGGAAATGCGCGGCGGCCATAGACCGCGCCCAGCAGGCGGCTCAGTTCCGGCAGGCTGGCCAGCGCGCGCACCGCCGCACTGCGGCGCCACGCGTCCTGTACCCGGTTCACGCCATCCTCGAAATAAGGCTCGGTGTCCGCGACCGCCTGGTCGCACAGGCTCTGGGCGTCATCGCCCAGGTCGATCACCGCATAGCCGCGCTCGCTTAGCGACGCGGCGAAGTCGCGGATCGCGGCGTCGGCGCCGATCCGCTGCAGATGCGACTTGAGAGCGTCCGAATCGATCCAGGGCGTCGAAGGCAGCGTCCGGCGGGACGAACGCCCCGAAATACCCTCAAAGGTGGCAACCAAGCTCAGACTCGCAAACGCCGACATTGCATCGCAACCTAGACCAAACGCCCCAAAGAGGAAGCCGCTCCTGCGAACTTGTTTGCCCCCATGGGGAGGCCGCGAATAGTGCGGTGTTTGGACTTGGTCTTGCGCCACGCCATGGCAGGCTCCGACTGAGCCGGACGCAGTAATGGGGCGACCACGGCTGGGGGAGGGCGCCTTGGGTGGCGTCATGACGTGCCGCAAGAGCGCCCTCTGGGCGGTTCGCCCCATAGGCGGTAGCTTCGGGACATGAAGCTCGACCTCGTCCATTGCGATAATCCGCCCCCAGAGTTGCGCGATCTTTACTTCCGCGCTCTGCCGGAACCCCAGGTCCACTACCTGGAACAGCGCGTTGGCGCGTCGCGCGTCTTCCGTTTTGGGGGCATCGCCCCGGAGAGCGCCGGCTACGCCGCGATCCATGACGGCGCGGTTGTTGAGTTCTTCGCTGGGGACAACTGGCTGCCACGCCTGAGCGAGGCGTTCTACGCGGCGGCCGCCCAAGGCGGCGCAACTTCGGCTGTCGTAAAAAGCTACGACGCGCTGGCGCTGGTCGCGGCCACGGGGCGCCACGCCCAGGTCATGACCATAGGCGTGAACTGCACGACCTGGTCAGACGAGCGGTTCGATCCGCCGCCGGGCTTCGTTCCGAGAGTTGGAAACGCCAGTGACCAGGATTTCGTGATCGCGATCGGGCCCGGTCTCTTCGAGGCGCCGGAAGAAATTCCGGGCCACCTCAAGGCGGGCGAGATCACTGTCTACGAGCTTAACGAAGAGCCGATCGGATGCGGCGTCCTCTCGCCGGTGCGCCAGGGCTCGGACGCCTTTGACATCGGAGTCGGCGTTCTGCCGGCGTGGCGGGGCAAGGGACTTGGCGAACACATCGTCAGGCACCTGAAGGTGCACTGCCTGCACGACCTCCAGGTGCGTCCAGTATGCGGCTGCGCTGTCGAAAATATCGCCTCCCGGCGAACGCTGGAGAAGGCGGCGTTCCTGAGCAAACACAGACTACTGGAGTTCACATGGAGAGCCTGAAGGCGCCGTTCGGATTGGCCGCGTTGGTCACCCCGCCCCGATAGGCCGCACCGGTCGGCGCCCGGAAAATTTGGTCTGACAACGCCCTCGGTTCAGACACATGGACGGACACGGTAGGGTGCGAGGGTGACGACGCGGCTCTTTCGGGGTTCGGTCAGGCTTGAACCCCCGAACCTCTGATCGCGCTTAGTGTCGTCCCGGGCGAGATCAATTCTGGATCCGTGATGACCTCGATGACCGCCGGCCGACCCGCCGCCAAGGCAGCGTCGAAAGCCTCGGCGAACGCGTCCAAGTCGGTCACCCGGCGGCCGATGCCACCAAATGCCTTCGCCACGTCGCCGAAGTCGGGGTTGTGCAGAGTCACGCCAAGACCGTGGCCTGGGAAGTGCGTTTCTTGATGCATGACGATCGAGCCGTACAAACCGTTGTTGACAACGATCACCAGGATGGCCGCCCCTTGCTGGATGGCGGTGGCCAACTCGGTCATACCCATGGCGAAGCAGCCATCGCCGGCGAAAGCCACCACTGTTCGATGGGGATAGCGCAGCTTCGCCGCGACCGCCGCCGGCACGCCATAGCCCATGGCGCCGCTGACCGGGGCCAGTTGGGTGCGGAACCCATCATAGGGATGGAAGCGGTTGACCCAGCCGCAATAGTTGCCGGCGCCGTTGGTGACGATGGCGTCGCGCGGCAGCCGGTCCCGTAAGCAGCCCATGACCTCGGCCATGTCCACGAACCCCTGACGCCGGCGCGGCGACGGAATGGCATGGAAGGTCAGGTAGTCCTGGCGGGCCGCCTCAAGCCACGCGGCTCGCTCGGGTTTGGGCTGCGGCGGCAGGTTGGCGGCGGCGCGGGCGAAGGCGGCCATGTCGGCGGTGATCGCCAAGTCCGGCTGGTAGACGCGCCCGAACTCGTCGGCGTCGGGATAGACGTGGACGAACGTCTGTCGAGGCTTGGGCCGTGTCAGCAGAGTGTAGCCCTGGGTGCAGATATCGCCCAGCCGTTCGCCCACCACTAGCAGCAGGTCGCTCTCCTCCACCCGCTGGACCAGGGTTTTCGCCGCGGCGAAGCCCAGGTCGCCGATGTAGTGGGGGTCCCGGGTGGAAACCAGGTCCTGGCAGCGGAAGCCCGAAATCACCGGCAGGTCGTGGACCTCGGCGAAGCACAGGATGTCGGCGCAGGCGGCCGCGTCCCACCCTCCGCCGCCCAGCACCAGCAAAGGCCGGCGCGCCTGGGCCAGCAGGGCGCCAAGCCGGACCATGGCGTCGGCCGGCGGCTGCGCTGGGACTACCGGTTCGAACGGCAAATCCGTGACCTCGCTGGTCGTGGCCAGCATGTCTTCTGGCAGGGACAGCACGACCGGGCCTCGCCGACCGGTCATCGCGGCGCGGTAAGCCTCGGCCACCGCCTGCGGGATCGCGGCCGGGTCGGTGATCTCGGCGACGTACTTGGCGACGCCGCCGAACACTTGGCCGTAGTCCATCTCCTGGAAGGCGCCCAGACCGCGCTGGTCGCTGGGCACCTGTCCCACCAGCAGGATCAGGGGCGTGGAGTCCTGCTGGGCTGTGTGCAGGCCGATGGCGGCGTGCATGGCGCCAGGACCGCGGCTGACGGCGCAGACGCCAGGCCGGCCGGTGAGCTTGGCGTCGGCCTCGGCCATGTTGGCGGCGCCCGCTTCATGGCGACAGGTCACGAACCGCACCTCGGGTTCACCGTAAAGGGCGTCCAGCAGGGGCAGGTAGCTTTCCCCGGGCACGCCGAAAATGCGATCACAGCCGAAGGCGCGCAGGGCCGCCACCAGGATTTCGCCGCCTGAACGCCCGCTCATGCCGACAAGACCTTTCCTTTGGTTTCCGGCAGCAGCAAGGCGGCGATGAAAACCAGCCCGTAGGCGGTCGCCGCGCAGATGGCCATGGCGACGCCCAGGTTCAGGCTGCCGGAAGCAAAGCCCACTACCGCCGGCGCCAGGGCTCCGAAGCCGCGCCCGAAATTATAGGTAAATCCTTGGCCGGAGCCGCGCATCCGGGTCGGATAGAATTCGGCGAACCAGGCGCCGATATTGGTGACGATGCCCGATGTGAAGAAGCCCAGGGGAATCCCCACCAGCAGCACCATCAACGGGTTCAGCGGAAGCAAAGTATAGGACAGCACGGTTACCACCGAACAGAAGGACATCAGCAGAAACGTCTTCTTGCGGCCGATGGCGTCGCTGAGGTGGGCGCTTGTCATATGCCCCACAAAGGATCCGGCGATGTTCACGAACAGGTAGACGCCGGTGTTGCTCACCGTCAGATGGTGCAACACCTTCAGATAGGTCGGCAGCCAGGTCAGCATGACGTAGTTGCCGCCCAGGGCGCCGGCGGTGAGCAAGGCCGCCGCAAGGGTCCTGCCCAGCAGGGGCGGGGCGAAGATCTCCATGAACTGGCCCGCCGAAGCGTCGTGGCGTTGAGCCTCGCCGGCCTGGAAGACGTCCGATTCCCTGACGTGGCGACGTACGAACGCGACGAGCAGGGCGGGTAGCACGCCCAGCAGGAACAGGGCGCGCCAAGCCAGGTTGGGCGGTAGGAGCAAGAGGGACACGGTGCCCGCGATGGCGGCTATGGCGTAGCCTACCGAATAGCTGCCGGCGATGACTCCCAGCGCCCGGCCGCGCACTGACGGCCGGATGGTCTCGGCCATCAGGGCGGCGCCCGCGGCCCATTCTCCGCCGAAGCCCAGGCCCTGCATGCTCCGCACCACCAGAAGTTCAGGATAGTTGGAGCAGAAGGCGGCCAGCAGGCTGAACGCCGCGAACCACAGCAGAGTGATTTGCAGCACCCGCACCCGTCCGAACCGATCCGACAGAACGCCGGCGATCCATCCCCCCATCGACGAGGTGATCAGCGCCGCGGTGCCCAGCATGCCGGCCTGGCCCTTTGTCATATGCCAAAGCGCCAGGAGGGTGGGAATCAGGACGGCGTAGATCTGCACGTCCATGGAATCGAGCATCCAGCCGTTGAAGCAGGCCCAGAAGGTGCTGCGCTCTCGCTTTTCCAGTTGGCCGTACCAGCCGAAATAGCCGCGGGCCTCGGCCCAGGCGCCGGGAGCCCTGGCCTTGCTCCCAGGGTCGTCGGGGGCGCTGACGAGCGCCGCGTTCGCTTTCAAGGCGACTGGCTTATCCATTCGGGATCCTTTCAAACGGGGCAATCAGAACCGAAGGGTCAAATAGCTGCCGGTGAAGAAGGTGTTGTCGAGGTGGGCGGCGGTCATCGCCGCGCTTTGATCCAGATATTCGAGCGCCACGCCAACAGAGATGTGCCGATTGAACGTCCAGTTGCCCTTAAATCTCAGCAGGTCGCCCACGTAGCTGCCGCGAACATTCTGAAGATTGGCGTAGGGCACCTTAGACGAAGGATATATGCTGTCGTCGTCGGCATAGCGCCACAGGAACTCGCTCTCGAACGACAGGGTCATCGGTTTGATCGGTCGGAACGAAATGTTCGGGGACACGTCGATGATGTTCTGGCCCACGACCAGCAGGCCGTCGCTGAAGTAGGTCGCTTGGCCGAACAGGTAGTCGACGTCATGGATCGTCCCCTTGCCATAGGCGCCGCCGCCGGACGCGACGTCGGCGTGAAAGCCGATGCGGGGCTGATAGGCGTCATCGTCCAGCAGGTAGCTCTGATTGGTGTAGACGGCGAAGGCGTCGACATTGCGGTTGGTGAAGGTGCCGGTCTGGCGCTCGAACACCCAGTCGACATTGGCCCGGCCGATTTCGCCCCAGAGCCGGCCGCCGTAGGCGTCGATATCGTCCGTCCCGGTGACGGTTCCCCACGTCTTGGCGTTGTTGTAGTAATTGAACAAGAAGGGGTCGAAAAACAGCTTGGTCCCGAACACATGCGGCAAAACGAAGCTGGCGTTGACGCCCGAGAGGCGCTGGCCCCATAGCGGGTAGGTATCGAAGACTCCCGGCTCGAACTGCGTGCTGTAGAGATCGAACACGTCGAGGCGAAAATTGGTCCAATTGGCGTAGACCCGAGCGCCGTTGAATTCATAGTGCAGGTTCGGCACGTCACGCGTGGAGACCAGCTGGATCGGACCGTCGGTGAACTCTTGCCGGCCGATCATCGTCCCGACCTTCGCGCCGGCCAGATCGCCCTTGATTTCGACGAAGGCCTGCTGGACGAACAAGGTGGAGCGTGAGTAGGCAAGGATGGAATTGTATCCACTCCCTCCGACGTCCGCGCTGGCCAATTGGACATAGAACCGCAGGTTCGGCCCAACGGTCAGGTCCGCTGCAACCGTGGCCCTGAGCAACTGCGCATCCACGGATGAGCCTTTGGCCGACAGAGCGGGATGGCTGTAGGAATAGAAGCCAAAGCGGGCATCCCCGCTGAGGGTCAGATAGACGGACTGGTCGGCGGTCAAGGGAATGAACTTGAGCGGATCGAAGAGATCGTCGGACTTCGCGGGGTCCTTCAGGTACGACCAGTCCTCAGCCCAGCGAGAGACGTAAAAGCCGCCCGGCTGCGGTGTCAGTCCGAACGTCGCGCCCGGCGGATACGCGCTGGCGAGCGACTTGTCCCCCGTCTTGGGTGGCAGCACTGCGATTTCGTCAGACCCCGCCGACGAGGCGGGGGGTGTCGAAGCGGCAGTGTCCGGCTGCTGGCCTTGTGGCGGCTGCGCGGTCTGCTGAGCGACGACGACCGGTGCGGCGGCCACGCTCACATTATTGGGACTGACGGCGCCGAGCAGCGCCGCGAACACTACTG
>Ga0302314_10007600_pt1 | contig 19468 bp, 25 predicted proteins | sample III_Palsa_N2_3_FD_200533 | JGI IMG/M metagenome (GOLD analysis project Ga0302314, IMG submission 200533) | Peat permafrost microbial communities from Stordalen Mire near Abisko, Sweden - III_Palsa_N2_3 | ecosystem: Environmental > Terrestrial > Soil > Palsa > Peat permafrost | place: Sweden...
GGTCGCTCCTCTTTGCGCAGTCCCAGGCTCATGTGTATGGTTGCCGCCGCCTCCAGAGCAAGATCCGATTCCCCATGTCCCTGTTTCGTGCCGTCGCGACCATCGGCGGCAATACCATGATCAGCCGCGTGCTCGGCCTGGTCCGCGACATGCTGACCGCCCAGGCGCTCGGTGCCGGACCGCTGTCCGACGTGTTCGTCGTGGCCCAGCGCCTGCCCAACATGTTCCGCACGATCTTTGCCGAGGGTGCGTTCTCGACCGCCTTCGTGCCCTTGTTCGCCCATAAGATCGCCGACGAGGGCGAGGCCGGCGCCCGGGCCTATGCCGAGCGCGCCATGGCGGTGCTGCTGACGGGGCTGCTGGCGATCACGGTGCTGGCCGAGGCCTTCATGCCCCTGCTGATCCCGGTCATCGCCGCGGGATTCACCGATCGGCCGGAGCAGTTCGCCGCCGCGACCTCGCTGACGCGCATCACCTTTCCCTATCTGCTGTTCATCTCGCTGGTCTCGCTCCAGGGCGGCATCCTCAATTCCTTGGGCAAGTTCGGCGCGGTCGCCTTCACGCCGGTGCTGCTCAACATCTTCATGATCGCGGCCGTGTCCTGGGGCCGGCACTACGGTCACGTGGTCGAGGCGCTCGCCTGGAGCGTCAGCATCGCCGGGCTGGCGCAGTTCCTGTGGCTCGCCCTCTCCTGCGCCCGCGCCGGCATGGCATTGAAGCTGCCGATGCCGCGGCTCACCCCCGACATCAAGCGGCTGCTGGCGCTGATGGGGCCGGGCGTGTTCGGCGCCAGCGTCAATCAGATCAACCTGTTCGTCTCGACCAATGTCGCCTCGCTGCTGCCGGCCGGCTCGGTGACCTATCTCTATTACGCCGATCGGCTCAATCAGCTGCCGCTGGCCGTGGTCGGCATCGCGGTCGGCACCGCGATCCTGCCGACCCTGTCCCGGCAATTGCGCGGCGGCGACGTCGTGGCCGCGACCGATACCCAGAACCGCGGGCTCGAATTCGCCTTTCTGTTCACGCTGCCGGCGGCGGCGGCGCTGGCGATCATCGCCCAGCCGATCCTGTCGGTGCTGCTGGTGCGCGGCACCTTCACCGAATATGCGGCGCACGAGACCGCGCTGGCCTTGACCGTCTATGCCTTCGGCCTGCCGGCCCTGGTCGCGGTCAAGGTGCTGGTGCCGGCCTTCTACGCCCGCCAGGACACGCGCACCCCGGTGCGCATCGCCGTCACCTCGCTCGTGGTCAATCTGGTGCTGACCCTGATCCTCAGCCGGTTTTTCGCCCATGTCGGCAATGCGCTGGCGACGACCGCGGCCGGCTGGGTCAATGTCATCCTGCTGGGCCTGGCGCTGCGCCGGCGCGGGCACCTGACCCTCGATCGCCGGCTGCTTCGGACCGTGCCGCGCCAGATCCTGGCCGCGGTCGCCATGGCCGGGCTGCTGCTGGCGGTCGATCGCGGGCTGGATCCGGCGCTGCATGACGGCGCCGGCTGGATGCGCTCTCTGGCGCTGGCCGCCTTGATCGGGACCGGCCTCGCGGGCTATGCGCTGTTCGTGTTTCTGTTTGGGGCCGCGAATTGGCCGGATCTCAAACGGCTGCTGAAACGCCAAGCGGCTTGACCCGCTCCGGCTGGCGGGCTAACCGAAACCTCCCCATTTCCTCGAACCGCTCGGTCCTCGTCTCATGAACCGCATTCTTTCAGGCATCCAGCCGACCGGAAATCTGCATCTCGGCAATTATCTGGGCGCGCTGAAGAACTGGGTGCGGCTGCAGGCCGAGTACGAGTGCCTGTTCTGCATCGTCGATCTGCACGCCATCACCGTGCCGCAGGACCCGGCGGCGCTGCGTCAAAGCACGCGCGAGGTCGCGGCCACCTATATCGCCGCCGGCATCGATGCGGACAAGACGACGATCTTCAATCAATCGACGGTCTCGGCCCATGCCGAGCTCGGCTGGATTCTGACCTGCCTGACGCCGCTCGGCTGGTTGAACCGCATGACCCAGTTCAAGGACAAGGCCGGCAAGAACAAGGATTCGGTTGGGCTCGGGCTCTATTCCTATCCGGTGCTGATGGCGGCCGACATCCTGATCTATCAGGCGACCCACGTGCCGGTCGGCGAGGATCAGAAGCAGCATCTGGAGCTGGCGCGCGACCTGGCGGGCGCCTTCAACCGGCAATTCGGCGCGGATTATTTCCCGCTGCCCGAACCGCAGATCATGGGACCGGCGACGCGGGTCATGAGCCTGCGCGACGGTGCCAAGAAGATGTCGAAGTCGGATACGTCGGATTACTCGCGCATCAACATGACCGACGATGCCGATACGATCGCGCTCAAGATCCGCAAGGCCAAGACCGATCCGCTGCCGCTGCCGGACAGCGTCGAGGCGGCCAAAACCCGGCCCGAGGCGGAAAATCTGCTGAGCATCTATGCGGCTTTGACCGATACCGGCCTGGCCGAGACCATCGCCCAGTTCGCCGGCCGTGAGTTCTCGCGCTTCAAGGAGACGCTGGCCGAGGTCGCGGTCGCGAAGCTGGCGCCGATCGCGGATGAGCGTGCGCGGATTCTGTCGGATGTGGCCTCGCTCGATGCCATCCTGCGGCGCGGGGCGGAGCGGGCCAATGCGATCGCCCAGCCGAACCTGGCGGCGATCAAGGATCTGGTCGGACTGCTGCGGCCCTAAACCAGGCCGCAGCGTTCCAGCTACTTGTTCTCGTCGGCCGCCTTGGTAATGGCGTGGCCGGTGTTGCTGATGTCCTGACCGGCGCCCGCCGTCGTGTTGCAGGCGGCCAGCGTCGAGCCGAGCGAACCCAGCAGAACCATCAACAGCAAAGCCTTGGTGGCGCGATCCATCAGGGTCGAGCGCATGTCGTGTCTCCCGTGCGACGGCCCTGGGCATCAGGGTCTCTCGTAAAACACAACCCGTGGGCATGGTTCTCGTTCCGTCCGCGGCATCAGACCTAAAACATATAGTTTTGTATCAACACGATCTTGGAAGTCTGAATTTCCACTGCCCACTTCAAGCGTGTCGAACGGTTGATCGTTCGCCAGAATGTTTGAAGGAGAGGAAAAATGAACAAGTCGATGATTGCCGGCCTTTGCGCCACCGTTGCCGTCCTGATGAGCGGTGCGGCCTCGGCCTCGGCCACGCCGCATCCCCAGCTGTTCCACCCGCAGGAACTGCCGGCGCTTTATGTCTCGGTCGCCCAGGCCCAGGCTGCTTGCCCGACCGATCAGGTCGTCTGGGCGAACTGGGAGGCGCGCACGTCGCATCTGCCGGGCGACAAGTACTATGGCCATACCAAGGTCGGCGCCTATGCCTGCGAGACCGACGCCTCGCGGTCCGGGTACAGCCTGTCGAACTGATCTGCCAGATGGCATGAAGCCGGCACGGGAGCCCGATCGGGCGCTCGTGCCGGCTTCGCCGTTTTCAGGCGCCGAAGGGTTCCAAGGTCGGCGCCACGCCCAGATCCTCGCGCCGCAGATGGCGCATCAGACGGTGCTCCAGCATGCCGACCGCGCGCGTGATCAGGAACGTCAGGATCAGATAGACCGCCCCCGCATCCAGAAACGCCTCATAGACCGCGAAACTGTCGGCGACGATGCCGCGCGCGACGCCGGTGATGTCCAACAGCGTGATCGTGCTGGCGAGCGAAGATGATTTCACCACCAGGATGATCTCATTGCCATAGGCCGGCAGGGTCAGCCGCAGCGCCTGGGGCAGCACGATGCGGCGCAGGATCAGCCATGGTCCCATGCCCAGTGCCCGCGCCGCCTCGACCTCGCCCTCCGGCACCGCCGTGATGCCGCCGCGCAGGATCTCGGCCTGATAGGCCGCCGTGTTGAGCGCGAAGGCGATGACGGCGCAGCCGAACGGCTGGCGCAACAGCGGCCACAGCCAGCTGTCATGGACCCAGGGAAACTGGCCCGCGCCGTAATAGATCAGATAGAGCTGCACCAACAGCGGCGTGCCGCGGAAGCAGAAGATATAGGCGAAGGCCGGCAGCCACAGCGCGCGCCGCCGGCTGACCCGGGCAAACGCGATTGGCAGCGACAGCAGCGCCCCCGCGGCCAGCGCCAGGGCGATCAGCTGCAGGCTGAGCCAGGCGCCGGCCAGGAAGCGCGGCAGGCTCGTGAGCATCAATTGCCAATCCATCCGCCTACACCCGGGCCAGGCCGCGGCGGGCCCGGCGTTCCATCAGCGCGATGGCGATGACCGAAACCGCGGTGAACAGCAGATAGACCAGCGCCGCCACCGCATAGAAGGTGAAGGGCTCGCGGGTGGCACCGGCGGCGATGGCGGATTTCCGCATCAGTTCTTCCAATCCAACCACGGAAATCAGCGAGGTGTCCTTCAGCAGCACCAGCCAGACATTGCCCAACCCGGGCAGTGCCAGCCGCCAGACCTGGGGCAGCAGCACCTTGCGGACGGCGATGGCCGGCTTCAGGCCCAAGGCGCGTGCTGCCTCGATCTGGCCCTTGGGCACGGCCTGGATCGCCGCGCGCAGCACCTCGGTCATATAGGCGCCGGCGAGGATCGACAGCGCGAACAGCCCGGCGCCCAGGCCGTTGACCTCGACATATTCGCCGGCGACCCAGCTCAGGAACACGGTGCCGCCGAAATAGAGCAGCAGCAGGATCAACAGCTCCGGCACGCCGCGCACCAGGGTGGTGTAGGCATCGGCTAGGCCGCGCAGCACCCGCCGGCTGGACAGCTTGGCGGCGGCACCGAACCCGCCGATCACGAGCCCGGCCACGAGACTGAGCGCCGCCACCGCCAAGGTCAGGCCGGCACCGGTCAGGATCTGGCCGCCAAATCCCTTCAGATCCATCGGATTGTCATCTCAATAGATCGAGAACGGGAAATATTTGGCATCGATCTTCTCGTAGGTGCCGTCCTTGCGGATCTCCGCCAGCGCCCGGTTGAAGGCATCCTTCAGCTTGACGTCGCCCGGGCGGACCGCGATGCCGGCACCGTCGCCGAACCATTTCGGGTCCTTGAGCTCCGGCCCGACGAACGCGAAATTCTCGCCCTCCGGCTTGTTGAGGAAGCCTTCGAGCAGCACGATCGAGTCCGCCAGCACCAGATCCAGCCGGCCCGCGGTCAGATCCAGGTCGGCGTTTTCCTGATTGTCGTAGAGCTTGATGTCGGCGACGTCGGCGTAATTGTCCTGCAGATACTGGGCATGGATGGTCGAGCGCTGGGCGCCGATGGTCTTGCCCTGCAGCCCGGATTTCGAGATCGGGATGTTGCTGCCCTTCTTCGCCACGAAGCGCGCCGGGGTCTGGTAATATTTGTCGGTGAAATCGACCTTCTTGCGGCGTTCGTCGGTGATCGACATCGAGGCGATGATCGCGTCGTATTTCTTGGCCAGCAGCCCGGGGATGATGCCGTCCCAGTCCTGCGCCACGATGGTGCATTCCAAATGTGCGCGGTCGCACAGCGCCCGGGCGATATCGACGTCGAAGCCCTGCAGCGTGCCGTCGGGCGCCTTGAAATTGAACGGCGCATAGGCGCCCTCGGTGGCGATACGGACCTTATCCTGCGCCCGGGCCGCGGGTGCCAGGCCGACCAGCGCCGCGACGAGCACGGCCGCAAGGGCAAGGCGCATGGGAAGCCTCCTATTGTCCTGATCGGCCCTTTGCCGGGCTCTCAATAGATCGAGAAGTCAAAGTATTTGGCGTTGATCTTCTGATAGGTGCCGTTCGCGCGGATCGCCGCGATCGCCTTGTTGAAACTTTCGCGCAGCGCGTCGTCGCCCTTGCGCACGGCGATGCCGGTGCCGGCGCCCAATTGCAGCTCGGGCCCGACGAACTCGTAATCCTTGCCCTCGGGCTTGTTGAGGAACGCGCCCAGGATCACGCCGGAGCTGGCCAGCACCAGGTCGAGCCGGCCGGCGGTCAGGTCGAGCGTCACGTTTTCCTGGGTGTCGTAGGTTTTGACGTCTGAGGTCTGGGCGTATTTGTCCTGAAGATAGGCGGCATGGATCGTGGCACGCTGGGCGCCGATGCTCTTGCCCTTCAGCCCCTCGGGCGAAATGGTGAAGTTCGAGCCCTTCTTCGCCACGAAGCGCGCCGGCATCTGATAATATTTATCGGTGAAATCGACCTTCTTCTTGCGCTCTTCGGTGATTGCCATCGACGCCACGATCGCGTCGTATTTCTTGGCCAGCAGCCCCGGGATGATGCCGTCCCAATCCTGCGCCGCGATGGTGCAGTCGAAATGCGCCTCGGCGCAGACCGCATTGGCGATATCGACGTCGAAGCCCTGCAGGGTCCCGTCGGGCGCCTTGAAATTGAACGGCGGATAGGCGCCTTCGGTCGCGATGCGGATTTTCTGCGGCGGGTCGGCGGCGAGCGCCGGCGCCGTGATCGACAAGAGCGCGATCAGTCCGGCGACGATGGGACGAAGGAGCATGACGGGACCTCGGGATTGAAGGAAATCGCGAGATCGAGCGTCAGGGCTGGGGCCGACCCGCGTCAAGCCCCGCCTCGCTCATCTGGAAAAGAACCACCGTCGGGCCGGTGCGGACTGGGGGGTAAACACCCGCCCGACGGTGGTGGTCAGTCCGCGAGGCCCAGCGAATAGAACCGGACCCGCGGCTGCTTTCTGCGTCGGCGCATCGGCGCCCGATCGAGCGTCGTGCCGAAAAGCTTGTAGGCTTCCTGCCGGATCGCGTTCTCGCTCCGGCCGAGCTGTTGGGCGATTTCCTCGAGCGGCGTCTTGCCCCAGGCGTGGCCCAGCAGGCGGCGTTCGGCATCCTGCCATTTCGGAAAGCGCGCCATGATCAGGAGATCGCGTACAGCGCCAGGCCGAGCGAGGTCAGGCCCAGCAGCATCGGTATGGCGCCGGCGAGATCGAGAGGAAGGATCGCGTCGAGGAATGAGCGCATGTCCGGAGGCTCCCTGGTGGACGATGTTCTGCCCTGCAAGATCTAACGGTCTCCTGTACCGCTATGATTTCGTCGGGCGGCCCGGTTTGTATCGAATGGTTTCATTCGGGCCCCTCGTCACCGGACGAAACCAAAAGCCCGCACCCACAGTTCTCCCTTGCGAGGGTCCCGGCTTTGCCTGCTACGATTGCCAGGGAGACCGATTTGAAGCGCCCGTCGATCGAGGGAGACGCCGCATGTTGTCGATCAGAACCGCCCGGGCGTCCGATGTTCAGGCGATTGCCCATGTCGATGTCGAGACCTGGCGCTCCACATATCCGGGCATGCTGCCCGACGATCTGCTGACGGCGCTCGACGAGCGGCAGCGGGCGCGGCAATGGTCGCGCTTCATCCAGCACCGGCCCGACGATGTCGTGCTCGCCTATGATGAATGGGACCGGATCCAGGGTTTCGGCAGCTGCGGCGCGCAGCGCGAGACCAAGCTGCCCTATGCCGGCGAGATCTTTACCCTCTATGTCGGGCCCGATCACCAGGGCCGGGGCGTCGGCCGCCAGCTGCTGCTGGCGCTGTTCCAGCGCCTGCTGGGCGAGGGTCAGTCCTCAGCCATGCTCTGGGTGCTGGCGGCCAATCCGTCGCGCTATTTCTACGAACGGCTGGGCGGTCGCCGCATCGCCGACCGGCAGTTGGACATGGGCCGTTTCGGCGTACCGGCCGTCGCCTATGGCTGGCCGGATCTGGCCGATGCGGTCCAGCGCAGCGGTCGGGCGTGCAGCAGAACCGAGTAGTGCGGCAGGCTTTTCCGCCCGGACGGTCGACGGGCGGCGGCTTCTCGGCCATGATCGCGCGATGTCCTTGATGCCGCGGTTCAAGATCGGCCGTGATCGGCGGCCCGTAACACCGCTCGACCCCACTCAAATGGCCGGCCCTCTTCTGATTGTCGCTCCCCATCCGGACGATGAAAGCCTCGGTGCCGCCGGCCTCATCGCGCTGATGCAGCGGGCCGGCCGGGATATTCATGTGGTTGTGGTCAGCGATGGCGGTGCCTCCCATCCGAACTCGCGCCGGTTTACCCGTGCCGGCCTGGCCCTGCAGCGGGCGCACGAGGCGCGGGTGGCACTCGAAGTGTTGGGGGTCGAGGCGGCGCGGCTCGACCTTTGGAATGTCGCCGATGGCGGCGTGCCGGACCAGGGCCATCCGGATTTCGATCGCCTGGTCGCCCGTGCCGCCGTCATGCTGGCGGAAACGCGGCCGGGCACGCTGGTGCTGCCCTGGCGTGCCGATCCCCATGCCGACCATATCGCGACCTCGGCGATCTGGCGCGCAGCGCTCGACCGCTGGGGCGGTCGCCCGCGGCTGCTGGAATATCCGATCTGGTTCGATCTGGTGCCGGACCTGGGCCCGCGCCCGCCGGTGGAGGCGTTCCGGGTGCTGCAGCTCGACATCTGGCCGGTGCTGGCGATGAAGCGCCGGGCGATCGAGGCCCATGCCAGCCAGATCGGCCTGCTGATCGATGACGATCCCGACGCCTTCCGCTTCGGCCAGGAATTCCGCGATCGGTTCGAAACCGGCCACGAAACCTTCTTCGAGTGGCTTATACCGGGCGTCTGAATTCCGGACTCGTCCGAAATTCAGACGGTCGCCCAGGCGCCGCGCGGGCCGCATCCGCGGCCCTGGGGCTACGCGCCATTCGGCGCGCGCTCGCGATACCAACCGCCTTCAGGCGGTTGGTATTACTTGAGCTGATCCAGCGCCTTCTGCACCTGGGCCGCCGACGGCGATCCGGCCGGTAGTTCCGCCAGCAGCGTGCGGAAATGCGCCGCCGCCTCGACCTTGTCGCCGTTCGACGCGGCGGCGAGGCCCAGCTGCCACAGCGCATCCGGCTGCTTCGGGTCGCGTTGCAGCACCTGGCGATAGGCGGCTTCGGCCTTCTGCCCCTCGCCCAGCACGACATAGGCACGCGCCAGGCGCTGCCAGCCCGGCAGATCGTCGGGATTGGCGTCGAGCCGCGCCGCCAGCCCCGCGACCATGCCGCGGATCGCCTGGCCCTGCTCGCCCGGCGGCAGCTTGGCGATCTGGGCCGCGGCCGGATCGGCCGGCGCCGCGGTTGGCGGCTCGACGGGACCGCCGGCCAGGCGGCGCTCCGCCTCCTGGCGTAGATCGATAACGGTGCCGAGCCAGGGCGCCGTTGCCGGCGCGTCGGCTTCCAGCGCCTTCCAACCGGCGATGGCGTCGGCGAGCTGGCCGTTCTGGGCGGCGCCCAGGGCCAGATAATAGCGGGCCTTGACCCGATTTTTATCGGCGGCGACGGCGCGGGTGAACAGCTCGCTCGCGGGCAGGGTGACCTGGCCGCCCGCGGCGCCCACCACCAGCTCGCCATAGGCCTCGAGCACGTCGGGCCGGTCATGCGACAATGCCAGCGCCTCAGTATAGGCGGCCTTGCCGTCGTCCCAGGCGCCGAGCGTCGCGTCGGTCCGGCCCAGCAGCAGCCAGCCTTCAAGGCTGGAGGGATCTGCCTTGAGCCGGGCTTCGAGCGCGAGCTTGACCTTGGCCGGATCGAGCGAGCCGTCGTCGGCCAGCAGCGGCCGTTCGGCACTGCGGGCGCTCAGCGGCTGATCCGGCAGATCCGGTTCGCCCAGGTCCAGATAGATGCCGACGGCGGCGATCGGCACCAGGATCATCGTGATCATGGCCGCAAGCCGGGCCGGGCGTGGCGGCGGGGCCGTGTCGCCGGGCATCACCGACAGCAGGCGCCGTTCGATTTCGATCCGGGCGGCCGCGGCCTCGGCGGCCGAAATCGTGCCGCGCGCCTCGTCACGCACCAGCTCGTCCAGCTGATCGCGATAGACCACCAGATCATAGGCGGCGCGATCGGCCGCGGCGGGTCCGACCCGCAGCAAGGGACGCAGCAGCGCCACCAGCACAGCGGCGGTCATCAGGGCCAGCACGACCCACAGCCAGATCATTCGTCGCCGCCCGCCATCAGCAGATCCAGCCGCGCCCGTTCCTCGGGCGTGAGCGGCGCCGGGGCGGCCGGCACGGGGCGGCGGCGGACGACCAGCACGCCGACGCCGATCGCCAGCACGGCGGCCGGGCCGAACCACAGCACCCAGGTCGCCGGATCGACCGGCGGCTTCAGCAGCACGTAATCGCCATAGCGCGCCTGCAGAAACGCCAGCACCTGGGCGTCGCTGTCGCCGGCCGAGAGCCGTTCGCGCACCAGCACGCGAAGATCATGGGCGAGGTCGGCATTGGAGTCGTCGATCGACTGGTTCTGGCAGACGAGGCAGCGCAGCGACTTGCCGAGCGTCCGCGCGCGCGCCTCCAGCACCGGATCGGCCAATCTCTCGTCGGGATTGACCGCCCAGGCGGGTCCCGTTAGCGTCAGCGCCAGCAGCAGCCCCAGGAGCGCCCGTCGGATCACGGATGCTCCAGCGCCGCCAGCCGGGGCAGGATTTCGGTCTTCAGCACATCGTCGGTCAGCGAGCCGGCATAGCGGAAGCGGATGCGGCCCTCCTTATCGACGATATAGGTCTCCGGCACGCCATAGACGCCGAAATCGATCGCCGTGCGGCCGTCCAGATCCAGCCCGACCTTCTGATAGGGGTCGCCCAGGTCGCCCAGGAAATGCTGGGCATTCTCCAGCTTGTCCTTGTAGGCGATGCCGACCAGCGGGATGCCCGAGGCGGCGATGCCGTTCAAGGTCCCGTGCTCGACCCGGCAGGGCGCGCACCAGGAGGCGAAGAAGTTCACCAGCATCGGCTTGCCGCCCAGGTCGGCCCGGCTGAGGCCCGGCTTGTTCGCCATGACCGGCCCCAGATCGAAGGCCGGTGCCGGCTTGTCGATCATCGCCGATTTCAGCACGGTCGGGTCGTGGCCCAGGCCCAGCGCGAAGGTGGAGGCGAGCGCCACGAACGCCACGACCGGCAGCAGGAACAGCAGGCGTCGGCCGAGAGGGGTCTTGTTTTCAGGCGGCAAGTTCAGCCTCCGCGCGTTGCAACCGTTTGACCGGGGCCCCGATGCGAAGCCGCCGGTCGCTCAGCGACAGCACGCCGCCCAGCACCATGATCAGCGCCCCGAACCAGACCCAGGGCACCAGGGGATTGTAATAGATCCGGAAGATCCAGCCGCCGTCCGGCTGCGGATCGCCCAGCACGACATAGCGGTCGCTCATGCCGTCGGTATGGATGGCGACGTCGGTCGTGGTCATGCGCTGCAGCGGATAGGTCAGCCGCGCCGGATGCACCGTGGCGATCGGATCGCCGCCATGGCTGATCGTCACCGTCGCCTGTTCGGCCGCATAGTTCGGACCCGGCCTGGGCTCGACCCGCTCGAAGCGATAGAGATCGCCGGCCAGGGTGATGCTGTCGCCCGGATGCAGGGTCTGGATCGCTTCCTGCTGCCAGCCGCTGGCGATGGTGATGCCGGCGATGGTGACGGCGAGGCCGGCATGGGCGACGCTCATACCCCAAGCAGCCCGGGTGGTATGGAGCACGCGGTTGCGCACCACGTCCCACGGCGCCTGGAACAGGCGGATGCGCCCGGCCACGTCCGTCAGGGTCCCGACCAGCAGCCAGGCGGCGAGGCCCAGGCCCAGCGGCGCCACGGCCTCATGGCCCTTGGTGACGATGATCATGACGAGGGCGACGGCGAGCGCCAGGCCGAAGGCGAGCCGGAGCCGCATCAGCACGCCATTGAGGTCGGCGCGCTTCCAGGTCATCAGGGGTCCGGCCGCCATGACCAGCACCAGCGGCACCATCAGCGGCACGAAGGTCGCGTTGTAATAGGGCGATCCGACCGAGACCTTGTCGCCACCGATCACGTCCAGGAACAGCGGATAGAGCGTGCCCAGGAACACGGTCAGGGCGGCGGTCGCCAGCAGCAAATTGTTCAGCACCAGCGCCGATTCCCGGCTGATCGGCGCGAAGGTGCCGGTCGCGCGCAGCTGGGGCGCCCTGAGCGCGAACAGCGCGAGCGAGCCGCCGATCGCGATCACCAGCAGCGCCAGGATGAAGGCGCCGCGCGCCGGATCGACCGCGAAGGCGTGGACCGACGACAGCACGCCCGAGCGCACCAGGAAGGTGCCGAGCAGCGACAGCGAGAAGGTCACGAGCGCCAGGAAGATGGTCCAGCCTTTGAGCGTGTCGCGCTTCTCGACCACGATCGCCGAATGCAGCAGCGCCGTGCCCGACAGCCAGGGCATGAAGGACGCGTTTTCGACCGGGTCCCAGGCCCACCAGCCGCCCCAGCCGAGCTCATAATAGGCCCACCAGCTGCCGAGGCAGATGCCGAGCGTCAGCGCGCACCAGGCGACCAAGGTCCAGGGCCGGACCCAGCGCGCCCAGGCCGGATCGACCCGGCCCTCGATCAAGGCTGCGACCGCGAAGCTGAACGCCATCGAGAAGCCGACATAGCCCAGATAGAGGAACGGCGGATGGAAGGCCAGGCCCGGGTCCTGCAGGATCGGGTTCAGCCCCTGGCCGTCGGGCGGCACCGGCAATTGGCGCAGGAACGGGTTCGACGTGAACAGGATGAAGGTCAAGAACCCCACGCCGATCATGCCATGGACCGACAGCACGCGGGCTTTCAGGGCCGGCGGCAGGTTGCGGCCGAAGGCGGCGACGGCGGCGCCATAGAGCGTCAGGATCAGGGCCCAGAGCAGCATCGAGCCCTCGTGATTGCCCCAGACGCCGGTGATCTTATACAGCAGCGGCTTCAGCGAATGGCTGTTCTGGGCGACGTTCCTCAGCGAGAAATCCGAGGTCACATAGGCATGGGTCAGCGCCGCGAACGCCAAGGCGACCGCGCCGAACTGCAGCAGGGCGGCCGGCACCGCCACATCCATCATCGGCCGGGCGCCCCGCTGGGCACCGATCATCGGCAGGGTGGATTGTATGATCGCGACCAGCAGCGCCAGGATCAGGGCGAAATGGCCCAGTTCCGCAATCACGGCTTAGCGCTCGCCGAGGCCCCGGGCGCGTCTGCCGCGCCCGGGGCGGCGGCCCGTTGATCGGGACGCCATTCGCCGGATTTCTTCAGCGCGTCGGCGACCTCGGGCGGCATGTATTTCTCGTCGTGCTTGGCCAGCAGGGTCGCGGCATCGAAGCTGCCATCGGCCGTCATCTTGCCCTCGGCGACGACGCCCTGGCCTTCGCGGAACAAGGCCGGCGCCACGCCCAGATAGCTCACGCTGAGGTCGGTCTTGCCGTCGGTCACCTTGAAATTGAAGCGCTTGCCGCCCTCGGTCGTGACCAGGCTGCCGTTCTCGACCAACCCGCCAATGCGCAGGCGCTTCGACGTGCCCGGATGCTTCTGCACCAGGTCGGTCGGGCTGTAGAAGAACACGAGATTATCGTCGAACGCGTTCAGCACCAGGAACGTGGCGATGCCGAGGCAGCTCATGCCGGCAAGCACGAAGATCAAACGGCGGCGTTTACGGGTCATGCATCCTCTCCGCGCCGCGCGGCCGTCATCTCGGCCAACCGTCGCTGCGCCATCCGATACCGCCGGATCGTGCCGACCGCCAGGAGGCCGAGTGCCGCAGCGGCAATGCCGTAGGCCGGCCAGACGAACAGGGCGTAACCGCCCATCTGAACCCAGGTCGAAAAGCTCATCAGCCGAGCGCCCCGCTGGCGGCGGCATCCAGCACGCGGATCTTACGCTCGATCAGGGCCGCGCGCATGCGAATGACCAACAAGGTCACGAACAGCAGGGTGAAGGCCACGGCCATGACCAGCAGCGGCCACAGGATCGACGGATCGATGGTCGGCCCGCCCATGCGCAGCACGCTCGCCGGCTGATGCAGCGTGTTCCACCATTCGACCGAGAATTTGATGATCGGCACATTGACGAAGCCGACCAGCGCCAGGATCGCAGCGGCGCGCCGGCCCCGGGTCGGATCGTCGAACGCGTTCAGCAGCGCCATATAGCCGAGGTAGAGGAAGAACAGCACCAGGACCGAGGTCATGCGCGCGTCCCAGGCCCACCAGGTGCCCCACATCGGTTGGCCCCAAAGCGATCCCGAGACCAGGCAGAGCCCGGTGAACGTTGCCCCGAGCGGTGCCGTCTCCTCGGCCGCGATCTCGGCCAGCGGATGGCGCCAGATCAGCGCCGCGGCACTGGCGAGCGCCAGGCTGGTATAGGCGCACATCGCCATCCAGGCGGCCGGCACATGCACGAACATGATGCGGACGCTCTCGCCCTGCTGATAATCCGGCGGCGCCAGGAACGACAGCACCAGGCCGGCCGCCAGGAACAGCACGGTGACGGTGGCGAGCCACGGCAGCACGATCTGGCTGACGCGCATGAAGCGGGCGGGATTGGCGAACCGATGCATCGAACCTCTCAACCCCATCAATCGAGCGCCTGGCGCAGCGCCGCCGCCGCGGCCCACGGGCACAGCGGCAAGGCGAGCGCCAACAGCGCGCCCAATACCATGAATTGGGTCGAACCGTCGCCTGTCGCGGCGGGATCGGCCGCCGCCACGCCGAATATCAATAGCGGAATTTCCAGCGGCAAGACCAGCAGCGAGACCAGCACCGCCGCCCGGCGCGCGCCCAAAGTCAGCGCGGCTCCGACGGCACCCAGCAGGCTCAGCGTCGGCGTGCCCAGTGCCAGCGCCGCGACCAGCCGCGGCAGGCCGCTCGCGTCGAATTGCAGCATCGAGGCGACGATCGGTGCGGCGATCAGTAGCGGCAAGCCGCTGACCAGCCAATGACCAAGCGCCTTCGCCAGCACGACCAGCTCCAGCGGCAACGGCGACAGCGCCATCAGGTCGAGCGAGCCATCCTCCCAATCGCCCTGGAACAGCCGGTCCAAGGCCAGGAGCGAGGCCAGCAGCGCCATGACCCAGACGATGCCGACGGCGTCGCGCGCCAGCGCTTCCGGCTCCGGTCCCAGGCCGAATGGGAACAGCAGGGCCGCCAGCACGAAAAAGATCACGGCCATGGCGCCGTCGCCGCCTTGGCGGAATGCCAGGCGCAGGTCGCGCAGCAGCAGTGCCTTGAAGCTTACCATTCCGCTGTCACCACGGCGCGGGCCGGCGGAAAATCGGCGAGCGACAAGGATTGCGCGCCTGCCAACGGCAGCTGCTGGTGGGTCGATAGCAGCACGATGCCGCCGGCGGCGCGATGGCGTTCGATCAAGCTCGCGACCAGGCCCAACGCCTCGTCGTCGAGCCCGACCGTCGGCTCATCCAGCAGCCACAAGGGGGCTTCCCACGCGACCAGCCGGGCCAGCGCCAGCCGGCGGCGCTGGCCGGACGACAGGAACCGGCACGGCGTCTTGGCTTTCTGGCTAAGGCCCAGCGTCTTGAGCGGTCCGGCCGGGTCGCGGAGCGGCCGTTCGGCCAGATCCGCCCAGAAACGCAGCGTCTCGGTCCCGGTCAGCGCCGGCTTCAGCGCCTCCTGATGGCCGACATAATGGATCTGCGCCCGATAGGCTTCGAGATCGGTATGGAGCGGTTTGCCGTCCCAGCGGAGCGCGCCGGCGGTCGGGCGACCGAATCCCGCGACCAGGCGCAGCAGGCTCGACTTGCCGCTGCCGTTCGGCCCGGTCAGCACCAGCGCCGCGCCGGGCTCGAGCGCGAAGCCGAGCCCGCTGAACAACGGCCGCTCGCCCCGCGCCGCGGCCAGGCCCTCGGCCGTCAGTCGCATGGGAGGCTATCGAGATGCATGGAGTCCGCGTGAACGAGAAGGGGCGAAACTCATAGCATCGGGGCGCGGGTTTGTCGTCAAGCGTCCCACGTCATCCCGCCTGCGCGGGAGGGGCGGTTAGTTACGATTTTGCCTTCGCCGCCGTCACATCCTGCGCCGCCAGCATCGGGCCGGGGCGGTCGGGCTGGACGAACAGGATGGCGCCCTCGGCATCCACGTCCGGCAAGGCGAATTGCGTGGGCGTGCCGGTCCAGTCGCCGAGGCGCACCAGCGAGCGGACGACCTGATATTCGGTGAGCGTCCGGCCGCCATTCTCGCCGCGGCCGACCGGGGTGATATGGCTGCGGTCATAGCCGGCGAGCCAGATCGTGGCGCGCGCGCTATCGCCCGAGCCCAGGCGCACGATGCGCTGGCCCGCGGCATCCGTCGCGGTCTCGATCGTGGGCCCGCTCGCGGCCCGGCGCCGAGCCGCCGCGATCAGCGTGTCGACCTCGGCCCGGTTCGAGCCGACCGCATCTTCGGCGCCGTCGACCACCAGCTGCGGCGTATAGATCGAGCGCTTGCCCATGCGCTGGGCATAGTCGTTCTGCCGGGCGGTCCAGAGCTTGCTCGAATAAGGATCGCTCCAGCCGAGCCCGTTCCAGTAGTCGACATGGAAGGCCAAGGCCAGCACCCCCGGCCGGCGTGCCAGCTCGCCCAGCAGCGCATCGGCCGGCGGGCAGGAGTTGCAGCCTTGCGAGGTAAACAGCTCGATCAGCACCGGGCGCTCGGCGGCGCGCGCGGCATGGGGGGCGGAACCGGCGAGAACGAAGCCGGCGGCGGACAGGGCGAGGCGGCGGATGAGGCTCATGATGCCCGGGATTAGGCGCCGGAACCGGCCCGTCCGCTATTCAACTCGCCTCACGTTCCGGTGAGAGCGTGGGCCTTGAGCCAGGCGGTCGCCTGGGCGCGGCCCTGATCGCGCAGCGCCTCCAGGAAATTCCAGTCGAGATCCAAGGCGCCGCCGGGCGGCAGCTTGTCCGGCTCGATCACCAGGCGGTGCAGCCGGAACCGGCCGGCGGCGGCTTCAGGCTCCAGGCTCGCCCATTCCTCCATGAGCGGCCGGTTGAAGATGACCTGGTTCAGGCGCTGGTTGATGTCGCGGGTGGTTTTCGGCTGGCCCTCGTAGCGGATCGGGTTCAGCTGCACCACCAGCAGATCGTCGGGCGGCGTGCCCTCGACCAGCGCGCGGAGCGGAGGGTTCGCCGAATAGCCGCCGTCCCAATAGCCCTCGCCGTCGATCTCGACCGCCTGATGCATCGCCGGCAGGCAGGCCGACGCCAGAATCGCATCGAGCGTGATCTCGCCGCGCCGGAACAGCCGGGCGCCGCCGTCGCTGATCCGGGTCGCGGCGATGATCAGTTCGGGCGCCTTGGCGCTCGCCAAAGCCTTGAAATCGACCTCCTCGTCCAGGATCTCGCGCAAGGGGTTGAGATCGAGCGGATTGAGCTGATAGGGCGAGAACAGGCGCGCCGTGACGTCGAGTGCCATCGCCCCCGCCGCCTGGCCGAACGCGGGCATCCAGACCGGCCGGCCCTTTTCCGCAAGCCGCCGCCACAGCCGGTCGAGCGCCGCCCTGGCGCCTTCGGGGCCGCCGCGTACCCAATGGCTGACCAGCACCGCGCCGTTGACCGCACCCGCGCTGGCGCCGCTGACGGCGCTCAAGGGCAGGTCGGGATCTTCCAGCAGCCGATCCAGCACGCCCCAGGTAAAGGCGCCGAGCGCGCCGCCACCCTGCAGGCCCAGCGCCAGGCGGCCGCTGGGTGCTGCCTGGCGCGGCGGCGGCGGGGCCGGCCGGATCCACCGGCCGAGCTGATCGATCCAGGCGGCTTGCCGCGCCATCAATGGGACATCAGCACGGGCAGGGTCATGTGATCCAGGATCGCCCGGGTGACGCCGCCCATGATCAGGTCGCGCAACCGGTTATGGCCATAGGCGCCCATGACCAGCAGATCCGACGACAGGTCGGCCGCCAGCGACAGCAGTACGTCGGGCACGGCGATGGCGCCGCCGCCGCTATCGTGCCGGACCTCGACGTTCAGCCCGTGGCGGGCCAGATGGGCGCCCAAGGCGGCGGCACCCTGGGCGGCGGTCCCGCCGCCCTGCAGCCGGTCGCCGATGGTGACGATCGAGACCAGCTGGGCCCGGCGCAGCAGCGGCAACGCATCATTCACTGCCCGCGCCGCCTCGCGCCCGCCGTCCCAGGCAACCAGCACGCGCCGGCCGAGGGTCGGCCAGTGGCCGGCATAGGGCAGGATCAGGCAGGGGCGTCCGGCCGACAGCGGCACATGTTCGGCGATGCCCGGCGCCGGCCCGAACGAGGTCGTGGTGGGCTCGCTCTGGCCCAGCACGATCAGGTCGGCCGTCCGGCCATGCAGCGCCACGGTCCGGTCGGCGAGGCCACTCGTCTCGCGCCATTCATGGGTGATGGCCCGACCGGCAATCTGGCGCTCGAAACAGTCGCGCGCCCGCGCCCGTTCATTCTCGGCCCGGTCGGTGGCGTAGCGGATCACCATTTCGGTGGCATAGCCCTCGATCCAGGGCAGATCCTCGGCGGCCGAGGTCACATGCAGCCCGACCAGATGGCCCTCGTTCGCTTCCGCCAACATGGCGGCAGCCTCGACCCGCCGCTCGGTCGCCTTGCCGCCGTCGACATGCACCAGAATGTCTTTGAGCATGGTTCGGTCCTCCGAAAGAGAGACGCCACGATACCAACGCCATGCTACGCCCGACCGCTCCCGGTCCAAAAACAAAACGGCCGGGGCGTCTTACGGCTTCAGCCAATCAGAGTCCGACCACGGCCAAATGCTCATGCTGCCGAAGCGGTTGGATAGTCTTTGATCAGCACATCTGCCGGCAGTTCCAGGAGAGGGGCGAGCGCTCGGATCATCGGCAGGGTCAACGGACGCTTCCGGCTCAGAATCTCGGATACGCGTCCTCGTCCGCCGATCGCAGGCTCCAGGTCGCGACGCTGGAGGCCCTTCTGTTCCATCATGAACTGAATTGCCGCGATCGGATCAGGCGCCTCCACGGGATAGCGAGCGGCCTCATGCGCCTCGATCAAGGTCGCCAGCACGTCGAGACGGTCGCCTTCAGGCGTGTCGGCTTCCGCCGCCATCAGCAACGACGCTTCGGCCAGTGCGGCTCGATAATCGTCATCGGTTCGGATCGGGCGAATCTCCATCACTCTGCGGCTCCTATATGGTCTGAGCATTGAGCTGGTCGTATTGCCGGTGCGTGCCGACAAACCGGATATAGACCACCCGATGGCCATAGTTGATCTGCGCGACCAGGCGGTATTTATTGCCGCCGATATCGAAAATTATCCTGCCGCCCTTGACGATATCGGCACTGTTGAAGGTCGCTTTGGCCTCCGGCGGGTTCTGCCATTTCGCTGCCTTCGTGACCTTGATCCAGGTCCGCAGCGGCTGTTCGGCATCGCGGTACGCCGGCTGCTCCCAGAAGAGCTTCAAGGTGCTGACCGCGATGATTCTCATTCCAAAATGCTATGCCGATCCCGCGATGGGATCAAGTAAATGAATGGCCTCAAGCGAAACGTCCGAAACTCCACTCGCAAAAACGGCCGGGGCGTCGCCACCCCGGCCGTTCTCGTCAACCCGTGAAAGCCGCAGCCTGGATCAGGCGGCGTCCTTCATCATGTTGCGAAGGACATAGTGCAGGATACCGCCATGGCGGTAGTACTCGACCTCGTCGAGCGTATCGATCCGGCACTTCAGCGTGAGCTCGGTCTTGCTGCCGTCGGCGCGGGTGACCGTGCAGGCGATGTCCATGCCCGGCTTGATGCCCGCCTCGACGCCCGTGATGTCGACCGTCTCGGTGCCGTCCAGTTTCAGGGACTGGCGCGTCATGCCGTCCTTGA
>Ga0302314_10007601_pt1 | contig 19465 bp, 15 predicted proteins | sample III_Palsa_N2_3_FD_200533 | JGI IMG/M metagenome (GOLD analysis project Ga0302314, IMG submission 200533) | Peat permafrost microbial communities from Stordalen Mire near Abisko, Sweden - III_Palsa_N2_3 | ecosystem: Environmental > Terrestrial > Soil > Palsa > Peat permafrost | place: Sweden...
GGTCGCGGCGCCCGCGGTCGCCGGGCCGTTCATCGCGAAGACCGGCCGCTACAAGTTCTATCCGGTCATCGGCGCGGTGCTGGCCGGCGCGTCCATGGCGGCGCTGAGCCTGGCGGGCGCGGGCAGCCCGGCGTGGGCCGTCATCGTCCCGCTGTGCTTCGCCGGCGCCGGAGTCGGCCTGTTCGTCCAGGTGTCGCTGCTGGCCGGCCAGAACGCGGCCGACCACCGTGACCTGGGGGCCGCCACCGGCGCGCTCAACTTCTTCAAGTCGGTCGGCGGCGCGTTCGGCGCGGCCGTGTTCGGCGCCATCCTGGCCCGCGCCGCGGCCGGGAGCTCCGCGGGCGGCGGGGCCGCCGCCTACCACGCCGTCTTCGGCGCGGCCGTGCCGTTCATGGTGCTGGCCCTCGTCCTCGCCCTGGTGATGCCGGAGAAACCGCTGTCGGAAGAGATGATCGAGGTCGCCGAGGGCAAGGCCGAGGTTCCCGAGTACTGAGGGACCCGAGGGGCAGCCCGCATCCGTTGCGGATGAACCTCCGGATCATCCGCAACGGACGCGGGTTCCCCGCCCGGCTAACCGGCTCCGCCGGAGGTATTTCGGCTGGTCGCCGGTTTGACGGTCGGGGGCGGCCATGTTCTACTCGGACAGTTACGGACGGCAGTGGAGGAAACCGGTGCAATTCCGGTGCGGTCCCGCCACTGTCACCGGGGAGCGAGCCCCACCCGCGACCCGCCGCCAGCGGCAGGTCGCTGAGCCACCGTCGCCGCGCGGCGGGAAGGCCGGGGGGAACACTGATCCGGGAGCCAGGAGACTCCGGCCGTCCTTCCCTTCAGACCGGGGCGTGGTCACCCTGGAGGAAGTGCGGGCAGGTCAATGACGTATGACGAGCACGCCCTGGCGCAGCCGGAGATCGACGGCTTCTACCGGCTGGCCGGTGCCCGCCGGGACATCAGGAACGGTTTCCGGCCCGACCCGGTCGACGACGACGTGCTGACCCGGGTGCTCGCCGCCGCCCACCAGGCCCCGAGCGTCGGGCTCAGTCAGCCGTGGGACTTCCTCATCCTGCGCGACGCGGCGGTCCGCGAGCGCGTCCAGCGGCTGGCCCAGGCGCAGCGCGACGCCTTCGCGGCGACCCTGCCGTCGGCGCGGGCGCTGGCCTTCGGGCGGCTGAAGGTCGAGGCGATCATGGAAAGCCCGCTCAACCTGGTCGTCACCTGCGACTCCACGCGGGGTGGCCGGCACGTGCTCGGACGGCACGCGCAGCCGCAGGTCGCGGAGTACTCGGCGGTGTGCGCGGTGCAGAACCTGTGGCTGGCGGCGCGGGCCGAGGGCCTCGGCGTCGGCTGGGTGAGCTTCTTCGACGAGGCCGAGCTGGCCGCCGAGCTCGGGCTGCCCCCGCACGTGCGGGTGGTGGCCTACCTGTGCGTCGGGCACGTCGCGGAGTTCCCGGCCGCCCCGGAGCTCGTGCTGTCGGGCTGGGCGCGGCAGCGGCCGCTCGCCTGGGCGGTGCACGAGGGGCGGTGGGGACGCCGGGGGCTGCCCGGCGCCGCGCGGGCCAGCCTGCTGGCCGACACCGTGGCGGCGATCGGACCGCCGGACGGCGCGGCCGCGGCGGCCGCCAGGGAGCGGCAGGACCAGCTGACCAAGCCGCCCGGTTCCCTGGGGTTCCTCGAGGACCTGTCCGTGCGGCTGGCCGCGATCGCGGGCCAGTGCCCGGCGCCGCTGCCCGAGCCCGCGGCGGTCGCGGTGTTCGCCGGCGACCACGGCGTGCACGCCCAGGGCGTCACCCCGTGGCCACAGGAGGTCACCGCGCAGATGGTGGCGAACTTCCTGGCGTCCACCGCCGTCGTCAACGTGATCGCCGCCCAGGCCGGGGCCGAGGTCTGCGTGGTCGACGTGGGCGTCGCGGCCGACCTGCCCGCCGCCCCCGGCCTGCTGCCGCGCAAGGTCCGCCGCGGCACCGCCGACATGACCGAAACGCCGGCGATGAGCCTGGACGAGGCCCGCCAGGCGGTGGAGGTCGGCATCGAGACCGCCAGGGACCTGTTCGCGGCGGGCAACCGCTGCCTGCTCACCGGGGACATGGGGATCGCCAACACGACCGCCTCGGCCGCCCTGATCGCGGCCTTCACCGGCGCCGACCCGGCCGAGGTGACCGGCCGGGGCACCGGGGTCGACGACCAGACCCTGGCGCGCAAGGCGGAGGTGGTGCGCCGGGCCCTGGAACGGCACCGGCCCGACCCCGGTGACCCGCTCGCCGTGCTGGCCGCGGTCGGCGGGCTGGAGCACGCGGCCCTCGCCGGTTACCTGCTCGGCGCCGCGGCGCTGCGCGTTCCCGTCATCCTGGACGGAGTGATCGCCTGCGCCGCCGCGCTCGCCGCCGCCGCGTTCTGCCCGGACGCGGTGCACTGCATGGTGGCCGGCCACCGCTCCACCGAACCCGGCGCGAGCCGCGCCCTGACCGCGCTCGGCCTGCGGCCGGTGCTCGAGCTCGACCTGCGCCTGGGCGAGGGATCCGGCGCGGTGCTCGCGCTTGGCGTGGTGCAGGCCGCCGCCCGTGTGCTGCGCGATGTCGCCACCTTCGACAGCGCGGGCGTGTCGGGCGCGAAGGACGGGCCCGCGGGCCCGGACCGCGCGGACCCGCTGCCCGCGGACCTGGCCCCCGGGGAGCCGGTGCCCGCGGACCCGGTGACCGGAGATTCCGCGTCGGGGGACCCAGGGCCGGCCAGCGGGCACCGCATCCTGGTGCTCGGCGGCGCCCGCTCCGGGAAGTCGACGACCGCCGAGGGGTTCCTGGCCGACCGCGGGGCGGTCGAGTACGTGGCCACCGGGACGCCGCCCGACCCCAGCGACCCGGAATGGGCGGCGCGGGTGGCGGAGCACCAGCGGCGCCGGCCGCCGCACTGGCGCACGACCGAGACCATCGACCTGGAGCGGGTACTGACGTCGCCGGACCGGGCCCCGGTACTCATCGACTGCCTGTCGCTGTGGCTGGCCCGGGTGATGGACGAGTGCGGCGCGTGGGCCGACGACGCTTCCGGCGCTGACGGCGCCGCGAAGGTGGCGGCGCGGGTCGACCGGCTGCTCGGCGCCTGGCGGGCCACCGCCCGGCCCGTGGTAGCGGTCAGCAACGAGGTGGGCAGCGGCGTCGTCCCCGCCACCGCCTCCGGCCGCCTCTACCGCGACGCCCTCGGCCGCCTCAACGCCCAGGTAGCGGCGGGCAGCGACGAGGTCTGGTTCTGCACCGCCGGCCTGCCCCGGCAGCTGCGGTGACACGGTCCGCGCCGGAGGGCTCGGGCAGGCCCTGGCCGGCGCAGCTCGCCGTCAGCATGTTCACGGTCATCCCCGTTCCCGTGTCCGGCCCGGTGGACGCGGACCTGGCCAGCCGGGCCGTCCGGTGGCTGCCCGCGGTGGGCGCGCTGCTGTCGGTACCCGCGGTAGCGGTACTGCTCGCCGCCGGCGCGGGTGACCAGGCCCCGCTGCGCCGGCTGCTCGGCGCGGTGCTCGCCGTCGCGGTGCTCGGCCTGCTCACCGGCGGGCTGCACCTGGACGGCCTCGCCGACACCGCCGACGGCCTCGCCTCCCGGCGCCCCCGGGAGGAGGCGCTGGAGATCATGCGCCGCGGCGACACCGGGCCACTCGGCGTCGCCGCCCTCGTCTTCGACGTACTCCTCCAGGTCACCGCGCTCGCCGCCCTCCCCGGGCACCTCGCGGTGGCCGGGCTCGTCCTCGCCGCCGTCACCGCCCGCACCGCGGTGATCCTGGTGACCGGGCCGGCCTTCCCGGCCGCGCGCCCGGGCGGATTCGGTGCGCTCGTCGCGGGCCGCACGCCCGCCCGGGTCGGCGCGGCCGCGGTGGCTGTCCTGCTCGTGGTGGTCGCGGCGTTGGGCGCGCTGGACGGCGGGACCGCGCTGGCGCTGCGGCTGCTCGCCGCCACGGCGGCCGGCCTGCTGGCCGCCGTCGCCCTGTGCCGGTCGGCCAGGAACCGCCTGGGCGGGCTCACCGGCGATATCTTCGGCGCCGTGATCGAGCTGTCGACGGCCGCGACGCTGGCCGTCCTGGCCCTGCTGACCTGAGGGCGGGCCGGGCGCCTGGCCCGGTACGGGGAATTTACCGCCGCGTCACGGCGCACTACCGCGCCTTCGTCGGTCTCGCCGCCGAGCGGTAACGACCCCAGGCGCGCCCCGGATCGGCCCTTCGCTCAGTGCGCAGATCCGCTCCCTAGACGCGCCCGGGATCGAACTCCAGCACCTGGGTGAGGCGGACGTTGTTGCCCGACGGGTCGCGGAACGAGGTGTCGATGCCGTAGGGCTGGGCGGTCACGGTTCTTATTCTGCCGGTGGGCCGTCCGCCGTCGGCCGGGAACTAGCGATGGCCGCGACCCTGGGTAAGGGCGCCCGGGAAACAGGCCAGGGACGGCCGTCGGGACGGAACCCGGAGGATGTGCAGCATCGTCGTCCGCAGGGCCTCGCGCAGTTCGTCGTCGGGCAGGTCAGCCAGTTCCTGCAGGTATTCAGGGATGACGGAAACGGCGGCAAAGGCGAGCCGCTCCGTGGCGGTGGGATTGTCACCGAACATCAGGGCGAGGATGTGCCGGCGTATCGACTGAGGCTCCTCGTCGACCTTTTCCCGTTTGGCGGCCGGATCGTTCGACGTCATCACCCCGTACCGGCGGCTCTCGACGAAGAAGTCGACGAAGCCGTTCACCAGGTACTCGACCCGGGCGCGCTTCGCGCGGATCGCGGCCGCCTCGTCCAGCAGCGTTTTGAGCCGCTCGACCCCCGGCCGCATGATCGCGTGCCTGATGTCGACCTTGGCCGGGAAGTAGTAGTAAACGGCGGCCTTGGTCAGCCCCAGTTCGTCGGCGATCATCTGCAGCGAGGTCGCGTCGTAGCCGTGCTCGTTGAACAGCCGCTGCGCGGTGTGGAGAATCTGCTGTCGCGTCCGCTCGGCCTGCACGGCCCGGCTGGACATGCCCTTGACCGGCGCCGCCATGAGTGACTCCTCGCTGATTGACCCAAATCGGAGTGTACAAGCCCGCCGACCAGTGAGTCACTAGCCGGATAGGAGGCAAATCACCATACGAGTGGCTAGTGACTCACTTGACGGTCGGCTAGTGAATGGCCTAGCGTCAGGACACGAGCCCGCCGCCGAGCCGTGGAGATCCGCACATGTCGTCCTTTCTGTACCGACTGGCCCGCTCCGCCTACGGGCACCGGCGCCTGGTCCTGGGGCTCTGGCTGCTCGCGGCCATCGCCGCCATCGTGATCGCCCAGGCCAGCGGCGGCCAGACGAATGACACCTTCAGCATTCCCGGCACCGAGTCGCAGAACGCGGCGGCGGTCCTCACCAGCAAACTGCCCGCCTTCAGCGGCGGCTCGACCACCATCGTCTTCGCTACCGCGAACGCCGCGGGCACGGGAACAGGCACCGCGAAGGTCACCGACGCCGCCGACAAGACGGCCATCGACTCGGCCATGGCCAGCCTCAAGTCGATTCCCCAGGTCTCCGTCGTGACCACGCCGTTTGCGAGCAAGCTGATATCGCCGAGCGGCACGATCGCTCTCGGCACCGTGCAGTGGTCGGTGCCGGCCACCAGCGTGACCGACGCTAGCCTCAACGCCGTCACGGCCGCGATGAAACCGGCGCAGGCGGCCGGCCTGCGCGTCGAGTACAACGGCAGCGTCTACCCGGGCTGGCGGTTCAAAGTCTCGGAGACGCCCGAGCTGATCGGTGTCATCATCGCGTTCTTCATCTTGATGATCACCTTCGGCGCCTTCGCGGCCGCCGGCATGCCCATCCTCGGCGCGATCCTCGGCGTGGTCATCACGCTGATGGGCGTCACCGCCGTCGCCGCCGTGGTGACGATCGCCTCGGCGTCGACCACGGTCGCCCTGATGCTCGGCCTGTCCTGCGGCATCGACTACGGGGTGTTCATCCTGTCCCGGCACCGGACCAACCTGCTCAACGGGATGACACCGGAAGAGTCGGTCCCGCTCGCGGTGGGCACCGCGGGCAGCGCCGTGGTCTTCGCCGGCCTGACGGTGATCATCGCCCTGTGCGGTCTGAGCGTCGTCGGCATCCCGTTCCTGACCGTCATGGGCCTGGCCGCGGCGACGGCCGTCGCCGTCGCGCTGCTGATCGCCCTGACCCTGGTGCCCGCACTGCTCGGCTTCGCGGGCATGAAGGTCGCGACGTTCACCCGGCTGCCGCTGCTCGGCGCGCGGGCCGAGCGGACCGCGCGCCGTTCCGCCGCCGACCCGGACAGCCCGGCCGGCGCCCGCTGGGCCAGGTTCGTCGTGCGCCGCCGGTGGCCCGTGCTCATCGGCGGGATCGTGCTGCTCGGCGTACTCGCCCTCCCGGCGCTGTCGCTGCAGCTCGGCCTGCCCGGCGCCAGCTCGGACCCCACCAGCAGCACCGACCGCCAGGCCTACGACCTCACCACGGAAGGCTTCGGAGCCGGCTTCAACGGCGCGCTGCTGATCGTCGGCCAGGACGTGCGCGGCCCCGCGGACACCAGCCAGATGGCGGCGGCGCTGACCAAGCTGCCGGACGTCGCCACGGTGACCCCGGTGACCACGACCAACGGCGTCGCGCTGATCAAGGTGATCCCGAAGTCCGGGCCGAACGACCCGGCCACCGCCACCCTGGTGAACACGATCCGCGGCGACCGGGCGGCGATCGAGGGCGATACCGGCGCGCACATCCTGGTCGGCGGCACGACGGCGTCCGACATCGACGTCTCGGCCAAGCTGTCGGGCGCGCTGCCGATCTTCCTGATCGTCGTGGTCGGCCTGGCCTTCATCCTGCTGACGTTCGCCTTCCGGACGATCCTGGTGCCGATCAAGTCCATCCTCGGCTTCCTGCTCTCGATGGCGGCCGCGCTCGGCGCGCAGGTCGCGATGTTCCAGTGGGGCTGGGGCCAGCACATCTTCGGCATCACCCCGACGGAGACGATCAGCTTCCTGCCGATCATCATGCTGGCGATCATCTTCGGCCTGTCGAGCGACTACGAGGTGTTCGTCGTCTCCCGGATCAAGGAGGAGTTCACGAAGAACGGCGACGCCCGCCGCTCCGTCGAGCGGGGCACCGGGAAGTCGGCCCGCGTCGTCACCGCCGCGGCCCTGATCATGTTCTCCATCTTCGTGGCCTTCATGTTCACCAGTAACCCGACCATCAAGGCGATCGGCTTCAGCTTTGCCGCGGGCGTCTTCCTCGACGCGTTCGTCGTCCGGCTCACGCTGGTGCCGGCCGTCATGGCCATCATCAGGTCCAAGCTCTGGTACCACCCGCAGTGGTTCGCCCGGTACGTCCCCGACCCCGACATCGAGGGCAAGCGGCTGGACGAGATGCTCGCGGCGACGGCGACGGCGACGGCGCTGGAGCAGGAGCGCACGGCCACGGGCGCCCCCGGCGCGCCGGGGACCGTGGCCCCGAATGAGCGAGCCGCCACCCGTTCTGATGAAGGTAAAGAGGGTCTTCGCCGGTAAGCCCGGACGGGCCGTCAGCGGCGCCGGCCGGTGTTGAGCCGGGCCGCCTGGCGCGTCAGGTGGTCCCGCTCGGCCAGGTTGGAAGCCTGCTGGGCCGCCTCGGCGTACAGCCGGGCCGCCGTCGCCAGGTCGCCGTCGCGCTCGTGCAGGTACGCCGCCACCGCCGTGTAGCGGGGCAGCGAGTCGTCCAGCGCGCCGAGCGCCGCCAGCCCGGCGCGCGGGCCGTCGGCCTCGCCCACGGCCACCGCACGGTTGAGCCGGATGGCCTCGGCGGCCAGGTCGACGTCGCCCGAGTAGCCCTCGTTGAAAACCAGGTAGCGGACGCGCAGCACGGTGGCGACGTCGCCCGGCTGGTCGAACCGCACGCCGGAGACGGTGCGCTTGGCCCGGCTGATGCGCTGCGCCATGGTCGCCTCGGGCACCAGGTAGGCCTGGGCGATCTGCCGGGTGGTCAGCCCGCCGACGGCGCGCAGCGTCAGCGCGACCGCGGACGACGGCGTGAGCGACGGGTGGGCGCACAGGAAGTAGAGCTGGAGCGTGTCGTCCGCCGCGGCCGCGGGCCCGGGCGCCGGCTCCTCGTCGATGAGGTCCTCCCGCCGGCGGCGGGAGGTGTCCGCCCGGGTCGCGTCGAGGAACCGGCGCCAGGCTGGTGCGATCCCTTGTGGTCGCGTTCACCGCGGGGACGGAGCCAGTCACCGGTTCTCGACAACGGCGTCCGAAATTTTGGTTCTTCAGGGAACGAGGACCGCCGGGCAGCCGAGCGGGGCGCGCCCTAGCGCGGTGTCGGGGCCGCCGGGGCGGCGGTGGCCCAGTCGATCTGCAGCTCGCCCTTGGCCACGAAGACGCGCTCCCACCACTCGCGGTTCGTCACGTACCAGTCCACGGTGTCGGCCAGGCCCTGCTTGAAGTCGACCTGCGGGCGCCATCCGAGGTCGTGCTCCAGCTTGGCCGGCTCGATCAGGTAGCGGCGGTCATGGTTCGGGCGGTCGGCGACGTGCTCGATCCACTCGGCGGGGTCGCGGTCGAGGTGCTCGAGGACCCGGTGCACGATATCCAGGTTCGTGAATTCCTGCCGGGCGCTGATGTCGAAGATCGGCAGCTTGCCGGGGTTTGTGGCCGCGTCAGGCGGGATCGGGCCGAGATCGGCGTGCAGCACCTGGTAAATCGCGTGGCAGTGGTCATCCACGTGCAGCCAGTCGCGCATCTGCAGGCCGTCGCCGTATACGGGAACCTTGCGCCCGCGCAGGACATTGGTGATCAGCAGGGGAATGAGCTTTTCCGGAAGCTGGAATGGCCCGTAGTTGTTCGCGCAGTGCGTCATGCGGATATTCATGTCGCGATAGGTCTGCATGTAGGCCCGGACGATCTGGTCGCCCGCCGCCTTCGCCGCGCTGTAGGGCGTCTTCGCGTTCAGCGGGCTGCTCTCGGTGAAGTACTGCCGGTCCGCCGCGAGCTCGCCGTAGACCTCGATGGTGGACACGTGCAGGTGCGCCGCGACCGGATGCTGCCTGCTGCACTCGAGCATGACCTGCGCGCCCATCGCGTTCGAGCGCATGAACAGGCTCGGGTCGAGGATCGCCCGGTCGTTGTGGCTTTCCGCCGCGAAGTTCACCACGAAGTCCGGCGAGAATTCTTCGTAAACGGCCGTCATCGCCGCGGGATCGGATATGTCGGCGATGCGGTAGTCAATCGTGTCGCCAAACCGCGTCACGTTGTCTTCATTCGACGCAAACCCGAGGTAATCGACGACAACAACCTGGTCGTCTGGGTGATGAGCGCGAAGATAGGAAACGAAGTTGGTGCCGATGAAACCAGCCCCGCCGGCGACAAGGTAGACAGACATGCTCGGGAGCCTACCGCACGGGGGTCGGGGCGAACCGGGGTTCACGGGGCAGCGGCGCGGCCGGTCACGCCGATCGCGAGCCGGCCGCCGCCGGCCTGGTTGAGGTACGGTGCGCTGTAGCTGCCGGGGACAGATTCTTCCCTCCATTTCCCGGTCCAGGCGGTAGGAGAATTTCATGATCGTGCAGGACGAGCGGCAGCTCACCGAGGTCGTGCTGGCGGAGACCGGCCGGGCCGACGACCCGCGGTTCCGGGAGATCGTGCAGGCACTTATCCGCCACCTGCACGAGTTCGCCCGCGAGGTCCGGCTGACCGAGCCCGAGTTCGACGCCAGCATCAACGTGGTGGCCCGGCTGGGGCAGCTGACCACGGACAGCCACAACGAGGTCCGGCTGATGGCCGGCAGCCTCGGCCTGTCCACGCTGGTGTGCCTGATGAACAACGGGACCGAGGAGAAGCCGACCTCCGCCAACCTGCTCGGCCCCTTCTGGCGGGCGGGCGCCCCGGTGATGCGCAGCGGCGACTCGATCGTTCGCTCGCCCACCGAGGGGCCGCCGCTGTTCTTCTCCGGCACGGTCACCGACTCCGACGGCAAGCCCGTGGCCGGGGCTGAGGTGGACGTCTGGCACGCCTCGCCGGCCGGCCTGTACGAGAACCAGGACCCCGGCCAGGCGGAGTGGAACCTGCGGGGCACGTTCGTCACCGACGCCGGCGGCACCTTCGGCTTCCGCAGCATCAAGCCGTCGGGGTACCCGATACCGATGGGCGGCCCGGTCGGCGAGCTGCTCACCGCGCTGAAGCGGCACCCCTTCCGCCCGGCGCACATCCACGCGATGGTCTACAAGCCCGGCTTCAAGACCATCACCTCGCAGCTCTACAGCCACGACGACCCCATGCTGGACACCGACGCGCAGTTCGGCGTCACCCGCGCCCTCATCGTCACCTACCAGCGGCACGAGAACGAGCCCGCCCCGGACCCGGACGTGACCGAGCCCTGGTACAGCGTCGACTACACCTTCGTCGTCGAGCCGGGCGAGGCCTGGCGGCCGACGCCGCCGGTGTCGGCCAAGTCCGAGACCAAGGCCGGGGGACTGGAAGAGGCCCCGGCGGCGGCGCGGGCGGCGCAGGCCGCGGCCGTCCCGGGCCGCGCGTAGCCGGGCCAGCCGGCCGGGCGGGCCGGCTGAACGGCTCAGGCCCGAACGGCGGGTGCCCGGCCAGCGGCCGCCTTGGCCGCGGGAGTTTCGGTGCCGGGGGTTTCGGTGCCGGGGGTCTTGGCCCCGAGGGCGGAGCCGGTGCTGGCGCAGACCACCACGGCGACGGCGGCGAGCATGACGGGCGTGGTGCGCTGTGACAGCAGCAGCCAGCCGGCCAGCGTGGCCACGGCGGGCTCCAGGCTGAGCAGGATGCCGAAGACCCGGCGCGGGGCCCGGCGCAGCGCCGCGAGTTCCAGCGAGTAGGGCACCACCGAGGCGAACAGTGCGGTGCCGAGGGCGATGAGCAGCAGGTGCGGCCGTCCGGCGGCATGCCAGGCGCCGTGCGCCCCGACCGGCAGGAGCACGACGGCGGCCACGGTCATCGCCACGGCCAGGCCGCCGCGGCCGGGAACCGCGGCGCTCGCCCGAGCTCCGGCCACGATGTACAAGGCCCAGAAGGCCCCGGACACCAGCGCGCAGGCCAGGCCGGCGTCGTTCAGCGGATGCCCGCCCGCCCCGCCGCGGCTGGCCAGGCCGAGCGTCAGCACGCCGGTCACCGCGAGCAGCACCCAGCCGACGTCGCGCCCGCGCCTGGACGTGGCGGCCGCGAGGGTGAGCGGGCCGAGAAACTGAATGGTGACCGCGGTGCCCAGGGGCAGCCGGGCGAGCGCGGCGTAGAAGAAGCCGTTCGTCCCGGCCAGGCTGATGCCGTACAGCAGCACGGCCCGCCACTGCCAGGCCCGCCAGCCGCGCACCCGCGGCCTGGTCATCGCGAGCAGCACCGCCGCGGCCAGCCCGAGGCGCAGCAGCGCGGCGCCGGGCGCGCCGACGACCGGGAACAACCGCGTCGCCAGGGCCGCGCCGACCTGCAGCGACGTGCCCGATCCGAGCACGAGCAGCAGGGCCGCCCCGGGCCGCCGCGTCGTCTGGGCGGGCCCTGTCCCGGCGTGTCCCGCGCCCGGGCGGAGCACGCCGGCGCGGGCGGGAGCGCCAGCCCGGGCGGAGCCGCCGCCCGGGACAGGAGAGGCAGAGGAGGCGGGCGTGGCGGTCGCGGTCATCGGGTCGGCCTGTTCGTGTGCATACTTCTACGCTCGCCGATGCAAACAGTTTCGTCCAGCGAATGTTTTGAGCTAATAATGGTAAGAAGATCTGATCAATTGCTCGGAGAAGCGGAAAGGAGCCGGTCATGACGGACGGGCCCCTGCTGAAGGCCGGCATTTCCCCGCGGGGCCCTAGTGCCCGCGTTCCACCGTGCGTGCGGTGCCCGGTGCTCGGGGCAGACGGTGCTTGACGTTCACCGGCTGCGGCTGCTGTGCGAGCTGGACCGTCGCGGGACCCTCGCCGCCGTGGCCCGGGCGCTGTCGTACAGCCCGTCGGCGGTTTCGCAGCAGCTGAGCCAGCTGGAGGCGGAGACCGGCGTCGCCCTGCTCGAGCCGGCCGGCCGCGGCGTCCGGCTCACCCCCCAGGCCCGGGTGCTTGTCGCGCATGCCGGGGCGGTCTTCGAGCGGCTGGAGGAGGCCGAGGCCGAGCTGCGCGCCTCGCTGACCGAGGTGCGCGGCACGCTGCGCGTCGCCTCGTTCCAGTCGGTGCTGCTCGCGCTGGTCCCCGCGGTCCTCACCCAGCTGGCCGAGCGTCACCCCGGCCTGCGCGTCGAGATCACCCACCAGGAGCCGGGCCTGGCCTTCGCGGGCCTGCTGGCGCACGAGTTCGACATCGTGCTCGGCGAGGAGTACCCGGGGATCGCGCGGCCGCCGGTGACGGGCGCCCGGACCCAGCTGCTGGCGCTCGACGAGCTCTTTCTCGTCGCCCCCGCGACCGGCCCGTATGCCGGGACCGAAACGGAGGACGCGCACGTCCGGCTGGCCGACCTGGCCGACGTCCCGTGGATTCTCGACTCGCCCGGCACCGTACCCGGGCAGTGGGCGCGCAACGTCTGCCGGGAGGCGGGATTCGAGCCCGACGTACGCTATTCGGGTTCCGACCTGCTGCTCCAGATTCACCTGGCCGAGACGGGACACGCCGCGGCGCTGGTCCCCGGCCTGCTGCTCGCCGCCATCGCGCCGCCCGCCGCCCGGATCCGCGCCCTTCCCGGCCGCCCGCGGCGCAGGCTCACCACGGGCGTCCGCTCCGGCGCGGCCGCCCACCCCGCGATCCGCGCCTTCCGCGCGGCCCTGCGCCAGGCCGTCCGCTCCACCGGCGCGGACACCGGAACCAGCCCCGGCCAATCCAACTATTCCGATCGGAAAGATGTATAATAGTTTTTTATGCGAGTGTCCGCGCGTACCGATTACGCGCTGCGCGCCGCCATCGAGCTTGCCGCGGCGCATGATGGCCATGTCACGGCCGAGCAGCTCGCCCAGGCGCAGAACATCCCAGGAAAATTCCTCGAGACGATCCTCACGCACCTGCGGCGCAGCAACATCGTGCGCAGCCAGCGCGGCCCGGACGGCGGCTTCTGGCTGGCCCGGCCGGCGTCGGAGATCTCGCTCGCGGACATCATCCGCGCCATCGACGGGCAGCTGCTCGGCGTGCGCGGGGAGCGTCCGGAGAACGTGTCGTACCCGGGCGCGGCCGAGCCGCTGCAGCGGGTGTGGATCGCGCTGCGCGCCAACGAGCGCGCGGTGCTGGAGACGGTCACGCTCGCGGACATCGTGTCCGGCGAGCTCCCCCCGGCGGTTGCCGTCCTCACCGACAGCCCGCAGGCGTGGGTCTAGCGAACCGGGCGTTTCCGGCGGGGGCCGGCCGCCCCCGCCCGCTCGGCCCCGAACTGGCCGGGCCGACGTAAGAAAGTCGTAAGACATAAAAAGCGGGCGGCAGCCCCCCGGAGGGGGCCGCCGCCCGCTTTTCGCTCGGTTAGACCCCTACTACCGACGGGATCTGGTCGAGGCCGCCAAGGCCGTCGTCGAGCGGCCCGGAGCCCTCCGGGACCTGGACGGAGACACGCTCCGTGGGTACCCGCAGGCCCGGCTCGCGCAGCTGAGGCTCACGCAGGCCGCCGCCGAGGACCGGCTCGTTCTGCAGCTCGGCCAGGGCAAAGTTATCGGACACTTCGCGAAAGACCTGGGACAACGGCGTCTCCAGGGCGGCGCAGATGGCCGCGAGAAGTTCGGAGGAGGCCTCCTTGCGGCCGCGCTCCACTTCTGACAGGTATCCAAGCGACACGCGCGCGGACGCGGACACCTCGCGCAGAGTGCGGCCCTGCCTGACGCGCATCCGACGCAGCACGTCGCCGAGCAGTTGACGGAGCAGAATCATCGTCGCACTCCCTTCCTAAGGCGCAACCGTTACCTAGGGGCGCAACCGCTTGCCGGTCCCGCCGCTTACTGCGAAGTTACCGGATCGCGACCTACGCTGACTCCACCGTACCTGCCGGAACGGCAAACCCGCGAGACTGCTACCGGGTGTGTTCGCTCCCGACGTAACGCTGTAATCATGGACACTCTTCCCTTAGTCGGCCTAGTAGCAAACCAAGGACCTGTTCCACTGTCAGTCTACGTACCTCGTCCCGGCTTCCGGCCAGCGCCATTGTTCGCACCACCGTGTCGTCGGCGAGGCTCACCGCGACGTGCACGGTGCCCGCCGGATGGCCGTCCTGGGAGCCGGGGCCGGCGACGCCCGTGGTGGCCACGCCGACCGTGGCGCCGAGCCGCCCGCGCACGCCTTCGGCCATCGCGGCGGCCACCGGGGCGTAGACGGGGCCGTGCTCGCTGAGCAGGCCGGCGTCCACGCCCAGCAGCTGCGCCTTGAGCCCGGTGGCGTAGGCGACGACGCCGCCGCGGAACGCACTGGAAGAGCCGGGCACGTCGGTGAGCGCGGCGGCGACCAGGCCGCCGGTCAGCGACTCGGCGGTGGCCACCGTCTGGCCGGCCGCCGTCAGCAGGCTGATGATCTCCGCGGCCAGCTCGCGGGCGTCCGGGCCGGCTACGCCGTCTGCCATCTGCAATCCGTCCTGTGCTATCCGTCCTGCGGCATGCTGACATCGCGGCTCATCCGCACCGCGCGGACCACGTAGTCCACCCCTGTCACCAGCGTTACCACGAGCGCCGCGGCCATGACAACTTCCTTAACCAGGGCGGGCAGGCCGAAGGACGGGGGCAGCACGTACAGGCAGATCGCGATGATCTGCAGCACCGTCTTCAGCTTGCCGCCCTGGCTGGCCGCGATGACACCGCGCCGGATGACGGCGAAGCGCATGGCCGTGATGCCGAGCTCGCGGGCGAGGATCAGGACGGTGACCCAGACCGGCAGCTCGCCGATGACCGACAGGGTGATCAGCGCCGCCCCGGTGAGCGCCTTGTCCGCGATCGGGTCGGCGATCTTGCCGAAGTCGGTCACCAGGCCGCGCTTGCGCGCCAGCAGTCCGTCGAGGAAGTCGGTCGCCGACGCGCCGCCGAACGCGGCCAGCGCGGCGAGCCGCCATCCGGTGCCGCCCTGGACTAGGCAGAGCACGAAGACGGGGACGAGGAAGATCCGCACCACCGTCAGCATGTTGGCCACGTTGACCAGACCGGGGGCCGGCGCGGGCGCGGCGGGCCCGGCAGTCTCAGCGGGCACAGCAGTCTCAGCGGGCACAGCAGTCTGAGCGGGCCCAGCAGTCTGAGCGGGCTCAGTGGCCGCACCGGACGGCGGAGCGCCGTTCGGCCTGCCGGAGCCCTGCGAGTCGTTCACGGCGGCCGGGTTACGCGCGGGCGACCAGGTCGGCGCCGACCGATTCCACCACCCGTGCGGTTATCAGGTCTCCCGGGGCGAGGGACCGGTCGGCGAGCAGTGTCGTCGACCCGTCCACGTCCGGCGCCTGGTGGGCCGCACGGCCCTCGTAGCGGCCGTCCCCTGCGCCGTCACCGGCAAGCACTGTCTCCACGAGCACCTCGACCGTCTCGCCGACCCGGTCGGCGGCCCGCTGGGCCATGACCTCCTCGGCCAGGCCGGCGAACTCGCTGACCCGGCGGGCCACCTCGTCCGCGTCGTGCTTGTCGGCCTCGGCGAAGCCGGCCGCCTCGGTGCCGTCCTCGTCGGAGTAGCCGAAGATGCCGACCGCGTCCAGCCGGGCCTCGCTGAGGAACAGCTCGAGCTCGCGCAGGTCATCGGCCGTCTCCCCGGGGAAGCCGACGATGAAGTTGGAGCGGATGCCGGCGTCCGGGCTCAGCGCCCTGATCCGCTCGACCAGCTCGGTGAACCGCGCCCGGTCGCCGAACCGGCGCATCCGGCGCAGCAGCGGGCCGCTGGCGTGCTGGAACGACAGGTCGAAGTAGGGCACCAGGCCGGGGGTCGAGGTCATCACGTCGATCAGCCCCGGCCGCACCTCGGCCGGCTGCAGGTAGCTGACCCGGACCCAGGCGACGCCGGCGGTCTTGGCCAGCTCGGGCAGCACCGTCTCGAGCAGCCGCAGGTCCCCGAGGTCCTTGCCGTAGGAGGTCGAGTTCTCGCTGACCAGCACCAGCTCGCGCACGCCCTGGCCGGCCAGCCACTTGGCCTCGGCGAGCAGCTCGGGCGGCCGCCGGGAGACGAACGAGCCGCGGAACGAGGGGATCGCGCAGAACGAGCAGCGGCGGTCGCAGCCGGAGGCGATCTTCAGCGGCGCGGTCACGCCGCCCGCGAGGCGCTTGCGGATCACCGGGGGGCCGGAGGCGGGCGCGATGCCCGGCGGGAGGTCGGTCATGTCCACACCGGGTGCGTCAGCCTCACGGGCCTGCTGGCGCCGGGCCGGGCTGACCGGCAGCAGCGTGCGCCGGTCCCGGGCCACGTGCGCCTCGTGCCTGCGGCCGGCCAGCACGTCGTCCAGCCGGGCCGCGATGTCGGCGTAGTCGTCGAAGCTGAGCACCTGGGCGTCGACGTCCTCGCCGTCAAGCGCCGTGGCGAGCTCGCCGCCGTAGCGCTCGGCCAGGCAGCCCACCGCGGCCACCTTGGCCCCCGAGTCGGCCGCTTCCATGACGGTGTCGATGGATTCCTTCTTGGCCGCCTCGATGAAGCCGCAGGTGTTGACGAGGACGACGTCCGCGTCCTCCCCTTCGCCCCGCAGTGTCCAGCCGCCCGCCGCCAGGCGCGCGGCAAGCTCTTCCGAGTCCACTTCGTTGCGGGCGCAGCCAAGCGTGACAAGGCTCACCGAACGGGAATTAGACACACGCTGAGGGTACGTGATCGGGTCCTGCCCTTAGGTCACCGGTCCCGTCGCGCCCGGCGGCACGCGGAAGCCGTGGCGCGGCCGCGGTAGGCCGCACTCGTTCTGGATCTCGTCGTTGATCTGGCCGCTGACCTGCGGTTAGCCGACCGTCACGGGGGTCTTGCTGCCGGGGTCGATGTTGAGCGTGAGGACCTGCACCGAGTTCGTCTGCTGGGACTTGCCGTCCACGGTCAGCTCGACTCCCGGCGGGTTGCCGATCACCAGCGACACCGGGTGCTTCTCATCCCAGGTTACCGTCTGCCCGGCCTGGACGATGCCCTGGTACAGCGACTGCCCGGTGGCGCTGTTGAGGCCGACCCAGCAGTTGGTGACCGCCGTCAGCTTGATCACCGCCTGGTCCTTCGGCACCGCCGTGGCGGCGGTCTTCGGCTTCGCGGCGGGCTTGGGCTTCGGCTTGGCGGTCAGGACCCGGGGCGCCGCGGACGTCGCGGCCGCCGCCTTCTGCCCGCCGGTCGAGGAGACCAGGTGGTAGACGCCGAAGCCGATCACGGCGAGCAGCACCACGGCGAGCACCCGCCCCAGGTGCAGCCGCCGCGGCTCGCGGATCCTGATCGGGGTCGCGGGCTCGAAGATCTGCGCCGCGCGCATGTTGCCGACCGGCCCGTGCTCCTCGTCGTACTCCTGTACCAGCGGCACCGGGTCGGTACCGACCACGTCGGCGATCGACCGGATGTGGCCGCGGGCGTAGAAGTCGCCGCCGCAGGGCGAGAAGTCGCCGACCTCGATCGACCGGATGATCGACTCTCTGATCCGGGTGTGCTGGCTGACCTGGGTCACCGTGAGACCGGACTGACTCCGCGCCTCAGCCAACGTGTCACCGATGCTCACGCCGTGCCTCCGGATGATCTCGTCCCTCAATGTGCTTCTTACCCTGTGCACTCTATTAGTGACTGGGGGTAATTTTGCGCCGTGCCTGAACCTGCGGGGCCCGGAACCCGCTGTCCCGCTCCCGGCGGGCCCGGATCAGCCCGCCCCGCCGCCCCGCAGGAAGGTCAGTGCCTCTTCGAGGTCATCCGGCCTTTTCAGGACGTCCCGCGCCTTGGAGCCTTCGCTGGGGCCGACAATACCCCGGCTCTCCAGCAGGTCCATCAGTCGGCCCGCCTTTGCGAAACCCACCCGGAGCTTGCGCTGCAGCATGGACGTCGAGCCGAACTGGCTGCTGATGATCAGCTCCGCCGCGGCGATCATCAGCTCCATGTCGTCGCCGACCTCGGCGTCGATTTCCCGGCTCTTCTCCGGGGCCGCCTGCACGTCGGTCCGGTACTCGGCGGTCTTCTGCTCCTTGCAGTGCTCGACGATGTCCCTGATCTCTTTTTCCGAGACAAAGGCGTTCTGCAGCCGCAGCGGCTTGGACGCGCCCATCGGGAGGAACAGCGCGTCGCCCTGGCCGACCAGCTTGTCCGCGCCGGGCTGGTCGAGGATGACCCGGGAGTCGGTGAGGCTGGAAACGGCGAAAGCCAGCCGAGACGGCACGTTCGCCTTGATCAGGCCGGTGACCACGTCCACCGACGGCCGCTGGGTGGCGATCACCAGGTGGATGCCGGCCGCCCGGGCCAGCTGGGTGATCCGCACGATGGAGTCCTCGACGTCGCGCGGGGCCACCATCATCAGGTCGGCCAGCTCGTCGACGATCACGACCAGGTACGGGTACGGCTCGTAGACCCGCTCCGAACCCGGCGGCGGGGTCAGCTTGCCCGCCCGGACCGCCTTGTTGAAGTCGTCCACGTGCCGGAAGCCGGACGCCGCCAGGTCGTCGTAGCGGCGTTCCATCTCCCCCACCACCCACTCCAGGGCCTCGGCGGCCTTCTTGGGGTTGGTGATGATCGGCGTGATCAGGTGCGGGATGCCCTCGTAGATCGACAGCTCGACCCGCTTGGGGTCGATCAGGATCATCCGCACCTCATCCGGCGTCGCCCGGGCCAGGATGCTGGTGATGAGGCCGTTGAGGCAGACCGACTTGCCGGAGCCGGTGGCGCCGGCCACCAGCACGTGCGGCATCTTCGCCAGGTTGGCCAGGACCGTCTTGCCTTCCACGTCCTTGCCCAGCCCGACCACCATCGGGTGATGGTTGCTGAGCGCCTCCTCCGAGCGCAGCATGTCGCCCAGGCTGACGATCTCCTTGTCGGTGTTCGGGATCTCCACCCCGATCGCCGACTTGCCCGGGATGACCGGCAGGATGCGGACATCGGCCGACTTGACGGCGTAGGCGATGTTCTTCGACAGCGCGGTGACCCGTTCCACCTTGACGCCGGGGTCGAGCTCGATCTCGTACCGGGTGACCGTCGGCCCGCGGGTGAAGTTGGACACCGTCGCGTCCACCTTGAACTGCTCGAACACGTCCTGCAGGTCGGCCACGACCTTGTCGTTGGCCTTCGTCCGCGCCTTGTGCGGGCTGCCGGGGCGCAGCAGCGCCGACGGCGGCAGCGTGTAGCTGCCCGCGGCCGCCCCGCTGAGCGTCAGCTGCTCACCGGGCAGCACCGGGGTCGGCGGTACCACCCGCACCGTTTCCGGCATCGCGGCCGGCGGCGCGACGGCCTGCGGGGCCTCGGCCGCGGGGTCCTCGGCCGGCGGGACCGCGTCCGTCTCCGTCGTGAAGCCGAGGTCGTCGAGCAGGGCCTCGCCGATCCGGGCCTCAGGCACCGGGCCCGCCTGGCCCGCGCCGCGGCCGGCCCGGCGGTCCCCCGTCACCAGGACCTGCGGGTCGTAGGGCTTGCGCTGGTCGCCCGGCTCGAGGGCGCCCTTCAGCCGGATGGCGCCGCGG
>Ga0302314_10007602_pt1 | contig 19462 bp, 19 predicted proteins | sample III_Palsa_N2_3_FD_200533 | JGI IMG/M metagenome (GOLD analysis project Ga0302314, IMG submission 200533) | Peat permafrost microbial communities from Stordalen Mire near Abisko, Sweden - III_Palsa_N2_3 | ecosystem: Environmental > Terrestrial > Soil > Palsa > Peat permafrost | place: Sweden...
GGGGACCCGTGCGGCCTGAGCTCCCCTAGGGCGAGCTCCAACAACTTGTAAGAAGGGATTACCCCATGTCCGAAAAGTCACAGAATGTGCAGGACGTCTTCCTCAACTTCGTCCGGAAGAACAAGACCCCGGTCACCGTGTTCCTGGTGAATGGCGTCAAGCTCCAGGGCATCATCACTTGGTTCGATAATTTCTGCGTCCTCTTGCGCCGCGACGCCCATTCTCAGCTCGTCTACAAGCATGCGATCTCGACCGTGATGCCGGCGGCACCGGTCCAGCTGTTCGACGGCGACAAGGATGGCGAAGGCTGAGCGGCATCGCGCCCATGGGGCATGACATCGAGGCCGGTGGTTCGTCCACCGGCCGCGCGCTCGTCGTCTATCCGCATTTGAAGCTGCCGACGTCGGAACGGGCCATTCGCGCGCCCGAAGGCCGCCTGGCCGAGGCGGTCGGCCTTGCGGAAGCAATCCAGCTGAATGTCGTCCATGCCGAGATCGTGAAGCTCAACCAGCCGCGCCCGGCGACGCTGATCGGCAAGGGCGGCGTCGAAAAGCTGGCCGAGCTGATCGAAGAGCTGGAAATCGGCATCGTCATCGTCGATGCAGCGGTGAGCCCGGTCCAGCAGCGCAATCTGGAGACGGCCTGGCAATGCAAGGTCATCGACCGCACCGGCCTGATCCTGGAAATCTTCGGCGCCCGTGCGCGCACCCATGAGGGCCGCCTGCAGGTCGAGCTGGCGGCGCTCACCTATCAGCGCTCGCGCCTGGTGCGGTCCTGGACCCATCTGGAGCGCCAGCGCGGCGGTTTCGGTTTCCTGGGCGGCCCCGGCGAAAGCCAGCTCGAACTCGATCGCCGCCTGATCGGCGACCGGATCATCAAGCTGAAGCGCGAGCTGGAAGACGTGAAGCGGACGCGCAACCTGCATCGCCAGGCGCGCCGCAAGGTGCCGTATCCGATCGTGGCGCTCGTGGGCTATACCAACGCCGGCAAATCGACCCTGTTCAACCGGCTGACCAAGGCCGAGGTGTTCGCGAAAGACCTGCTGTTCGCGACGCTCGACCCGACGCTCAGGACACTGAAGCTGCCGTCGGGCCGCAAGGCGATCCTGTCCGACACGGTCGGTTTCATCTCCGAACTGCCGACTCATCTGGTCGCGGCCTTCCGCGCCACGCTGGAAGAGGTGCAGGAGGCCGACGTCGTGGTCCATGTGCGCGATGTCGCCCACCCGGACACGATCGCCCAGCGCGAGGACGTGCATACGGTGCTGAAGGATCTGGGTCTGGCCGACGCGGTCGAACACGGGCTGGTCGAGGCGCTCAACAAAATCGATCTGCTGGATGGCGAGGCCCGTGACGCCGTCGTCAACCAGTCGAACCGCGACCATGACACGGTGCCGATTTCGGCCGTGACCGGCGAAGGCTGCGAGGCGCTGTTGCGGCTCCTGGACGAGCGGCTGATCGATGGCATCCGGCCGATCCCGCTCGACGTCGATTTGATGGACGGCGCCGGCATAGCCTGGCTTTATCGCCATGGCGAGGTGCTGGAGCGGCGTGACGACGATGCGGTAGCCCACTTGGTCGTCAACATGAACCAGGCCGATCTCGACCGGTTCGCCGCCCGCGAACGCTGATCACCGTCTCTCCGACCATCCTCCCGCCGAAAGGTTCGGACGCATGCTGCCCGACACGACCCAGGTCTCGACCCTGCTGCGCGAGGCCGCGGCCGACCTGATCCTGCCCCGCTTCCAGCATCTGGAGGCGGGCGATATCCAGGCGAAGTCGCCGGGCGATCTCGTCACCATCGCCGATATCGAGACCGAGCAGCGGCTGACGCCGCTGCTGCGCGATCTGGTGCCGGGCTCGCTCGTCGTGGGCGAGGAGGCGGCATCCAAAGATCCGGCGGTGATGGACCAGCTTGCCGGCGAGCAGTCGGTCTGGGTGATCGATCCGGTCGACGGCACAGCCAATTTCGCCGCCGGCATCCCGCTGTTCGCGGTCATGATCTCGTTCATCCAGGCGGGCGAGGTCGTGCAGGCCTGGATTCTCGATCCGGTCAAGGACCAGATGGCCGTGGCGAGCCGCGGCGAGGGCGCCTGGCTCGATGGCAAGCGTCTCCAGGTCGCACCGCCGGCGACGCCCGATCATATGAGCGGGTCGCTGGCACTGCGGTTCGGCAATCGGCAATTGGTGCGCAAGATCGCCGGCCGCTCGAACCTGATCGGCTCGGTGTTCAGCTTCCGGTGCGCCGGCCAGGAATATCTGTCGCTTGCCAGCGGACGCGCGCATTTCGCGCTTTATCATCGGTTGCTGCCTTGGGATCATGCCGCCGGCTGGCTGCTGCATCGCGAGGCCGGCGGCTATTCACGCCGGCTCGACGGGTCGGACTATACGCCGCGGACGTTCGACGGCGGGTTGCTGCTGACGCCGGACGAGACGAGCTGGAACGCGCTGCACGACGTGCTGATCGGCGGCGAGGAATAAACTGACCAGAGCCTGATCCGATCAAACCGAGCCGGTTTGACCGGTGAATCAGTCTCTAACTATAGAATCGGAGAGCGATTCAGATATGAGGCCGCATAGGCCTCATATCATCGCGCTCCATGGGGGATGGGACGATGAAGACCGCATTTCTGGGCCTGGGCGTCATGGGCTATCCGATGGCCGGCCATCTGCAGCGCGCCGGTCACGATGTGACCGTTTATAACCGCACCGCCGCCAAGGCCAAGGCCTGGGTCGCCGAATATGGCGGGTCCGCCGGTGCCACGCCGGCCGAAGCCGCCAAGGGCGCCGACATCGTGTTCGTCTGCGTCGGCAATGACGATGATCTGCGCCATGTCGTGGCCGGCCCCGACGGCGCCTACGCCGGCATGGCCAAGGGCGCCATCCTCGCCGACCACACCACCGCGTCGGCCGACATCGCGCGCGAGTTGGGCGAGCTGGCGGCCTCCAAGGGCCTGGGTTTCCTCGACGCGCCCGTGTCAGGCGGCCAGGCCGGTGCCGTCAACGGCAAGCTCACCATCATGGTCGGCGGCGATGCCGCAAGCTTCGCCAAGGCCGAACCGGTGATGGCGCATTATGGCCGCGCCGTCACGCTGATGGGCCCGGTCGGATCCGGCCAGCTGACCAAGATGGTCAACCAGATCTGCATTGCAGGATTGGTCCAGGCGCTGTCGGAAGGCATCAATTTCGCCAAGCACGCCGGGCTCGATCCGAACAAGGTCGTGGAGGTCATCTCCAAGGGGGCGGCCCAGTCCTGGCAGATGGAAAACCGAGCCTCGACCATGGCCGAGGGCAAGTTCGAGTTCGGCTTCGCCGTCGACTGGATGCGCAAGGATCTGTCGATCTGCCTGGAAGAGGCCAAGCGCAACAAGGCGGCGCTGCCGGTGACCTCGCTGGTCGATCAGTTCTACGGCCGCGTCCAGGCGCGCGGGGGCAATCGCTGGGATACGTCGAGCCTGATCGATCTGCTGCAGCGCCCCTGATGTACCTGACGCTGCCGCGCCTCGATTTGGGGGCGAGCTACATTGCGGCGCTGGAAGAGGGCCTGAGCTTCGGCGATGGCAAGACCAAGAGCGCTTTGGAAATCGCTGTGATCGAGGCTGGTCTGGAGCCGTACCTGGCGCTGCTCAATGCCCAGGGCGGCACCGTGACGCTGCCCAATGGCACCGAGGTCGAGCGCGTGCCCTACAGCCATTTGTGGCTGACCGACGGGCTGGAGTTCCTCGGCGTTTTCAGCGTGCGCTATCGGCTGTCGTCACACCTGCGGTTTCGCGGCGGCCATATCGGCTATGCGGTGCGACCGGCTAAGCGGGGGCGGGGGCTGGCGACCGCCGGGCTCGAGCTGATCCTCGATCATTGCCGGGCGGCCGGTATCGGTCGCGCGCTGCTCACCTGTGCCGACACCAACCTCGCCTCGGCCAAGGTGATCGAGCGTAATGGCGGACAGTTGGAGGCTGTGCTGCCCGATCCACAAATGGAAGGGCTGTTCCGGCGCTATTGGATCGGTCAGTAACATCGCTCCATCGTCATTCCCGCGCAGGCGGGAATGACGGGAGAGAATTCGGACCCATCGGCCACCGCCCCGCGTTAGCGGCGCATGGGCAGGAAGAACGCAAAGACCATCGCGGCGGACGAGCGATCGGCGGTGCTGGTCGAGCGGCGCAATCTCAAGATGGCACGGTCCGCCCATGCCTATGTGCGGGGCAATACGCTGAAATTCTACGAGTGGCTCGACCGCGTCGACAGCCGATCGCTGCCCGACGGCCCGGCCGTCTGGATCTGCGGCGATTGCCATGTCGGCAATCTGGGCCCGATCGCCGACCGCAAGGGGCGGGTCGATATCCAGATCCGTGACCTGGATCAGACCGTGATCGGCAACCCGGCCCATGACCTGATCCGCCTCGGCCTGTCGCTCGCGACTGCGGCGCGCGGGTCGGATCTGCCGGGTGTGACCACCGCGCGCATGATCGAGCAGATGATCGAGGGCTATGAGGCCGGTCTCAGCGACGATCCCGAGGCCGAACCCGCGCGCAAGCCTGACACGATCCGCTTCGTCATGAAGCAGGCGATGGGCCGGACCTGGAAGCATTTGGCCGAGGAACGGATCGAGGATACCCGACCGAAGATCCCGCTGGGCAAGCGCTTCTGGCCGCTCACCCGGCACGAGCAGCGCGAGGTGGCCACGCTGGTCGAGACCAAGGCGGTGCATCGGCTGGCGACGTCGCTGCGCTCGCGCGACGACGGCGCCGGGGTCGAACTGGTCGATGCCGCCTATTGGATGAAGGGTTGCAGCTCGCTCGGCCGCTTGCGCCTGGCCGTGTTGCTGCGCATCGACGATGGCGGCCTGTGCCTGATGGACGTCAAGGAGGCGATCCAGGCGGCGGCACCCCGGGCGCCGGACAGCGACATGCCGCGCCAGAATGCCGAGCGGGTGGTCGAGGGCGCCCGGCACCTGTCGCCGGCGCTGGGCAAGCGCATGCTGTCGGCGCGCCTGCTCGACCGTTCGGTGTTTTTGCGCGAATTGCTGCCGCAGGACCTGAAGGTCGAAATCGATCAGCTCAGCCGCGGCGAAGCGATGCGCGTGGCGCGCTTTCTCGCCATGATCGTCGGCCGCGCCCATGCCCGCCAGATGGATCCGGACCGGCGGCGCGCCTGGCGCGCCGAGCTGGCGCGCAACCGGACCAAGAGCCTCGATGCGCCATCCTGGCTCTGGACCAGCGTGGTGGCCCTGGTCGCCGAGCATGAGGCGGCCTATCTCGATCATTGTCGGCGCTACGCGATGGTCGTGAGCGCCAAGGCCTGAGTCTTGCGCTTCAGCGTAACAAGGGGGTTAAGCTGGACGCCAAGAATATCGGGAGTGTTCCCATGCGGCTTTTGGCTGCGATCATTCTGTCGACACTGTCTCTGACGGCGCCGGCACAGGCCGAACCGGTCATCTGGCTGATGCCGGCCTATCCGCCTGCCTATATTTTCGAACACGAAGCCGATCCGCGCTGGGTCGGTCACGGGTTTGCCGAACAGATCCAGGCCTGGTTTATCGACCATACCACCGGCTATGAAAGCGAGCCGATCGAAGCGTCGATGTCGCGCATCATGGCGCTGATGCAATCCGCCGGGGACAAGATCTATTGCCTGGCGACGACGAACCCGACGGAATCCCGTGCCCTGTTCATGGCGTTTTCCGCCCCGCTCTATTTGCAGCCAAGCAACCGCGTCATCGTCCGTACCGACCGTCTGGCATTGGTCGCACCCTATCTGGATGCCGCCGGCGCGGTCGATCTGCCGGCCCTGCTGCGCGATCCGAAAGCCGCGGGCTCGGTCGTCACCGGCCGGGTCTATTCCAACCGGATCGACAGCGCGCTTGCCTCGGCAACGGAACTCGATCGACAAAGCTCGGTCCAGACGCCGCCCAAGCTGTTGCTGGCGGGCCATGTCGATTGGATCGTGGCCTACCCGCGCGAGATCGAATGGGCCTGGCGGGCCGACGGCGGCGACGCCAGTACCGAGGCCCGACCGTACCGAACCTACGCGATCGAGGGTGAGCCACCCTTCATCCCCAGCCATATCGGCTGTAGCAAAAACGCCGGTGGCAAGCGCTTCGTCGAACAGGTCGACAAGGCGATCGCGGCCAATCCCGACCGGCCCTGGCGCCTTTATATGCTGGCCTGGCTCGCCCGCGAGGATCGGGCCGCGGTCGAAGCGGCGGAGCCAATCGACACCCGATGAAGCGCGAGCAGGCGTTCTGTTCGATCCGTTCGGAGGATCGCTTTAGCCGAGAATGAGGGCGACATTCCAGCCCGACTGCAGCCGCTGCAAGTCGCCCCGAACCATTTTTCCGCAAGTCGCAGGCTGAATGTCAATTTTCACTTGTCGCGTCAATACCGTATTGCAACATTTCTTCAAGAACATCAGTGTTTATATCTGCCAACCTTTTAAATTTAACGCAGTACCCGCTAACACTAGCGTTGCCAAGCTCCTTTCCGTAAGTCCTGTTTAGGTATTTCTTGTCTTCAATGCCCATAATGTAGACGGATATTCCGGTTGTATTTGCGCTAATACCAATTTTATAGAAATCTCTAGTTTTTCCATTAGCATATTTTATGGTGTGAAGTCCGTATCCTATGTTTGGATTTGAAACAGTTTTATTGTCACTGTTTTTGCCATCCAAGAACCACAGCTTACATTCTGGCATTAATTTCAGAATAATACGGTGTAACGCTTGCATGTCGCTGCGTTTTTGTTCGGGTTGACAAGTAATATACTCGTCTATTTGTCCTTGTGTGTCCATGCCATCCCCAGCGATTCATTGCGCTCGTCTGCCTTAACCCGATCCCAGAGCGCGTCGAGTGCCTCCAGCGGCTGGCCGGCGAGGGTTTCGCCCGTGGCGGCGGCGATCGCCTCCATGCCGCGGAACCGGCGTTCGAATTTCGCTGTGGCGCGGCGCAGCGCAGCCTCGGCATCGAGATCGAGCCGGCGGGCGAGGTTGGCGAGCGCGAAGAACAGGTCGCCCAGCTCGTCCTCGACCCGCTCCGGCGGTGCGCCGCTGTCGAGTTCGGCGCGTAGCTCGCCGATTTCCTCTTCGATCTTGTCGAGGATCGGCGCGGGTTCGGCCCAATCGAAGCCGACGCGGGCGGCGCGGTTCTGGATCTTGATGGCGCGGGTGAGGGCGGGCAGACCGGCGGTGACGCCGTCGAGCGCGCTGGTGCGTTCCCGGCCCTTGCCCTGGGCCTCGCGTTCGGCGGCCTTCAGCGTCTCCCAGTTCACGACCTGGTCCGACGCGCTCGCGACATGGGTGGCATCGCCGAACACGTGGGGGTGACGGCGGATCATCTTTTCCGAGGAGGCGTCGGCGATGTCGGCGAAGCCGAACAGGCCCGCTTCCTCGGCCATGCGGCCATGGAACACGACCTGGAACAGCAGGTCGCCGAGCTCGTCCTTCAGGCTCGGCATATCCCGCTTCTCGATCGCGTCGGCCACCTCATAGGCCTCCTCGATCGTGTAGGGCGCGATGGTCGCGAAATTCTGTTCGAGATCCCATGGGCAGCCCCCCTCTCGCGAGCGGAGCTGCGCCATGATGGCGATCAGACGGTCGATGCCCTTTCCGGACGGCGGTGGTACTGGCATCGACCCTCTGGCAATGGACTAGATCCGATCGAGCGTCGGATCGTTGAAGTGGCGCTGGTATTCTGCCAGGGCCACGTCCCGGTCGAAAGCATTCTCGCTTTTGCCGATGACGACGGTGGCGACCGCGTTGCCGATGATGTTGGTGATGGCGCGCGCCTCGGACATGAAGCGATCGACGCCCAGCAACAGCGCCAAGCCCTCGATCGGCACGATCTTGGTGGCTTCGAGCGTGGCCGCCAGGGTGATGAAGCCCGAGCCGGTGACGCCGGCGGCGCCCTTGGAGGTCACCATCAGCACGGCCAGGATGCCGATCTGCTGGCCGAACGACAGGTCGATATTATAGGCCTGGGCGATGAACAGGGTCGCCATCGACATATAGATCGAGGTGCCGTCGAGGTTGAAGGAATAGCCGGTCGGCACGACCAGCCCCACGACCGGGCGCGCCACGCCGAACCGCTCCATCTTGTTGATCAGCCGCGGCAGCGCCGTCTCGGACGAGGACGTGCCGAGCACGATCAACAGTTCCTCGGTGATGTAGCGCAGGAACTTGAAGATGTTGAACCCGGCATATTTCGCGATCAGACCCAGGCAAATGACGACGAAGGCGGCCATGGTCAGATAGACGCAGGCCATCAGCTCGGCGAGATTGACCAGCACGCCGACGCCGCCGACGCCGATGGTGTAGGCCATGGCACCCAAGGCCCCCAGCGGCGCCACATACATGACGATGCCGATGATGCCGAAGAAGACGTGGCTGATCTTTTCCAGCAGTTCCTCGATCGGCTTGCCATGCTCGCCCAAGCGCGTGAGCGCGGCGCCAAACAGGATGGCGATGATCAGGATCGGGATCAGATCGCCCTTGGCGAAGGCGCCGATGAAATTCTCCGGCACCAGGTCGAGCAGGAATTTGGTGATGTCGAACGACTTGCCCTGAGCGGCGTAGTTCTGGACAGTGTCGATCTTGGCATTGGCGGTCGAGACGCCGTGACCCGGCTGCAGCAGATTGACGACGATCATGCCGAAGGCGAGGGCGACCGACGAGACCACCTCGAAATACAACAGCGCCTTGCCGCCGACGCGGCCGACCTTGGTCATGTCGCCCATATGGGAGATGCCGGTCACGACGGTCAGGAAGATCACGGGGGCGATCACCAGCTTGATCAGCTTGATGAAGGTGGTGCCGAGCGGCTGCAGCTGCTTCGCCAGATCGGGATTATACATGCCGAGCAGCACGCCGATGACGATCGCCACCAGCACCTGGAACGTGAGGTTCTTATAAAAAGGGCGGCTTTTGGGCGCTAAGGGGGCGGCGTCTGTCGACACTGAAGTTGCTCCGCTGACGATGAAGGGAACGACCCGTCCTGGAAACGGTGCGCGACCGTACAGAATTCATCGATCAAACGGAATGCTTAGCTGTTGCTGCAATGCAGCAAATATTGAGGACTCAGTGACTGCCCTGATCCAGCAGAATCCGGCGGGCGAATTCGGCGGCCGACAATGTATCCTTGTCGGAGATGCCGGCGATGTCGTGCTTCGATTCCCGTTCCTTCTGCATCGCGGCCATATTGGCGAGGATCTTGCGGCGATTGGCCAGAATGGATTGTTCGTTGGCGATACGCTCGGCGCTCTTCGGCTTCGCCACCAGCGCTGGCGGAGCAGGGGCGGCCGCCGGTTTGGCCGGGCCGACCAGCAGATTGGCCAATTGGGCAAGCAGCGACGCCATGTTCGTCTCCTCGAATCAAACCCATTCTGCGTCTTGTTTGTTAAGACGCCGTGAACCGACGAGAAACCCCGTCGCGCCGGCACTTGGTTCCATGCCATCATCGATATCAGGTGAATGGAGCGGGATGAGCGGCGTGGATGCACTGGTCAAGGGGAGGGCCCCTCGGGATTGGCGCAGTCGGCTCGACCGGGCCTTGCCGCTCGATCTGCGCGAGATCAGCCTGGCGGCCGGCACCCGTGCCGCCACGGCCAGCGCGCTGCCGGTGCTGGCCGGCGAGCTGTTGCACCGGCCGGAGCTGAACTGGATCGCCATCATCGGTTTCTGGGCCTGCCTCACCGATGTCGGTGGGTCCAACCTTACGCGCATGAAGTCGATGGGCAGCTTCACGCTGATCGCCGCCGTCGGCAATCTCGCCTCATATTTCGTACAAGACAGCACCGTCCTGGCGATGCTGCTGGTGCTGGTCTGGAGTTTCGCCGCCAGCATGGCGCGGCTGTTCGGCAATGCGGCGACCACGGTCGGCGTGCTGCTGACCACCGACGTGCTGGTGTCGATCGGCATTCCCGACGCGGATCTACGCGCGGCGGCGATGCGCGCCTTGCTCACCGTCATCGGCGGTTTCTGGGCCATGGCGTTGGCGCTGATCCTGTGGCCGGTCCATCCGAACGCCGCCTCGCGCCGGGCGATCGGCGCCTGCTGGCGCAGCCTCGCCGATTATGCGGCCGCGATGGGCCTGGTCCATGGCAAGCAAGGGGCGTCCGAAGCAGAGTGGGGCCGTCTGGTGCGCGAGCGGCGCAATCACGCCCGCGCCGCGATCGAGACGGCGCGCGCGACCCTGACCGAAACGCGCCGGCGCACGGCAGGCGAAAGCGAGCGCGGCGCCGGGCTCCTGGTGCTGGCGGCCGAGATCGATCAGATCTTCGCCGCCTTGATCGCGCTCAGCGAGGTCTTGGAACTGGCGAGCGCCATCGACCGGCATCCGGACATCCATTTCCAGGTCGAAGCGGCGCTGACCCGGCTCGGTACCGTCGCGCGCGAATTGGGCGAGGCCATGACCGGCGGTCCGCTGCCGGCCGCGGCCGACCTCACCGTGGCTGCGCGGGCCTTGCGCCGGGCGACCGACGCGGCGGCACCGGGCGGGACTGCGGATCTGGCCGCCTATCGCCAGGCCGCCGGCCTGATCGAAACCATCGGCGGCTATGCCGCCCATGCCGCCTCGGCCATCCACGGCGTGGCGCCCGACGCCCATCCGAGCCTCCAGGCCCAGGCTCTGAAGGCGATCGAGCCGCCGACGCGCCGCTTCCGCTTCGCCGATATCGGGACGACGCTGCGCGCCAATTTCAATTTCAGCTCGATCACGTTCCGCCACGCGCTGCGCCTCGCGCTGACCGCCGCCGTCGCCGTGGCGCTGACGCGCTCCATGGGGCTGATGCGCGGCTATTGGCTGACCATCACCGCGACCGTGGTGCTGCAGCCCTATCTGGCGACGACGTTCCGGCGCACGCTCGAACGCGTCGCGGGCAGCGTCGCCGGCGGGTTGGTCGCGGCGCTGCTGGGCTGGATGCTGCCCGATCCGATCGCCATCACCGTGGTGATCTTTCCGCTGGCGATCGCGACCATGGCGCTCAGGCCGGTCAATTACACTTTGTTCGTGTTCCTGCTGACGCCGCAGTTCGTGCTGGTCGCCGAACTGTTCCAGACCGGCGTCAGCGGCGATCTGACCTTGGCGCTGCTGCGCGCGGTCCATAGCGTGCTGGGCGGCGCGCTCGGCCTGGCGGCGGCCTATCTGCTGTGGCCGACCCCCGAGAACCGCGAATTGCCGAAGCAATTGGCCCGCGCGGTCCGCACCAACCGCGATCTTGCCATGGGCGCGCTGGGCCAGGTTCATCGGGGCGAATCCCAGGAGGGCTTGCCGACCGGCCTGCGCCAGGCCGCCGGCATGGCCAGCAACAATGCCGAGGCCTCGCTGCAGCGCCTGATCGACGAGCCGCATGCCGGCGAGCGGCGGGAGGAGGAACCGGCCATGACCGCGCTCACCTGTCTCCGGCGCCTGGCCGGCGTAGCGCTGACCCTGGCGCATCTGTCGTCCGACAGCATCGAGGCCGCCGCCCGCGACCGGCTCGACCAGTTGCGCGACTGGATGGGCAGCAGTCTGAGCGCCATCGGCGATGCGATCGAGCGCGGCGTCGCCCCACCGGACCTGCCGCCGGTGCCGGACCTGGTGCCGACAGAACCCGAGACCACGGCCGAGGCGCAGCTGCTGACCCACGAACTCGCCCGGTTGGCGCGTCAGGTCGGCGTGCTCCACGCCGCCGCAATCCGGTTCGCCGGGTTCTAGTCCAGATGGTTGCGGCACGCGACGGCGCCGGCAGCACCCGTCCGATCTTCATTCACTCGAGCTGGCGCGCCGGCAGCACCTACGTCTGGTCGAAATTTCGCCATCAGCCGGGGACCTATTGCTATTTCGAACCGCTGAACGAACATCTGCCGACGGTGACGCAGGATTTCATCGACCAGTTCCGCCCCTGGATTTCCGCCAACCATCCGCCGCTTCGCGCGCCATACCTCGAGGAATTCCGCCCGTTGGTTCGGGCCGAAGGCGGCATCGCCGGCTTTCCGACCCCTCTCGTCTATGGCCAATATTGTGCCGACCATCAAAGTGAGCTGCCGGGGCTTGCCGGCTATCTGAACGATTTGGCCGCCCATGCCGCCGGGCTCGGCCGGCGACCGGTCTACGGCTTCGTGCGGACCGACCTCAGGGTCGGTTGGTTTCGCGCGCGCATGGACGGGATCAACATCTTCGTGCGGCGCGAGCCCCGACGCCAGTTCCTCTCGATGATGCGCCAGGCGACGACGCAAAACCCGTATTTCCTCGATCGCGGGATCGTCATCCTGCTGACGAATTTCGAGGCGCCGGTGTTCGCGCCGTTGCGTGCCGCAATCGATGTCGCAGGGCTGGTCAAATCCCGCGAACTGCGCGAGGTGCTGCTCGGTCGCATGGAGCATGAGGCCATCCTGCGGCAGCTCTACATCATCTTCTCCTTCATGCGCCGTTTGTCCGGCCCCTGGGGCGAGGCGCACAGCGATCTCGTCATCGACATCGATCGCCTGAGCCTCGACCTCGCGTACCGGGCCGAGATCGAGGATCGCCTCGGCGACCTGGTCGGGATGGCGATCTCGTTCGCCGACTGCACGGTCGAGCGCTACGAGACGGCCCTGCGCGCGAGCAACGGCTTTTTCGACGCTCTGGAACGAGAGACGGAGGGATTGGAGATCCTCGTCCCGTAAGGATCGGCGTCTGCTCCGAGCTTCCTATACAATATTTATATCCATGCGGTTAGACCAGAAACTTGAAATATATTGTTTCAGTAAATCTCAGGGATGAATTCCCCAAGTCGCGGCGTAGAACCGTAAGGCCTGAATCGTTATCGAGCCTTGCGTATTCAGATACCGGCAAGATCCGGGGGCGGTGATCGTAGCATCGCCGGCGGACCTGCCCGTGACTTGGGGTGCGAGAGTTGCGAAAAGTCTTCCTTGTCGGGTGCCCCAGAAGCGGGACAACCTGGCTGCAGATCATTCTTGCAAGCCATCCCCTGGTCGCGACCGTGCGGGAGACCCATCTGTTCCACTGGTATGTCACGAGCCTCTATACGCAGTGGCGCGCCGAGGAAGACCGTCGCTCGAAAGACGGGTTGCGGGTGCTGCTGAGCGCCGCCGACTTCGACAGCGCGTGCCGCCAATTCGCCGACGTCATTTTCGAAAAAATGAAAGCCGCCAATCCTCAGGCGCAGATTCTGCTCGAAAAAACCCCGGACCATCTGCGCTCGTGGCGGCTGATCAAGCGGCTTTATCCCGATGCCCGGTTTCTCCACATCATCCGGGACCCACGGGCGGTCACATCCTCCCTGCTGGCGTTCGGCCGTGAGGAATGGGGGCAGGGGGCACCCCGGGACACCACCGAGGCGGCGCTGTTCTGGCGCACCAATGTCCGGATCGGTCGGGAGGATTTGCCGCAACTCGGCGACGACTATCTGGAGGTCCGCTACGAGGACCTGGCCAATACCCCTGATACCGTGTTGGGCCGGATCTACGGCTGGCTCGGCATTCCAGCACTTCCCTACGATCCGGCGCGCTTTTCCATCGAGGCCGTCCGCAGCCACCGGGCGGAGGGCCAGCCGACCCAGCCGAACTGGGAAAACCGGGAGAATTTCTTCCGGCGCGGCGAGGCCGATGGCTGGCAGACGGAATTGTCGCCGGAGCAGATCGCGCTCGTCGAAACGCTGTGCGGCGATCTCATGCAGGAAATCGGCTATACACGGCATGAGGCGGTGCCGCACTAGGCCCGCCCGATGCCCGGCGATCCGGTTTTCATTCACGCCAGCTGGCGCGCGTCCAGCACCTATGTCTGGGCGAAATTCCGCCATCATCCGGATGCCTACAGCTATTTCGAGCCGCTGAACGAGCATCTGACGACGGCGACGCAGGCATTCATCGACGGATTCCGGCCCTGGTCCTTCGCCCATCATCCGCCGCTGTCGGCACCTTATCTGGAGGAATTCCGGCCGCTGGTCCGCCCCGACGGCGGGGTGCCGGGGTTCCCGAGCCGCCTCAGCTACGGTCACTATTGCGCCGGCCGGAACACGGACTTGGCCGACTTGAAAAGCTATCTCAGCGATTTGGCGCTGCTGGCCCGGCAGCAGGGCCGGCGGCCGGTCTATGGCTTCGTGCGGACGGATCTCAGGATCGCCTGGTTTCGCGCCCATATGCCGGGCCAGCACATCTTCGTCCGCCGGCAACCGCGGCGGCAATTCCTGTCGGTGTTGCGGCAGGCGGCCAAGGGCAACCCGTATTTCCTGCAGCGCGGGCTGACCATCCTCCAGAACAACATGCGGGCGCCGGCCTTCGCCCCCTTGCTCACCGCCATCGACGTCAGGCGTCTGCTGGGCTCGGCCGAGCTCCGCGACGTGTTCGGCGGCCGTATGGAGCATGAAGCGACCCTGCGGCAGCTCTATCTCATCTTCTATTTCATGCGTCTGCTCTCGGCACCGTTGGGCGAGGCGCATTGCGATCTCACCATCGACATCGATCGGCTGAGCCTCGATACCGGCTACCGCGCGGACATCGAGCGTCGCGTGCAGGATCTGGTCGGCATGGCGATCTCGTTCGACGACTGCAGCGTCGAGCGCTATGACGCGAACCTCGGCTGGAGCCAGGGTTTCTTCGACGAACTCGAACGCGAAGCCGAGCAGATCGAGATCAGGATCCCGTAAGTCCGGCTCAGGCGTTGCGGATCTCGCGGATGCCCTTGCCGAGGCGCCGGCGCAGCAGCGCCCGCAGCGTGACGCCGTCGGCATAGCCCACCATGCCGGCAATGGTCTCGACGCTGGTGTCGCTGGTCTTCAAGAGATGCACCGCCTGCTCGACCCGCAGATCCTGCACATAGGAGATCGGGGTCTTGCCGAGCACATCGTGAATGCGCCGGGCGAGGGTACGCTTGCTCGTCGCCAGGTCCTGCGCCGCTTCGTCCAGTTTGAAGCCACGGTCCAGCCGCTCCCGGGCCCAGCGGTCGAACCGCTCGACCAGGGGATCCGCATGGGCCAGATGGTCGGAGATCGCGTAGGCCGATTGTGACGGCCGCGCGTCGACGACCAGGTATTTCGCTACCAAGGCCGCCAATTCCGGGCTGGCCTGCCGGACCAGCCAGAGCGCCATGTCGATATGGCCCAGGGCCGCGCCGGCGGTGACGAACGGCCCGGACGTGACCAGCATGCGCCTGGCGTCGAGACGGACCGAGGGATAGCGCTGGCGAAACAACGGCGTCAGCCACCAGGTCGTCGTGGCCTCATGCCGATCGAGCAAACCGCTCTCGGCCAGCAGGAAGGTGCCGACGCAGGCGGCCGCGATCCGCGTCCCGCGCGCGGCCCAGGCCCTGAGCGCGGTCGCCGCCTCGGCGACATCCCTGCGATCGAGCGCCAATTGCAGCGGTTCCGGCATCTTGATCCCGATCGCCGGCACGATCACCCAGTCGGGCGCCGGACAGGCTTCGACCGTTTCGACCGGAACGCCCAACAGATGCGCGCTTCGAACATCGGATCGCACGCTCACGATCGAGATGTCGAAATGCGGTCCGGGGTGGCCCAGCAATCCGGCCAAGTCATTGGCGGTCGTGAGCGTGTCCAACACGGTCGCAAGACCGGTATCGAACACGCCATCCAGCACCAGCACGGCAATCTTCATGGCGCAATCACTATCAAAGATGTCAATTGCGCCAATATGCCGATACCGATACGCCCCGTAAAGTCGGGCCCGTCGCCGCATCCGGCGACCGCCATCCAACCCCGAGGTTCCATCATGATCACGCTCGCCCTGTTCGCCCGCCTGGAAGCCAAGCCCGGAAAGGAGCGGGAGGTAGAGGACTTCCTGGCGACCGGCCTGGAACTGGCCAACCAGGAAGCGACGACGCCGATCTGGTTCGCACTCAAGCTATCACCGACCATTTTCGGCGTGTTCGATGCGTTCGAGAACGAGGCCGGCCGGCAGGCCCATCTGCAGGGCCCGATCGCCCAGGCACTGATGGCGAAGGCCGACGAGCTGTTCGCCGTGCCGCCCAGCATCGAGGCGATCGAGGTGCTCGGTCTCAAGAACAAGGCCTAAGAGCTTTGTCGCGGCTGCGGAACCGGGGCATCCTCGGCGCCGCAGCCGGCCCGCAGCGCCTAACGGTCACGCGTCCTTGGCCAGCGCCGCACGGGCCATGCGCTCGACCAGGCCGGGCGCCACCAGCTTCAGCCACAGGCCGAGCTTGCCCTTGGCGGTCATGACCAACTCGCGCCGCCGGTCCGTCATCGCCTGGATCATCTGGCGCGCGCAGAGCTCGACCGGCATCATGCCGCGCTCGTCGAGGCCGCTGCGTCCGGCCGGCGCGCCGTCCGCGCCGAAGCCGTGATAGCGGATCCGGGTCGCGACGATGCCGGGATAGACGATGGTGACGCCGACGCCGTCCGGGGCCAACTCGCTGCGCAACGCTTCCAGAAATCCGGCCTGGGCGAATTTGCTGGCGGAATAGGCGGTGCGACCCGGCACGCCGATCTTGCCGGCCAGGCTGGAGACACCGACGATCAGCCCGCGGCGGGCTTTCAGATGGGGCAGGGCGGCGTGACAGCACCAGAGCGTGCCGAACAGGTTGATCCGCATCATCCGTTCGTACCAGCCGAGATCCGTGACCTCGTCCAGCCGGGCATGGCCGGACACGCCGGCATTGGCGACCAGTACGTCGATGCCGCCGAACCGGGCGACCGCGGCGTCGATCAACGCCACGCATTGGGCCTGTTCGGCAACATCGGTCGGGACGGTCAGGCACTCGGCCCCGGCGGCCCGGCACTCCGTGGCGATGGCATCGAGCTCGGCCAAGCGCCGAGCCGCCAGCACCAGGCGCGCGCGTTGGGCGGCCAATTGGCGCGCCAATTCGGCACCGATGCCGTCGGACGCGCCGGTGATGACGATGATCTTGTCGGTGAAGGCGCCCATGGGTCGACGAGGCTCCGAAGGCGAATACGGGTTTCGGCCGAGATACGGCGAACGATAGGGTATACGAGCAAGATATGATCGATAGATCAACGTTTTAGATCAGAGATTGGGCAGCTTCGTTCCTCGACGGATCCGGTCGGCTGGCCGTCTCGCCGGCGGCCAGTTCGATGATTTCGATCGTGATTTCCTCCTGCCGGACGCGCGACTGGGTCGCCCGCAGATCGGTCAGCCGCCGGTCGATCTGCGCGCGCGCCGCCGCCATCGCCTCCATCCGCGCCTCGTTCTCCGCCGCGAAGGCATGGAGTGCCGCGGTGCAGAGCTGGGCGTGCATATCGTCGGCGACGAGGTCTTTCAACAGCGTCTCGGCCGGCAGGTTGATCAGCGGCGCATTGCTCTCGGTCGAGGGGGCAAACGCCGCGAGGTCGAACGGGAATAGCCGCCGGCGTTCCGCTTTGCCGCCGCGGCCGGGCTGCCATTGGTTGAACACGACGTCGAGCTGGTCGATCTCGCCGGTCGCGATGCGGGTGTAGAGCGCCTCCAGGATCCGGTCGGCGAGCTTGGGAATGCCGAGCGAATGCGCCGGCAGCGGACTGGTCCAGCGGGCGGCAACGCCCCGCTCTCGCGCAACGGTATTGCCCCGCGTGCCGACAAGGAACAGCTCGGCACCGGCGAGATCGGGGGCGACATCATCCAGCAGGCGCTCGCTGAAGGTGCCGGCAAAGCCTTGCTCGGCACAGAACAGCACGATCGCCGGCCGGCTCGCCTTGCGGGCCCCATCCGGACGGGGCGGCGGGGCGAGCGCCAGCGCGCGTCCGATGGCAGCCGCGATGGTCGCGGCATAGTGATCCACGGCAAGCAGCTGGCCGCGCGCCTGCTGAGCCCGCGCCGCGGCGATGCCGCGCATCGCATTCACCACGGTGCCCAGTTGCTGAATGCCGTGAATATGGGCGCTGATATCGGCCAGGCGCTCGGTCATGGTTGGCCCGTCTTGGCCCGCGGCATCGCGGCGGCGTAGTTCTTCATCGCCGCCAGCACGACCTGCTTCAGCGCCTCGTCGAGCGCGCCGGTTTCCTCGATCTGGGCAACGGCCTTGGGCGCATCGCGGTCCAGCGCCGCGCCCAGGCCACGGCGGAATTCGGCCACGCCCGCCACCGGCAGGGGGTCGAGCAGTCCGGCCTGCACCGCCAGGACCAGCGCCACCTCGTCGGCCAGGCGCAGCGGCGCGTGCTGCGGCTGTTCCAGGATCGCGCGGATGCGGGCGCCGCGGGTCAACTGGTCGCGCACCCGGGCGTCGGGCATGCCGCCGAACCGGGTGAACATCTCCAGCTCCAGGAACTGGGCATAGTCCAGACGCAGCGTGTCGGCCGCGGCACGCAGCGCATGGGACTGGGTCTTGCCGCCGACCCGGCTGACGCTGGTGCCGACATCGACCGCCGGCTTCTGCCCTTCATGGAACAGCTTGGCGTCGAGCACGATCTGGCCGTCGGTGATCGAGATCAGGTTGGTCGGAATATAGGCGCTGAGATTGCCGGCGTCGGTCTCTGCGATCGGCAGGGCGGTCAGCGAGCCGCCGCCCTTGGCCTTCGAGAGTTTGGACGCCCGCTCCAGCAGCCGGGCATGGACATAAAACACATCGCCCGGATAGGCCTCGCGGCCGGGCGACTGGCGGGTCAAGAGCGCGATCTCGCGATGGGTCGCCGCATGCTTGGTCAAATCGTCGATCACGACCAGCGCATGCTGGCCGCGATCGCGGAAATACTCGGCCATGGTGAAGCCGGAAAAAGGAGCGATCCATTGCAGCCCGGGAGAACCTGCCGCATTCGCCACCACGATGATGCTGCGTTCTGCGGCACCCTGGCCGTGGATCGCGTCGATGGCGCGCCGTACGCTCGAGCTTTTCTGGCCGACCGCGATATAGACGCAGACGATATCGCTGTGTTTCTGGCTGATGATCGTATCGATCGCGACCGTGGTCTTGCCGATGGCGCGGTCGCCGATGATCAGCTCGCGCTGGCCCCGGCCGAGCGCGAACAGCGTATCGACGACGACGAGACCGGTCTGCACCGGCTGGGTCACCAGCTCGCGGTCGATGATCGCCGGCGCCGGCCGCTCGATCGGCTCCATGCTCTCGGACACGATCGGGCCCTTGCCGTCGAGCGGGCGGCCCAGCGGATCGACGACGCGGCCGAGCAATCCCGGACCGACCGGCACGCGCACCACGTCGCCGGTGCCGCGGACCTCGTCGCCGGCCTGGATCGCATCGACATCGTCGAACAAGACACAGCCGACCCGGTTGCGCTCCAGCACCTGGGCGAAGCCGAACTGGCCGCGGTCGAAACGCAACAGCTCGTCGAGCCGGACATCGGGCAGGCCCGAGATCAGCGCGATGCCGTCGCCGACCTCTTCGACCCGGCCGATCTGTTCGGCGCGGGCGCCCAGCTTCGCAGCACCGAGCCTGGTGCGGGAGCGGTCGAGCCAGTCGCTAGTGGATAGAATCTAACAGTTGGTGCCCACGCTTTACGGCGGCGATGATTTCTTCGGGATCTTTGGTCCAGGTGAAGGGCTTGGGGGTCTGGTTGTGCTCCGCCAGGTA